>JAAUYH010093853.1_pt1 | contig 11348 bp, 7 predicted proteins | sample 7278061 | NCBI WGS metagenome assembly JAAUYH01 (sample SAMN14350203, study PRJNA611818) | marine sediment metagenome | isolation source: surface marine sediment (0.6m) | place: French Polynesia: Moorea | collected 2018-08 | reverse complement strand
CCAACCTTCTATTTCTACCGCAGGAATATCGATCGCTTTATAGACATCCCAATGACTATTAGCTTTATGCCAGTGCCAAATATTACTGCTCAATGCAGCACCAACAAACCCGTGAGTACTATCAGGATGATGATAAAAACGAACTTCCAAAGGAATCATCCCTTCTTCACCGAGATCGACGGTTTGGATAATTTCCTTGGTTGACCAATCCCAGAATTGCAGTTGTTTACCGTATTTACCCGCCGCAACGTCATCGAGATCGAAACCAGGAAAAAAGGTTTTTGGTGCGCCCCACTCACTACTAACCATCACATTATGACGAGGTTGATACCAAAAGTCATAATTAAATAGCATTCCTTCCGCTTTCTTTTCCCAATGTCCCACAATGTCAAAGTTGTCATCTAACAGCAGAAACCCCCCTGGACCATTTCCTTCGCCATCTCCTAACATGGAAATCATGACATGATCGGCGAGACAGTGAACTGTATGGGGAGCAGATAAATTCGTTTTTTCTTTAATTTCGGCAAATTCAACAACTTTGTGGATTTGAGGCGATCGCTGGTTTTGGGTATCTACAATATAGATGTTCCCTGATCGCATTCCTGGAATAATTAAAAACCGTCGGGATTTACTGGCATCGCCATAACAAGAACTACAAGCATTCCAACCAAAATGGTGCAATTCATCCCCAAGATTTGGCATGGGGAGACGGTGAATTACTTGAGAGTAACTAGGAGATTTGGGATCGACATCAATAGTTGCTAGATAATCTGGCTCTTCAATTCCCGTTCCCGTATAAAGAGCGATGGTATAGAGGACTTGCTCTTGTTCGGCTTGCATTGCTGCTTCAACAGAAGCATAACCTGGTCCACAACAATGATCATCTTCATTCATTGGTTTTACCTCGTATCTTGATTCAGCTTCTAATCGTCTTTGCTTTAACTCAATGTAGCGATCTCGCAGGGAGCCGCGAAGCGGCTCGCTTTTAACAATGATTGTTGTCTATATTGTACCTTATTTACCAACTAGCTTGAGTGCATTTTGGGATTCAAATAGCGATCGCATCCCTTACCCCAAGCAGTAAATTGTTTAATCCCCGCACCTCGATCTCCACAAGTGAATTTGCGATGCGATCCCGCTGGGGTTTTCCCAGCATGAGAACACGCACCAAGAGTCACGGGCTGCCCGACCGCGATTACCCCTCGATAACAAAGATATTATGAGAATGAACTTGAGCTAGATGGGGATATTGATTTTTTGATTGGGTTAAATTATTGGCTTGGATATGATAGCTAGGAAATGGTTGCTCAGCAGAGATGATATATTCTTTCTCGATTGAGCATCGCTCAATAGGATTGCTATAGTTAATTGTTGACTGAAAATAGATTCTTAATTGCTGCTTGAGGATCACTTTGTTTAACCAAAGATTCCCCGATTAAAACTGCCCCTGCACCAGCATCTTTAACAAAATTTAGATCTTTTGGTGTATGTAAACCTGATTCACTAACAACCAAAATATTGCGGGCTTGTAAAATTTCTTTTCTCGCTTCTAGAATATCTTTTGTGGTGGATAAACTAACAGAAAAATCTTGTAAATTGCGGTTATTAATTCCTACTAAACTAACTCCATCGATCGCGAGAACCCGATCCAACTCTTCCAAAGTATGAACTTCAATCAAAGGAGTCATTCCCAAAGATTGCACAATTTTGACAAAATATTTTAAATCTTGATCTTTTAAAATAGCAGCAATTAATAAAACCGCATCCGCACCTTTAGCACGGGCAAAATATATTTGATAGGGATAAATAATAAACTCTTTGCAGAGTAAAGGTAAATCTACTGTTTGACGAACTAGACTCAGGTTATCAAAACTACCTTGAAAAAACTTGCTATCGGTTAGAACAGATAAACAACTAGCACCACCTTCTTCATAGGCTTTGGCAATGGCTGCTGGATTAAAATCTGCTCTAATAATTCCCTTAGAAGGAGAAGCTTTTTTTACTTCAGCAATTAATGCAGGAGAAGTTTTCCCATGACGCAATGCCGCTAAAAAATCCTTCGGCGGTTCGACGGTGGCTACTTGCTGACGTAACTTCATCAAAGGCAAGCGATCGCGCATTTTGGCTACTTCGACTTCTTTATGCCAAACAATCTCTTCTAAAATATGTTGCGCTTCGGTATTGGGAATCTTACTCTGATAAACAACTTCTCCTGTATTTACTTGTGGATTAGGATTAATTCTTCTAATTTCCATAATATTTATATTTAGCTGTATAAAATCAAATTAGCTAGTAGGAATAGGGAGCAGAGTGCAGGAAGCAGTTGAAAAAATTTGTAATTAATTCTTTATTCTTTCTATTATTCTTACTGACTCTTGACTTTTGACTTTTGACTCTTGACTTTACAAAACTTGTGCTCTTAACCAGGCGATTGGTAAAGAAGCTATTTTCTGCGGTTTTCTGACAAAAGCCCGTTTATTAAATACATCATAATTATTTCTCTCAATCGCGCCCAAAATTCCTTGATAGAGCATCAAAGAAGCCCAGACTGGTAACCGAGAATCCCTAATTAAGTAACTAATACCTCTTTCTGCCTGATGATAATATTGTCGCGCTCGTTTGATTTGAAAACGCATCATGGCTTTCCAGCGCTCATCATTAACCCCAGCCAACAAATCCTGTTCTGTATAGTTAAAAGACGCTAAATCATCTAAGGGCAAGTAAATCCTTCCTCTGCCCGCGTCTTCTCCCACATCTCGCAGAATATTGGTCAATTGCATGGCAATGCCCAGCGCGATCGCTTCTTGAGTGGGAATATAAACTGGTTGATCGCGTTTCCAGGGAACATTAGTGTGATGATCGCGAATTCCCAGAACAGCATTGGACATCAAACCCACTGTTCCTGCTACCCGATAACAATAGAGTTTGAGTTCGTCGAAAGTTTGATAACGACTTCGATACAAATCCATTCTTTGCCCAGCAATCATATCGCGAAAAGGCTGGATATCCAGGGGAAAGCGTTGCACCACATCGGCTAATGCCACATCGGTATCATCTAGAGGGTTTCCGGCAAAAACTGATTCTAGTTGATGTTCCCATCGGGCTAAAGTTTCATCAGTCGTAAATCTGGCTTTTTCGCCATCTACTAGTTCATCTGTACGACGACACCAAGCGTAGATTGCCCAAATAGCTTTACTTTTTTCTTTGGGCATGAGTAATGTACCGAGGTAAAAGGTTTTAGCATAGTCTGCCGTTATTTGACGACAATACTCGTAGGACTCGGTAACGGAGATTAATTTGGGTTTGGTTTTTGGTTTAGGTATTTGCAGCATTCACGACTCAAGCAGAAGCAGTCTTTGGTTTAGAAGCAAAGTTAAGCTAATTAATCGATATTTCACAAGATTATTTAGCATTGTCTCATCCAATGGGTTGATTTGGACAAGATGAATTGATTAACCTCCTATGGCAACAGGACTTTTTTTCGGCTCGGTGGGAGCAGGATAATCTTCAGCAATCGCTGCTGCAGCTAATTTACCCGATAGTACCGCCCCTTCCATGCTGCCGAGAAATTCCTGCATCGTATAACTTCCTGCTAAATAAAAATTAGCAATCGGGGTTTTTTGACTGGGGCGGTAGGCTTGTCTGCCAGGAATGGCTCGATATACAGAGCGGGGAGTTTTCACAATTTTATGTTTAAGCAGTTGGGCAGTATTTTCTCCCGTAAAATGCTGGGGGAATAATTTCTGCAACTCTGTCATGGTCGCATTTAAGATCTCTTCTTCCGATCTACTAATCCAGTCTTTGGCTGGAGCTAGTACTAACTCTAACATAGAGCGATCGCTGTTAGCATATTCTTTACAGGTATTACTCATATCTGCATAGACACTCAACAGGGGAGAGCGCGAGAAGAGTAATTGATCGATATCAGTAAGTTTGCGATCAAACCACAGATGAATATTGATTACTTCCACTCCTTCTAAACCATCAAGTTTTTGGAAGAACTCTTGTTTTCTCCAAACTTGGGGTAACATCACTTTTAGTGGATCAACTGACATTGCCGAAACGTAAATATCAGCTTGTAAAACTTCATCTGGAGCACCGTTTAATCCTCTGAGTAGATATTCTTTAACTGTACCGTCGTCGTTTAAGACAATTTCTTTGAGGGGCGCATTAAGCCGGACTTCGCCTCCTCTTTCGGTAATGTAATCTACCATCGGCTGACATAATCTTTCTGTGGGAGAGCCATCTAAGAAAGCAACTTTAGAGCCATATCTTTCTTTTAAAAATCTGTTGAGAGCCGTTAGGGGAATTGTGGCTGAAACATCATCGGGATCGATAAAAGTTAGAGCTTTAGACGCAGCAATAAAGATATCACTATTAACGCGATCATCGATACCCTGTTTTTGCAACCATTCGAGAAGACTGTATTTATCCATATCTTCTACATATTTTTGACCTCTGACAATAGCTGGCAGTAACCCCACAGCAAAGCGAATCTTTTGCTCCCAAGTCAACATATCGTTGTTGCGCAGAATCGAAGTAATAACATTAATCGGTGCAGGAATATCGGGAACATCGAAGCGAGAATAGGTTCCTGGTTTTTCCGGTTGATTGAAAATTAAAGTATGTTCCTTCCACTGCAGTCGATCTTCAATGCCTAACTCAGTCATTAACTGAATCATATTAGGATAGGCACCAAAAAAGACATGAAGTCCAGTTTCATACCAGTCTCCATCTTCATCTTTCCAAGCAGCTACTAAACCACCCAAAACATCTCGACGTTCCAGGACAATGGGAGTGTGTCCTGCGTCTACTAAATATTTAGCACAAGCTAATCCAGCTAATCCAGCACCGGCGATCGCAACCCGCATTTAAATACTCTGTCTCTACAATAATTTACTTAACCTTAGTTATTATACTTTGCATTTCGTTACATTCAATTTATTTTTTCTTAACAAAACTTGAATACTACAAGAAGACAAGGAAAATGATATTTCTCCTATGGAACTTGGGTATTATATTTGCATTATAAAAAGACTGTGCCTAGTCAGCGGTCAATAGCTGTATGTTACTTATTTGTTACCAATTACGAGTTTCTGGTTAGTATTTCGGAGGTGTTAAAACAAAATCAAACTCTTTATTTGAGTAATATTGCGGATAAAATGGCCATAATCAATCATTACGATTCTCAAAAGATAGTTATTTATCTTTAAGTCTATATGCTTACAGTACCAATTACTCATTTGTCATGTAGCTGCTCTCTACTATAGTTCCAATCTTCAAGTAGTATTAAGATGAACAATTCTGATAGATATATTTTAGGTATTAATTCTGCTTACCAAGAGTCTTCTGCTTGCTTGATCCATGATGGTCAAATTGTAATGGCAATTGAAGAAGAAAGACTTAATCGAATTAAACATGCTAAACCAGCAGCAGTAAATAATCCTCATATCTTGCCTTTACAATCGATACAACTTTGCTTAGAAAAAGCAGGAATTAGTTTTCAAGATCTAGATCATATAGGTTATTCATTTAATCCAGAAAAGAGATTGTTAAATAGGGATCTGCAAGAACCCTGTATTGATGGAGATTGGGGCAGTGAATCAGGAGAAGAGATATTTTATCAGAAACTACAACAAATTACCCAGGTTCTGAGCGATTTTGCCGGTGAGGATCTAACTAGAAAATTCAAATGGCTCGATCACCATTTATGCCATGCTGCGAGTGCCTATTTTGTTTCACCCTATGAAGATGCTGCTGTCCTGGTAGTCGATGGCATTGGAGAGTTCGAATCTACTACTCTCTATCACGGAACAGCTAACAAATTATCAAAATTACATAGTATTAATTATCCCCATAGTCTGGGCTTTTTATGGGAAAAAATGGCAGAGTTTCTTGGCTTTAGTAAGTATGATGCCTGCAAGATTATGGGACTTGCTTCCTATGGGCATTATAGTTACAATTACAATGTATTTAAAAAGTTTATTCATACTGGATCGGGAACTTTTGCGATCGATAATGACATTCTTAAGTTTAGAGTTAATGATTTTACTGCCTTAGAAGAATTATTTGGTCGCAGACGCCAAGAAGATGAACAACTAGAAGAAAGTCATGCAGATATTGCAGCGGCATTACAAAAAATTACGGAAGAAATTGTTTTAGAGTTAGCCCACGATCTCTATCGTCGAACAAAAAGTAAAAATCTTTGTCTTGCGGGAGGAGTTGCTTTAAACTGCGTTGCCAACGGCATCTTGCAAGAACATAGTTCCTATGAAAATATCTACATTCAACCTGCCGCTCATGATGCAGGAACAGCAATTGGGGCAGCTTATATTTTATGGAATCAAATCTTGGATCAGCCTAAAATCTATATTATGGATCATCCTTACTTAGGACCAGAATATACGCAAGACGAAATCAAAACTGTTCTTGAGAGCAATAATCTCAAATACTCTTATCATGAAAATATTGAGGAAGTTACTGCTAATTTAATTGCAGAAGGGTATATTATTGGCTGGTTTCAAGGAAAAGCTGAAATTGGTCCCAGGGCATTAGGCAATAGATCCTTACTAGCAGATCCACGACGTCCTTACATGAAGGATATTATTAATATAAAAGTTAAAAAACGAGAAGGATTTCGCCCCTTTGCCCCCTCAATTTTGGTAGAAAAAGTTGATGAGTGGTTTAGAATTCCCAATAGACAGCTTGCTTCAAATTTTATGTCCTTTGCTTATGACGTGGTGAAGAGTAAACGAAAATTCATTCCTGCCGTTACTCATGTTGATGGCACTAGTAGAATTCAAGCTGTGCCAAAATCATCGAATTATAAATATTATAAATTGATCGAAGAGTTTGAAAAAATTACAGGAGTTCCTATTATTTTGAACACTTCTTTCAACAAAATGGAGCCCATTGTCTGTAGTCCACAGGATGCGGTTAATACCATGAAAAAAGCTAGTTTGTACTATCTAGTTATTGGAAATTTTTTAGTTGATAATACCTGGTCCAAGTAAGTAGATGTTTAAAATAAATTGACGAGCTCGGGAAGGAGACTGCAATAGAAATACTAACTAATGTATTTAGAGGAGAGGCAAGGGAAATATAACACCGGACAAAATTCTGGCCAATTATTTTCACTCACCTGCACTAGTTATCTTTTCTGGTATTACGGAAGATAACAATAGGATTGCTTTCGCTAACAGTATCTGCTAAACTTCTGTTGTTGAGCTGGCGACCAAATTAGAGAATCTATTGATGTCAAGATCTAACTGAAGTGCGATCATGCTAGGAATCAAAACTAGAGCTGACAAAGCTTTTAGCTATTTGTCCTTGGAGCAGCTTCCCGAGCTTGAGACGTATATGCAAGAGATACCAACCATGAAAATTCTGCTAGTAGAAGACGACCCTGGGGATGTGGAACTAACTCAGCAAGCCCTCTCTGAATCCCAACTGGCGCTCGACCTCCGAGTCGTCAGCAATGGAGAGTCTGCTCTGGCTTTTCTGCGCCAGGAAGGAGAGTATCGTTCAGCTGAGCGACCAGACCTGGTGATACTAGATCTCAACCTCCCTGGCTTGGATGGGCAAGAGATCCTGGCAGAAATTAGAAATGACCCGCACCTTAAGCTGATTCCCGTGGTTATTTTCAGTACCTCTTCAGCACCTGAAGATATTAACAACAGCTACGAGTTGGGGGCTAACTGCTACCTTCAAAAGCCGGCTGACTTGGAAGAGGCCCCATTAATTGTCCAGTGTGTCGAAAATTTCTGGATTAATGTGGTTCAGCAATAGTCCTAAAAAGCAAACAAGCAAAGGATGAATGCACAGCTCTCTAAAACTTTAATCTATCTCTTTTTAATCTTGAACGAGACAGACCTACTATCAGGGGCTAACTATCAGTGAAGGGACTACAATGAGCAATTTATTCTTCACCCATCGGGCATGATCGTGATGGCGCAGAAACTAGTCCAACTTTCTGAAAGCTTTGTGGTACAATTCCTGCAACGTCGCCTCTTATTTCTCAAAAGATGAACCAGACTCAAAAAATCAGATCCAGACGCAGGCGGGGTATCATTCTCACTGCTCAGGGATGGGAAAAATTGATGCAGGCTAAATCAGATGCGGAATATGAGTATAACTCCGGCAAGCGCTATACCCTGGAAGCTTTGAGTGAGCTTACTGGCTTGGATACCAACACCCTCTCGAAAGTATGGAGTCAGTCAACTCCCGTAGACAAAAGAACACTGAAATCTTGTTTTGCTGCTTTTAACTTAACTCTAGCGACTACTGATTATTGCCATCCAGAAGTAGCATCCGAAAAGAGAAGACAGCCAGAAGAGCTGAGGGAATTAGAATCCCATTTCCAGCCAGAAGTCCCAGGAGGTCAAATGGCGGTTAACTCTCCCTTTTATATAGAGCGCTTGCCAATCGAAGCTAAATGTTACCAAACCATCAGACAACCCGGGTCTCTAATTCGCCTCAAAGCTGCTAAAGGAAGTGGAAAAAGTTCCCTGATGGCCAGAATTTTAGCTCAGGCAGCTCAGTCAGGAGGTCGGACTTTATCTGTGAGCTTTCAGCTTGCGGATACAACCACTTTAAAAAACCTAGATACTTTTTTAAAGTGGTTCTGTAACTATGTCACTCTCAAATTAAATTTACCTAACCGCATAGAAGAACATTGGAGTGATTTTTTCGGCAGCAAGCTGAGTTGTAGTGCTTATTTTGAGAATTACTTACTGCCGCAAATTCAAAAACCTTTGGTGTTAGGCTTAGATGAAGTTGATCGCCTTTTTAACTATCCAGACCTAGCGGAGGACTTTTTCGGACTTTTGCGCAACTGGCATGAAGAAGCGAAAAATCTAGAAATTTGGCAAAGACTGCGTTTAATCGTCGTACACTCCACAGAAGTTTATATCCCCCTCAACGTTAACAAATCCCCCTTCAATGTCGGCTTGCCCATTTATTTGCCAGCTCTGACAGAGGAGCAAGTGCAAGATTTGGCCAGGAGATATCAACTAAATTGGTCCCGAGAGCAGGTGCAGAAATTGATGGTCATAGTAGGCGGCAGTCCTTATCTAGTCCAGATGGCTCTCTATCACATTCAACAGCAGCAACTAACCCTCGAAGAGCTGGAACAAATTTCTGCTGACTCTCCCGCTATTTATCGAGATCACTTGCAACAACAAATGTGGAGCCTTAACCAGAATCCAGAACTCAAAGCAGCCTTTGCTCAGGTGGTTAATAGTGATTACCCTGTGGAGTTAGATCTGGTCAAGGCTTTCAAATTAGAGAGTATTGGTTTAATTTGTCTTGAAGGGAAGCAGGCGGTTCCCAGTTGCCAACTCTACAAGCGCTGCTTTTTCCAGCAGTCTTGACATCTTTCGTGAGCTAAAAGTTAGAAAAAAGTGAACGGTAAAATAACCAAGATCAACAGAATCCAGAAGAAGCAAATGCGACCAGAACCTTGTAATCCACCTATTGAATTGTCACCGAAAGAAGCAAAAATCGTCAACACCTCGATTGGGTATGCTGGACGGGGCGTACAAGTTCCGCCGTTGTACGGCGGAATCAGCCCCTTGGAAACCCCAGCACCCCTCTCGGTCAAACTAATCAAGAAAGCCAAACTCTTTCCCATTTTTACGGGAAATTCGCCACTTATTGTTTGACGAGGTATTTCAAGCAGAACTATAAAGACGCCCATCTCCCCTGTAGGGGATATTTTATAGAGATGTGATGGGACGAATAGGGTTTCCTCGTTCCTTAGATAACTGTTGCTTCTGTAGCCTCCAGAATACGCTTGTCTTCTTCTTTAGCAAACGTCAACTTATTATCAACAAAATCAACTAAAATCCTATCTCCTTCAGTAAAACTATTATCGAGAATTTTCGTGGCAATGGGATTCTCTAATTCCCTTTGAATAGCTCTTTTAAGAGGGCGAGCCCCAAAAGCAGGATCGTAACCAACCTCGACTATTCTATCTAATGCCGAATCTGATAATTTAATCGCAATTTTTTGTTCTGCCAGTAAATTCTCAATTCTTTTAATTTGAATAGAGACAATATCGCGTAATTGTTCCCGTTTCAAGGAATGGAAAATAATTAGATCATCAATGCGATTGACAAATTCAGGACGGAAATGTTTTCTCAGAGCTTGGGTAACTCGTTTTTCGACTTCTTCGTAATTCGTATCATCATCGCCCGAGATATTGAGAATATGTTCACTACCGACATTACTCGTCATCACGATAATCGTATTGCGAAAATCGACAACTCTTCCTTGAGAATCGGTAATTCTGCCATCATCAAGAACCTGGAGCAAAATATTAAACACATCTTTGTGGGCTTTTTCTACTTCGTCCAGCAATACTACAGAATAGGGACGACGACGCACAGCTTCTGATAATTGACCCCCTTCTTCATATCCTACATATCCAGGAGGCGCACCAACCAGACGGGATACGGCGTGTTTTTCCATATATTCCGACATATCAATGCGGATCATGGCATCTTCACTATCAAATAAAAAGGCTGCTAAAGCTCTAGCTAATTCTGTTTTTCCGACTCCAGTAGGGCCCATAAACAAAAATGAACCGATTGGTCTACCAGGATCTTTCATACCTGCCCTAGCTCGACGAATGGCCGCTGAGACAACAGCTACTGCTTCTTCTTGTCCAATAACCCGGTGGTGTAAATGTCCTTCTAATTGGAGTAGTTTTTGTTTTTCTGATTCTAAAAGACGGTTTATGGGGACACCTGTCCAATTAGCCACGATTTCGGCAATATCCGATTCGGTTACTTCTTCTCTGAGTAAAGCAGTCTCTTGAGATTGTAGTTCAATAAGTTTTGTTTCTTTAGTTTCTAAGCTGCGTTGCAGGACTTCTAGCTTGCCATATTTTAACTGGGCGGCTTTTTCTAGGTCATAGGCTCTTTCTGCTTGTTCAACCTGAAGACGTAATTTTTCTTCTTCTTCCTTGAGAGAGTTGATTTCATCTAGCAATTCTTTTTCGGAGGTCCATTGGTCAGAAAGTTCTTGTTGTTTGTCTTTTAATTCGTCGATTTCGGCTTGAATTTTTTGCAACCGTTCTTTAGATGCCCGATCTACGGTTAACATACCAGGACGCTGACTTTCTCCCTCTAAAGAAAGTTTTTCCATCTGAAGTTGCATGACTCGACGGTCGATAACTTCTAGTTCCACAGGTTTAGAAGTTATCTCCATTTTTAGTTTTGCGGCAGCTTCATCTACCAGGTCTATCGCTTTATCAGGTAAAAATCTTTCCGTAATATAACGATCCGATAAGGTTGCGGCGGCAACTAGAGCAGAATCAGTAATCTTAACTCCATGATGTACTTCGT
>JAAUYH010157841.1_pt1 | contig 11349 bp, 4 predicted proteins | sample 7278061 | NCBI WGS metagenome assembly JAAUYH01 (sample SAMN14350203, study PRJNA611818) | marine sediment metagenome | isolation source: surface marine sediment (0.6m) | place: French Polynesia: Moorea | collected 2018-08 | reverse complement strand
TTGTACTAAGGGCAAAGCTGTTTCAGCCCTAGTACTCGGGCTGTTCATCCTAACGCTATTCGTCAGCGGCTGCACCCTGGTGGGACCTGACTATGTCAAACCCGCCGCCCCGGAACCGAATCAATGGCTGGCGTCCGACGATCCCAAGCTTGCCAGCAAAGAGGTTGATTTCAGCGATTGGTGGACGGTATTCAACGATCCGGTTGTCAATGAATTGATAGAGACAGCCTACCAGCAGAACCTGCCGCTTCAAATCGCCGGTTTACGGATCTATGAGGCCCGCGCTCAACTGGGGATCGCCTTTGGATTTCAATACCCCCAGACCCAGCAGGCCCTGGGTTCGGCTTCCATCAATCAGGTCAGTAAAAATGCCGCCAACTCGGCCGGTGCGGAGCGTTATTTTTCAAGTTTCGACATCGGACTGGATGCGGCCTGGGAGTTGGATGTGTGGGGCAAGTTCCGCCGCGGGGTGCAAACCGGTGTGGCCAACCTGGAGGCTTCCATTGCGGATTACGACGATATTCTGGTATCGTTGACCGCTGAAGTGGCGCGCACCTACATTTTGCTGCGAACCGCCGAAGAGCGCCTGGAGGTGGCCCGTGAAAACGTGGGGATCCAAAAAAGGTCGCTGGAAATTGCCCAGGTGCGGTTTAAAGCCGGTGCGGTCACGGAGCTGGATGTCAGCCAGGCCAGGGCCCTGTTGAGGTCCACCGAGTCGACGATCCCGGGGTTGGAAGCCGACATTCGCCAGGCCCAAAACGCCCTGGCGATATTGCTGGGCAAACTGCCCGGTGAGATCGACGCCATGCTGGGGGGTCCGGGGTTGATCCCAGAGGTGCCGGCGGAGGTGGCCGTGGGCATACCGGCGGAATTGCTGCGTCGGCGGCCGGACATTCGATTCGCCGAACGTCAGTTGGCCGCCCAAAGTGCCCAGATCGGGTTTGCCAAAGCAGACCTATACCCCCATTTTTCGCTGTTTGGAACCCTGGGTTTTCAAACCGCCGACCATACCGGCATTCAGTCGAACGACTCCGACTTGGGGGACCTTTTCAAAAGAAAAAGTATCACCTATTCCACCGGCGCCGGGTTTAACTGGGATCTGTTTAACTACGGACGGATTACCAACCAGGTTCGTGTGGAGGACGCGCGGTTTCAGGAGCTGGCGGTCAACTACGAAGACACGGTGATCCGGGCGGCCCAGGAGGTGGAAGACGCCATGGTGGGTTTTCTGCGATCCCAGGAATCCGTATTTTTTCTGGCTGACGCGGTGAAAGCATCCAAGCGCTCGGTGGATCTGTCGCTGATTCAATATCGGGAAGGTTTGGTGGACTATCAGCGGGTGCTGGATACCCAACGGGATCTGACCGCACGGCAGGATGAGCTGGTGTTTACAGCCGGAACGGTGGGACAAAATTTGGTGGCCATTTACCGTTCGATCGGCGGTGGATGGGGCATTCGGGCGGGCAAAGATTTTGTATCTGCGGAAATCAAAGAACAGATGGAGCAGCGCACCAACTGGGGTGATCTGCTGTCTCCGAACAAAACAAAATATCCGCCGTCCCAGGAGGTCAAAGAAGTATTTCACCGGCCGGATTGGTAATATGGGTTGCGAGTTGCAGGCAAAAAGGGCAGAGCGCAAGGAACATAGCGCATGGGGGATAGAGCATAGAGCAAAGAGCAAAGGGCAAAGTGTGTAGATTGAAGAGCAGGCAGTAAAATTCAGAACTATAAGCAGGTATTAATCAGCGGGTTGATTGTTAATGAATTTGTATATACATTACAAAGACGAAATGATCTCGGTCATCAAAACGATTTCCAAAAGGAGGATAACATGAATAGACGTTCGAGGGGGGTTATATTGATTCTTGCGATGCTCTTAATGACTCCGCTTCCAACTTTAGCGGCATCACCCAAAGAAACTGTGGAAGCCGCAGTGAACCAGGTTCTTTCGACGCTTTCCGATCCAGCCTTCAAAGCCAAATCCAAAGATGAGCGGATCGCAATAATCAGCTCAGAAATTGAAACGGTTTTTGATTTCAAGGAATTGTCCATAAGGGCTCTGGGCCGGGAGTGGAAAAAAATGAAACCCGAGCAGCAGAACGAGTTTATCGAATTATTTAAAAAGCTTCTTCAAGGGGTTTATGCCGACCAGCTCCTTTCTTACTCGGATCAAAAAATAATCTTTGGCAAGGAAACCATGCTTAAAAAAGGCCGAGCAGAAGTTGAAAGTTACCTCCAGACATCAGATGGCAAAAAGATCCCGCTGAACTATCGATTGACCGACAAGAGCGGCAACTGGAAGGCGTATGACATTGACATTGAAGGCGTCAGTATGGTCAAAAACTACCGCACCCAGTTCAGGGAAATACTGTCCAAAAATTCTCCGGAAAAGCTGTTGGAAATACTGCGGAAAAAGGTTGGCAATTGAAAATTGAAGACTGAAGATTGAAGATTTGTGGTATGCTGTCTATGTAATTTTTATATACCCGCGAAAAGGCGAAAAGGAAAAAATTACGCGTTATCGAATACAAAGTATAAAATCATGGCCCAGAGGACTAAACTTTAGCGTAACTCTGGAAGGGATAATTTACGCGCAGACTTTCACGAATTAGAAATTTGAAATTTTGACCAGCATCTTAGATTATGAGGCAGAGGCACTAATCTTCGACCTCGCCCAGAAGACCAGGTTTTCGACATTCGAATAAATTTTTGCGTATTTTGCGCTTTTTCGCGGCTATAAAAATCTTGCGGCTAAATAAATCGGAACAATCCCATGAAATTCAAACTCAGGCATAAAATACTGTTGATCTATATTAGTGCCAGTCTGTGCATCCTGATCATTTTGGGCAGCCTGCTCTCTTCGGCCCTGCGAAATATGATCATCACAACGATCTCGAACAATTACCACAAACAGCTTGCAAACATTGATTTCGGGTTAACCGTTTTTTTCAAAAATATCGAGTATGATTTAGAGGCGATAGCACAAAACGAATGGGTCCGATCAAAAGACGATGAAAATTTTACAAATTTCCTGCAAGCTGATGAGAATACCTTTCAATACAACATCGGTGACCTCGAACAAAAAATTATCACGATATTTAATCGATATCGGACTACCCATCCATACGTTCATTCCGTTTCGATGGGACGCGAAAATGGGAGTTTTGTAAGATCTCACAAACGTGCCAAACCAACCCGCTATGATCCTCGCAAAAGGTCCTGGTATACATTGGGCAAAGAAAATGCCGGAAAAATTATGCGAATACCGCCGTTTCGCTCGGTAACAACCCCTGATGTCAATATAGGATTTGTTAAAGCACTGGTCGACGATGAACAAAATCCCTACGGGGTGCTGGGAATTTATATAACACTGACGGATTTGATGAATCAAATTGCCGAGATCGAAATGGATTACAACGCATTTATCAGTTTGGTAGATGAGCATGGGACCATACTGGTTAGCCGGGATAAATCCTTTATGTTTAAAAATTTAGAAGCCTATGACCCAAAATTGAATCAAGCAATCTTCGATGCCGAAGAGGGTTTTTCAATCTTCGGAAAGGATTCTGAATCGCAGTACGCATTTTTTTACACCTCGCCCACTATGCAATGGAAACTGGCTGTGATCGTACCTGTGGCGAAAATTGATGAAGTGATCCGGAATTTTGTTACCAAAATCCTAATAGGTCTGGCTGCGGGCCTTCTGCTTCTAAGTGTGCTGACGCTGTTTGGATTGGGTAGATTTGTCATCAAACCGCTCACCAAGCTTGTTGGGGGTGTCGACCATATCACCCGTACCGGAGATCTTGAGCAACAGATCGATATTAGATCCAGCGACGAGATCGGAAACCTGGCGACATCTTTTAATGAGATGACGAGTACATTGCATGAATCGGAAACTGCTCTGAAAAAGTCTGAAAAAGAACTCAGAAAGCACCGGGACAATCTGGAAGAATTGGTCGAAGAGCGGACGGTAGAGTTGAAAACCTCTCAAAAACGCCTGGCTCAGATCATCGACTTTCTGCCGGATCCCACCTGGGTGGTTGACACTGACGGCAAGGTCGTAACCTGGAACCGGGCCATGGAGAAACTTCTCGGCATCCAATCAGAGGAAATGATCGGCAAGGGCAATTACGAATATGCCCTCCCCTTTTACGGCGTCAGACGGCCAGTTCTGATCGATCTGGTTCGCGAATGGGATGCCGGCTACGAACAGGAATATTTGTCCATTAAAAAAGAAGAAGATATCCTCATATCGGAATCCTATCACCCTCATTTGGGAGATGGCGGCATGTATTTATCTGCAACCGCTGGGTTGCTTTACAATGCGAAAGGTGAAATTGCGGGGGCTATTCAGTCGTTACGCGATATTACCGACACCAAACGTTTGGAACAAGAATTGGTGCGGGCCAAACAGGCGGCGGATGAGGCCAACAAGGCCAAAGGCGACTTCTTGGCCAACATGAGCCATGAGATTCGCACGCCCATGAATGCCGTTATCGGCATGAGCCACCTGGCATTGAAAACAGATCTGACCGCCAAGCAGCGGGATTACATGACGAAGATCCAATCTTCCGCCAATTCTCTTCTGGGCATCATCAACGATATTTTGGACTTTTCCAAAATCGAGGCCGGCAAGCTGGATATCGAGTCCGTGGAATTTAATCTCGAAGATGTTTTGGACAACCTGGCCAATCTGGTCACCGTAAAAGCCGCCCAGAAAGAAGATCTCGAAGTCCTTTTTGCAACAGCCCAGAATGTGCCTCGCTTTCTGGTTGGAGACCCCCTGCGGCTTGGACAAATCTTGATTAACTTGGCCAATAATGCCGTCAAGTTCACCCAATCGGGTGAAATCGTCGTTGCCACCGAGCTGCTGGAACAAAACAAAGATCAAGTAACCTTAAAATTCTCGGTAAGCGACACCGGCATCGGGCTTTCGAAAGACCAGATGGCCAAACTCTTTCAATCGTTCACCCAGGCCGACACGTCCACCACCCGAAAATACGGCGGCACCGGTCTGGGACTGGCGATCAGCAAAAAACTGGTAACCATGATGAACGGAGAGATATGGGTTGAAAGCGACTCCGGTCAAGGCAGTACCTTCAGCTTCACTGCTGCCTTTGGATTGGGAAAAGAAAAAATCAAACAGCGCTTTGCGCCTGCTCCGGACCTGAAAAACATGAGGGTCCTTGTGGTGGATGACAATGTCACCTCGAGGGAAATCCTGCAAGACATCCTGGAATCCTTCTCCTTTGATGTGACCCTGGCTGCTTCCGGTGAGGAAGGCATCACCGAACTCGAAAACGCTGACGCGGATCAACCGTTTGAACTGGTGATCATGGACTGGAAGATGCCGGGACTGGATGGCATAAAAGCGTCGAAGAGAATCAAAAACCACAGGGGGCTGAGCAAAATTCCAGCCATCATAATGGTGACAGCTTACGGTCGTGAAGACATTATGCAAAAAGCTGAGAAAATAGGCTTGGATGGTTTTCTGATCAAACCGGTAAACGCTTCCGTGCTGTTTGATACGATTATGCAGGCCTTTGGCAAAGAGCTCCCCGAAACCTCACGGCTTGCAGAGAAACAAAGAGAAGCCGCAGATCTGGGGAAAATCCGGGCAGCACGAATTTTGTTGGTAGAAGACAATCCAATCAACCAGCAGGTGGCCCAAGAAATTTTAGAAAGTGCCGGATTTAAGGTGTCTTTGGCAAACAACGGCAAGGAAGCGGTCGCAGCCGTCCAAAGGGATGACTATGATGCCGTCCTCATGGACATTCAGATGCCGGTGATGGATGGGTATGCCGCTACGCGGGAAATTCGAAATTGGGAATTTGGATTGCGGAATGAAAATGGTATGAAATCCGATTTAAAATCCGAAATCCGAGATCCAAAATCCAAAATCCAAGGCGTGCCCATCATTGCAATGACGGCACACGCCATGACAGGAGACGCGGACATGAGCTTGAAAGCTGGCATGAACGACCATGTCACCAAGCCCATTGATCCGGATCAGCTTTTCGCAGCGCTCCGAAAATGGATTTCATCAGCGGAAGACCGCAGGCACCCCGGGCAGCCGGAGCGCAAAATTTCAAAAGAAGACATTCAGGATACAATGGTGGCTTCCGCCGGCCCTGTGCCGACATCACCCGGTGAAGATTCTTTTCCTCAGACCCTGCCGGGATTTGATCTTGCCGCAGGCCTTCAGCGCTTACAAGGAAATCACCGCTTATACAAAAAACTGTTACTGGATTTTAGCGCTAACTATGATGGGGTGGCCAGTGATATCAAAACCGCTTGGGATGCAGACGATATGGATCACACTCACAGTTTGGTCCACAATTTAAAAGGAATGGCGGGAAATCTCGCAGCCACCGGCCTGCATGCCGCCACCATCGAAATGGAAACGCTAGTCAAACAAAGTAAAAACCGGCAGCTTCCAGAGCAAAACGAGTTGGATGCGAAATTCAACGAACTTGAAAAGGAAATACACCGCACTCTCGAATCGATTCGAACGCTGGGAACTGCTGAGGATCAACCAACCGTTGGACCGTCTGAAGATTTGATCATCGCATTGCCGCCCGAACTCGCAAGGGATGCCGCCAAACGCCTCCGGGAAGCGGCCGACATGGGAGATGTAACTCAATTGAAATTTTTTGCTGAAACGTTGTCGTCGCAAACACCATCCTTTTTGCCAATGGGCAAAAAGATTATACAATTTGCCGAAGAATTCGACTTTGAAGCGATTGAACAAATAGCAGACAAACTTGAGAAAAATGACTGAAGAAATAATATCGCCTGACATTGACCCAAAGCATACCGAACGCATTCTGCTGGTTGACGACAATCCCACCAATCTGCAGGTCTTGATGGGAACGCTGGAGGGTAGAGGATATCATCTCTTAATCGCAAAAAATGGGGAAAGCGCCTTGAAGATTGTCCACAAAGCATGCCCGGATCTCATTCTGTTGGACATTATGATGCCGGAAATGGATGGGTTCGAGGTATGCCGTTGCTTGAAGGCGGATCCGGCGACCCAAGAGATTCCGGTGATTTTTCTGTCAGCCCTTGTCGATACCAAAGATAAAGTACACGGGCTGGATCTGGGTGCTGTCGACTATATCACCAAACCCTTTCAGCCTGAGGAAGTCATTGCCAGGGTCAACACACACCTTACGATACATCGGCTTAAACGAGATCTGGCGCTCAAGAATGAAGAACTTCGGGACATGAATGAGAACCTGGAGCGCAAAGTCGCCGAGCGCAGCAGACAACTTTTAAAGAGCCGCGAGGGTGTCATCTTCGGCATGGCCAAACTGACGGAAGCCCGTGACGATGACACTGGCAAGCATTTAGAACGCATCTGTAAATTCGTTGGCATCCTTGCCCGCGAGCTGTCGAAAAGCGATCCGGAACTCGATGAAACCTGGATCAATACGGTATCGATGACCGCAGCGCTGCATGATATCGGCAAAGTGGGAATTCCCGATGGGGTACTCCTCAAACCCGGTCGTCTGACGGATGACGAACGCAAAGTTATGCAGAAACATCCGGCTATCGGCGGAGACGCGCTGCTGGAAATGAGGGATCATTGGGGCGCCAGTGCATTTCTGGCCCGAGCCATTGAAATCGCGCTAGGACATCATGAAAAATGGGATGGTAGCGGCTACCCATTTGGTGTTGCCGGAAAATCGATCGCTCTCGCAGCCCGGTTAGTTGCCCTGGCCGATGTTTACGATGCACTGACCTGCAAACGCGTTTACAAAGAACCAATGCCCCATGATAAAGTCCGGGAAATTATCATCTCAGAATCCGGGAAACATTTTGATCCAAAAGTCGTAAAGGCATTTCTCGCAACAGAGGCTCAATTTCAAACCGTCGCCATTGAGATGCAATCGGAAGAGGAAAAGGAAAATGAATGAAGAAAAAATCTTGCTTGTAGATGATAACGCCACCAATCTGCAGGTTTTAATGGGAACGCTGGAGGGCAGAGGATATCATCTCTTGATTGCAAAAAATGGTGGAAACGCCTTGAAGATTGTTCACAAGGCGGCACCCGATTTAATTTTGCTGGACATTATGATGCCGGAAATGGACGGATATGAAGTGTGTCGTCGATTAAAAGCCGATCCAACCACAAAAGAGATACCGGTAATTTTCCTCTCCGCTTTGGGCGATACCAAAGACAAGGTCCAGGGGCTCAATCTCGGCGCCGTGGACTATATCACCAAACCCTTTCAGCCGGAGGAGGTAATTGCAAGGGTCAACACCCACCTAACGATTTACCGCCTAAAAAGAGAGGTCCAAAATAAGCACGATGCGCTCGAGCATGAACTTAAAGTCGTGGCTGAAGAACAGCGCAATCTGCTGCCGCATCAACTGCCGCAAATCAAAGGCCTGAAGCTTGCGGCGCATTACGAAACCAGCCGCTACGCCGGAGGCGATTATTACGATATTGTTCAGCTTCCCGATGACCGGTGGGGTTTTATGATGGCGGATGCCGCTGGCCACAGTACCCGTGCGGCGGTTCTCGTCGCAATGACCTGTGCTATTTTAAGATCTCTCCCGGAACCGCCGCTTGAACCGGACAGCGTGCTCAAAAAGCTAAATCAACATTTGTGCAAACTTTCAGACGATAACTTTATCACCGCTATATATACCGTTTATGATGCCAAATCGCACACGTTGAGTATCGCCCGGGCCGGACACCCGCCGCCGATTTTGTACCGACCTGAAAATGGGAAAGCCATCGAGCTGCCATGCAACGGCGTGTTTCCCATGGCCATAGATGACTACGAAGATGTACCGCTGACGAACACAACGCTGCAGGCCGGAGATCGTCTGCTGCTTTATACGGACGGCATCTCGGAAAGATTTAATCCGCAAGGCGAATGCTACGGTGTGGAGCGGTTATGTGAAAAATTTGCCGAAGCGTGCGACCATGATGTCCAAAAGTGTATCGCAATGACCATGGAGGATGTGAATCGGTTTGCCGATGGGTTGCCGGCCGATGATGACCAAGCATTACTTGTTTTAATTGTGGAATAACATCCCAATGTGAAACCGATGCCCCGTAGGAACAATCGAATGCCGAACGACGATTGACGATAGACGAATTAAGGAATTCTGTCGATTTTATCTAAAAAGTTTGAGCGCAGCGACTCCACCCTTTGTCATTTGTCATTCGATGTTGGACGTTCGATGTTCAACGTTCATCAGTTTCTTTCTCGATCAGACTTGACCCTCGCGGCCAGAGGCGCTTAAAAAACTATCCTACCCCAGAATATCACAATCAGAATTCGGGTTGCCCTACCGTTGCCCGGGAGACGAGATATGCAGAACATAATGAGAAAACTTGTCGGTTTCATCATTGTTGGTTCGATATGTCTGGTACCGCTGATTTTATCGGAACTTCAGGCCCAACAGACGGCAACATCTCCCGAAGCAGCCGTTGGGTCGGCGGGCATTACCATTGAAGAGCTGAAATCAAAGCGGCTGGCGATTGAAAACATGACGGATATCGATGACACGGCCAAAGCCGACAGTCTGAGATATATCGATGGCGCGATTCAAGATGCATCCCTGGCGAACAACATCAACAGAAGCGCCGCTGAACTCTCACAGCTCATCCAAAGAGCTCCCGATCGGATAAAAATATTGCAGGCCGAGCTGAAAAAACCATTCACAGTCTACGAAAACGTCGAGGCTCGCGCGCAACAAATGATCACGTTAAAACTCGAACAGCGACTCCTCCAGAAAGAAGCGGAACTCGCGACCGCTCAAAGCAGGCTAGAGGAATGGAGTGATCGATTGGAGGCAGAGAAGAGTCTCATCAGTCAATCAGCAGAACAGATCGCAAATGCAACCAGCCGGCTTGAAGACATTCGAATGGAGCTGGAAGGAATATCCGATGCTGATGAGACAGATATCGTTAATTATTCCACAACAATAAGCCTTAAATTCGAGCTGGTCAAATTAACCGCTGAAATCAAACTCAACGAGCTGCGCCAACGCAGCTACAATCTGCTGGTGGAATTGTTCAGTCTGGAACGAGACGTCGCTCAGAAAGCGGTTAGAGGCCGCGAACTCATGTTAAAGAGCTGGCAGACCCAAGTTCAAAAACGTCGTGAGCAGGAGGCCGCTCAGGCGCGGGAGGACGCCCAGGAAGCCATCGCAAGTGTTCCCCTGCTGCCCAAGATTGTTCAGGACCAGTTTGCCATTAACATTAGCCTCAGCACGACCCTGGAACAGATGGCTCTGGAAGAAACATCCCTGGCAATGACATATGAAGACTATCAATCCCGTCTGAAATTGCTAGAAGCGGAATTTGAAACCGCTCAAAAAAGGGTGGAATCGGCCGTGCTGACCGAGGCGGTTGGTCTGGCGCTGCGGGCCCAGCGACTGAAACTGCCGAGTACCGATCAGTATATGGCGGATTCCGATGCCCGTAAAATTAAAATGAGCGAGATCAGCGAAAAGCAGATCGAGCTGGATCGGCTGCTGCGGGAGCTTTCGGATCCCAAAGCCCTGACAGATCGAGTGATCGGTTCCGTCGGCGGCCTCTCGGTTATTGCTCGGAAATCACTCGAATCGAAAATTCAGGAATTGTTAGCCGATCGGCGCGACATCATACAAAAATTGGATTCCGGCTACGAGCGGATTTTCAAATTGATACAGGATATTGAATTCACTGAACAAACACTGGTAAATACGGCCGAGGATTTCGGCGATTTACTCGATCGCCATCTGCTCTGGATTCGCAGTTCCAAGCCGGTCCGTCTCGGCGAAATCCAAAAGCTAAAAGTCTCTCTGGCATGGCTTTTGGAATCGACCTCCTGGCGCCGATTATTTCAGGATATGGGTCAGTCGTTCCGCCAGAGGCCGGGCGTCTGGACGGCAGGTTTGCTGTTTTTTTTATTTCTGATCTTCAGTCGCAGGCGGTTCCGAGCAAAGTTGAAAGATATCGCCGTATGCATCGAGCAGCAGGTAGAAGATTCCTTCCTGCTGACGATAAAAGCCCTGGCGTTGACGGTGTTATTGGCCGCTGTCTGGCCCTTTCTGCTGGCATTTCCGGCGTTCCAATTGATGAGCCTGCGAGAGGCAGACCCTTTCAGTACCGGCATTGCCGGTGGTCTGATCAATGCTGCCCGCAGCCTGATCTTTTTGGTCCTGTTCTTCAATATTTGCCGTCAAAATGGTCTGGCCCAGGCACACTTTAAATGGCCCGAATCAGCCCGCCAGACATTAAAGCGCAACCTGGGCTGGATCACCCCGATCATCGCAGTGTTCGCTTTTATCCTGGGCACAATGGACACCGTCCGCCAATTTGAATACAGTGATCCGCTTGCC
>JAAUYH010153850.1_pt1 | contig 11350 bp, 7 predicted proteins | sample 7278061 | NCBI WGS metagenome assembly JAAUYH01 (sample SAMN14350203, study PRJNA611818) | marine sediment metagenome | isolation source: surface marine sediment (0.6m) | place: French Polynesia: Moorea | collected 2018-08 | reverse complement strand
TCCCTTTTAACTGACAACTTGCACTCCTATCCAATAGCAGGAGGCAGAGCCTCCAAACCCTAGTTACCAGCGTGACACTGGTAACTAGAAAACTAGAAAATAAGCTGTGCAGTCCGTTTTAACTGACAACTTGCACTCCTATCCAATAGCAGGAGGCAGAGCCTCCAAACCCTAGTTACCAGCGTGACACTGGTAACTAGAAAACTAGAAAATAAACAGCCCTACGGGCATACAATAAACGCGTACCTTGGCGCAAGCCTTAGCAGGTTTAAACGCACTCAAACCCTTACTCAGTCTGATTTATCAGACTTTGTCTTTAAGCCTGGGAATTTATTCCTAGGCGATAAATGAGCGAACTGACAAGTCACAGCAAGCTATCGCACCATCTAAAACTGTATTCCTACAAATGGTTAAGGTGCGATAGATTTTTCTTGGTTGTATTCACTTATGTAAAGTCTCTTTAAGGTTACTTAGTTTATCCAATAAATTCAGAGGAAAAGCACAAAAATTTTGCAGTCAATATTTATGTCAAGAAAATATGACATAAAAAATCGCATGAAAAAATTAGCGTGAGTCTATTATAACAAAAAATATGGTGCTGTAAAGCTTACAATCTCGTTAGAAAAAAAATGAAAATGATTATCATAATCTAAAAAATATGGTAGGAAAGCATTATTTTCGTAATTATAATAAAATGTAATAATTAAGTCGTCGAATGAAAATTTTTGTTTATAAATATAGGGTTGGTGTCATAGGGACCAGCCTAGTAAAAACTCAATGCAAGTCAACCCTTTTTCAAACCTTTTTTGATAAGTAATACAAATGATTAACTTTGCCTAGTTCGTATCCTTTTAGGCAATGTTTGTAAAATCCATGATGTAGTTCTAATACTTAGAGGATGTTTGAAAAGTATTATGTTGAACATCAAAACCCTGGAAACCTAACCCCTAACCCCTTCCCTACTAGTAGTCCACCACACCAACTTTGCGGAGTAAAGGCAGAGAGGGGGAAGAGGGGGAAGAAAAAACTTTGTTCTTTCCTTATTAACCCCGCATAGTTTACTTGGTGGAGTACTAGAAGGGGAACAGAAAAGTAGGGGTTTCAAAGTCTGTTTCCTCCTAGGAGAGAGATAAGAAGTGAGGTTTTTAGTAATCTTTTAGACTTTCCAAACATCCTCTTAGAGATAGATACTTTAAGACATCCCAACTTCTATTTTAGGCAAAGTTTTTTATCATGTACCAAAAGAGCGTAAAACATTTATGCATCTTATATAATTAGCGTTCGCACTTTGTTAGAGATTCAAACCCTGTATCGATTACACAATAAGGATTTCAGCGATAGACTTTACTTGATGACACAAACCTTCTATTTTCGCCAAGTAGGGAAACGGTAGGAGCAAATTTAAACCGTATTGACTTAAAACCGCCATTTTTCTTCGATCAATAGTAATCGTAACGTTGCTCTATCATCCATATCTGCTTATTTGTCAGCAGTATTCTTTTTCGATAGGGATTTGGTTTCCAAATAATTTTCTCACAATGACTAGGCGATGCGGAGCGAACACAAGTGCGATATGTCAAACGACGCTCTCTTTCCCAACGTTGAGCAAGAGCTCTGTAAATTACACTTTGTTTGCGTAATTTATCCAATAGTGTTTTTAGGTATATAGGTTTAGTATCCTGTGCAACTGTATACTCTACAGTCGCTTTGTTGGTGTAGTTTTGGCTGAAGAGATTTTCTTGTGCTTTGACTTGTGCGCCGCTAGCTAACACACTAAGTAGTAGCGCCATACCAACAGCAGATAAATGCGTTAAGTCTTTCCGTAATAGCATAACTACCTCCTGTACTTTGGGCTAAAGGTATACTCCCAACGGCTAAAAGCTTAACTTTTCGTAGGTTAGGTTGTAGCTTGGTTCCACCCAGTGGTACGAAGTGTAGACGACGGTCGGGAGGCTTTGAGCAGAGTTACTCAACAGCAAGTAGGTTTTTGTTGGGTTACCCTATACCGTAGACAGGTCGTGGCTTGGAGTAAGTAGGCTATCCTACGGGTTCTGCTTGCGGTACGCCTACGTACCACCCTATGGGAAGCAAGCTACAACCCAACCTACAATCTCCCCAGTGACATCCTCCCACACCAAATCAGAGATTATGATGTGGACTTCCCAAGAATCACTTCTTAGGGTTCCTGGTTTTTCCCTTGCGGGGTTTCGACACTTACCTAGATAAATTCAGAGGAAAAGCACAAAAATTTTGCAGTCAATATTTATGTCAAGAAAATATGACATAAAAAATTGCATTAAAAATTCACCATGAGTCTATTATAACAAAAAATATGGTGCTGTAAAGCTTACAATCTCGTTAGAAAAAAAATGGGAATGATTATCAAAATCTCAAAAAAGTGGTAGGAAAGCATTATTTTCGTAATTTTAATAAAATGTAATAATTCAGTCATCGAATAAAAATTTTTGTTTTTGATTATCAATTAGGGGCATTGACACTCCCACGTTTAGAAAACGTGAGATTCTTGGTTCCCCGACTCGCCGTAGACTATATAGCGGTTTTCACTTGGATAGAATACAGATGAACCTCACCCCCTTCCCCTCTCCTTTTCCCCCTCTCCCATTGGGAGAGGGGTTAGGGGTGAGGGTAGGAGAGGGGTGTCCGCACTCAGGGGGTGAGGTTCCTTCGTGTATTGGACTCAACTGAAAAGCGCTATATTTGTTTTCTCTACTATCTTGAGACTGAATTGAGCCAATTTTTAGAAAAAATTTATGTGTATAAAAAAAATATAAAAATATTCAGTAATTATTCTAGTGTTCCAGTATATTTTTGTAATAGGCTTCAAAAGCTACTCAATAAAATTACTGAAAGAAAAATCATGAACTTTCAAAAGCCCAACCAGCAGACACAAGTTACCAAAATGGCTAAAGAAAGCATTAAACCCTTTGCTATCCTAGCTTTTTCTTCTGTTGTTGCGATTCAGGCTTCAGTAGCGACAGCAAATCCTTTTAACTTCAACTCAGCTAGGAAAGGTGTTTCCCAGATTACTTCTGGGAGTGAGAAAGTCCTGTCTGTTTCTATTCCTGAACAAGGTCAGGTGATAGCATGGGGTTGGGACTGTCCGCTTTATACTGAAGAAGGTTTTTGTTGGTCCTAGAGAAACTGCGAAACTTCAGTGAATTTTCTTAAGCCCTAAAACCTGCCTTGAGAAAAAATTTAGTTCGGTGAGGGCATATTTTTAACAATTCCTTGCGGGAATTCCCCCAGTTCGGTGAAACGCAACTGGGGGCTAGAAACTAGGGATATTTGACTAGAACTGCAGTGAGGTGTTTTCAGCCAAGGGTTTTGAACTGTGGCTACAGGCACATTAGCGGTAAGGGTAACTTTGCCATCAGAACCAATTATCCACCCTTGAGCTTCAATCAAGGGTGTTTTATGAGCAATTGTAGGCGGAATCTGGGATTGCTGGGTTTTGAGTGTGAGACTTGATGCAGTTTCCGTGATTTCTCTTGTGTAATTTTCTTGCCCCAAATCTACCAGCACCGTATCGCTTCCTATGGTAGCTGAGGGAATGGGAGGCAAACCACCACGACCGACTAGGGAAAATTTATTTTTGTTACTAGGATCACAACCAGAACCAATCAGACTGGAAACATCAACGACATCTTGTTCCATGTCAACTAAACCGGAGTTTGGGTCAACCTCTGGGCTGTTGAGTTCTACAATACCATCGAACTGGGCACCCAACTCAGAAGTGGCAGTGATATCGCTGTCTGGTGTCAGTAGATTGCGGACTTGTGTACCAAAGATGGCTTGGGCAGAAATGCTGACTCGACCCCCAAAGCCTTGTTGAGCATTAGCCATAATATCACTATTTTCCAATGCCGCTAAAGTGTCTGTAATGATATTAATGTTACCGCCATTAGAACTATTGCGGGCATTGGTGCTAATTGCACTCCCCTGTCGCAATTGTAAATTTTGGGATTGGATGTTTATATTGCCCTTGTCTCCAGCATTAGTATTGGCAGTAATTGTGCCTTGATTCTCTAGCAAAATAAAAGGGGAGTTAATATTAATATTCCCTGCTGCACCTGTACCTCCTGAACCCCGAAGATTTTCTGGGTCAGTGCTAGGAAAGTTACTGGCGTTGATAGTTGCTCCATTACGGATAATTAATTTATTAGCTATGACATTTAAATCCCCACCTTGACCATCTTCTTTGATAGCATTGGCAAATAAACCACTTTTACCACCAACATTACCAAATTCTTGAAAACCAACCAATTCCAGTAAATTCGACCTAATTTCCATATTTCCGGCTTTTCCCGACCCTGATGTGCTAGCAGCTATTTGAGCAGCATTAGAAAGCTTTAAAGTCTGGGTTTCAATAATTAAATTTCCTCCAATACCAGTACCAGCACCTAACTGAGTGGCTAATGGTTCTGGGATGGGCAGTTTTCTTACTGAAGTGGAGATCAGACTGGAACCAAATTTTGTTGCACCTGTCACTTCTACATTTTCAGCCTTGATTCTTAATTCACCCGCACTTCCAAAGCCAAAGGTACTGGCAAATATTTGAGCCCCATCAGTTACTCGTAAGTTACTTGTTGTAATAGTCAAATTACCACCACTACCTCTTGCTCCAGGAGCAACTGGGGCAAACAAACCACTTGGTCCTAGTGACGATATGCCAATTACTTGAATATCCTCAGCTTTCACTTTTAATGCACCAGCATTCCCCAAGCCAAAAGTCCCACTGGATATTTGACCTCCATGGGTAACCAGCAAGCCGTTGCTATGAACAACTAAATCGCCACCATTTCCAGTTGCTCCCGATGCCACATCCGCCAATAAGCTGCTAAAAATCGGACTAGTTGATGAAGTTCCACTGATTTGCAATAACTCCGTAGCTGTGACATTTAATTTACCTCCAGACCCATTTCCCACAGTGTCTGTAAAAATCACTGAGCCATCTTTAAGGGTTACATTTCTACCCCGTACCTGAATACTACCCCCACTGTTACCGCTGGTATTTACAGAAGCAGCATTGATCAGGTCAATGTCACCGTAATTAATTCCTGGTGTGGGTTGTAGTTGTAGCTTTCCATTGTTATTAACTAATGAAACCTCACCTTGATTAACTGACCATAATTCCACCCTTCCTTGAGGGACAGTCACATTTCCCCCATTTAAGACCACATTACCACCAATCAGGGCTAAAGTTTGACCTTTTGGTGTTTGATACTGGAGTCCCTGGGGACGGTTACTGCTATTGAGGGAAAAATTTGGATTGAGTTCCAAATTGTTGCCAGAACCGTTAACACTAATTGTACTGTGAGGATTCGCACCAAATTGCAATCCAAGGGGGACGCTAATAGTCAGAATCGGATCGGCTGGGTTTGTGGCGCTAAATTCTTTACCATCCAAAAATTTAATGCTATCGGCTGTAGAACCAATAAATGAACCACCAATATCTAATTTGGCATTTTCACCAAAAATGATTCCACGAGGATTAAGGATAAAAAGATTTGCATTACCTCTATTGTCTATAGAACCATTGATCAGAGTTTGAATAGTACCGTCAATATGAGAAGGAGATCCACCTGTTACCCGATTAATAATATTTTCAATCCCCGAATCGTGAACAAAGCGGACTGTATCACCAGATTGAATCGAAAAATCTTGAAAACTGTGGAAAAGATTAATAGCGTTGTTAGGTCTGGCACCACCTGTAATTTTATATACTCTATTATTTATATTGTTTAATTTATTAATGTTAGTGGGTAAAGTGCCATCGACATTAATCTGGGTTTGAGCCAATGTCGGTAAAGGTGTTTTGATAAATAACGCAAAGCCAAGGAGACAAAGGATTTTTTGTCGATTCAGCAGTAAATTGAGGAGAGTGGTAGAATAGCACATTTTCTCCTTTACCTAGGGGGATTTGTTTATAATTACTTATATTTTATTCTCCATAGCCTGGAGTAATAATAGTATAAATACTTGCAATTTATGTTTTTTAGTTAACAGCCTATTGTTTAGTGTGCTTTTTGAGAAAAGAGCAAATGCCCACCAAACCTAACCCCAGCAGTCCAATAGCACAAGAGGATTCCGGGACTGATTGAGATTCAGAAGTGTTGGACATATTCACTGTTTGCCAGGATAGATTCTGCCAAAACCCTGCTTCGCTAAATTGTTCTTGCTGTTGCCAAAAGCCTTCCCAACCCCACCAGAAACCTTCCCAACCCCACCAAAAGCCTTCCCAACCCCAGTTGTAGGTTTGACTGTTAAGGACCATTTCGTTTAACAACTCTCCCCGGTCGTCTAAATTATTATTGTTCTCATCTATCCAAAATGGTGTCACAGTGGGGTTTGCTTCCATCTCCTCCATTACCTGATTATATATGGTTGCGAGGTCATTTCCCCCTTGTTGCAGATCCCAGCCAAGTACATCTATTGCCAGTTTGTCAAGATCCGTGATTTGCCGTCTCTGTCCTGTACCAAGGATTGGATCCATAATGCCCAAATGGTTGCCCTGTTGTTGCCAGTGACTCGCTTGATATCCGTCACCCCCTAAATTCGTATCCTCTCCGGAAGCGAAGTCAGCCAGGTTAGTGATACCACCATCAATGGAGAAGAAAGGATTCCCACCACTGGAAATGTCCATTAGGCTTTCATTTTCCTCCCCATTACGGCGGAACATATCCAGCAAGGTTATAGAATCTATATTGTCTGTTAAATATAAATAATCCATCCAGTTAGCCCCTTGAAGCCCCCTGAGAGTATCTATCCAGTTGGGGTTATCAACTCCACTCACAAAGCCGAGGGTGTGACCAATTTCGTGTACTGCCACGCTGAAAAAGTCCAACGTAGCATCTGGAACATTGTTAAGAGGATCATAATTCCAGCTAACAGACTCATTAGTTAAGTCACTCATCAGAATGTAGCCATCTAGCTTACTATCATTGCCATCAATAATCCCCAATGCCTTAGCACTAGCGCGGGTAAGATTTAAGGTTTGATTGAAAACCAAGTTATTATTGACACTCAAGCCAAATCTTGTTCCTGTTATCCCAGTATACAAATTATCGAAAGCAATTTGATCTTCTATTGAAGTGATGTCTGCACTGTAATGCTGCCGAAATGTTTGATATTCTTGCTGTGTTAAAATCCCTGGAAGCGCACCACCAATGACATTTTCAGGTAACATATTTGTCGTTTCAACAAATATATTAATAGTGACATCATCAGCGAGATAATTTGCCCAATAACGCCCCGCCATTTCAAAACCAATCTTCTGTTCTAGGGTAGTTCCGGGAGCATATTTAAAGTTAAATTGTACTGCCTGCACTGGGGCAGTAACACTAATAGTTGCAGCACAAGCAATTACTAACTGAACTTTTAATTGACGTTGAAAATTATTAAATCCGTTATGATAACGAGTTATGCTTTGTTTAACTTGATGCAACTTTTGATTCCAGTTCATAGTTAGTGACACCTGATTAATTAGATATAAATTGCGCCATTGCAGCAAATATAGCGCTTTTCGGTTGAGTGTAGACGCAAAGCGGCTTCTCGTAGAGTGGTACACAATCAAACCTCACCCCGTCCGACCGACTCCCCTCTCCTACCCTACCCTTCGGGAACACCTGCGGTGAACGGGAAGCCACTCCGTGTCTATAGTAAGGAGAGGGGAAGGGGGTGAGGTTCCGACTGTATTGCACCCAACTGCAAACCGCTATAATTCATGCCAAATCAGGCTTACCTTCCAATTAATGCCTACATAAAATTTTTATATAGATGGTAGCTAATAGCCGATATTATAGCTTGGCAAGAGATATTTATAAATTCATCTAATAACTATATTAATGACAAGATTTCAGTGATGCATCCGCATTTCAAGGGAAAAATATATGAATATTCTTTGAAGACAAAAGCTCAGTTTATAAATAATTTTCAAATGTAAATTTATTCAATTTGATATCATGAATATTGTTTGAAGTAAAAACATTAATGTGTAGAGGATGATTAAAGATAAATTACTTCAATTGCAGATTATTAAGATTTCTAAAAGAAACCGGGTTTCTATAGGTAGAGAATCGAGAATTTGATTATCTATGCCAAAAGAACCCGGTTTCTGGACTCTCACCATATTTATATTTACTCCTAAAAAACACTCTTAACAGGGAACAGGGAACATGGAATAGGTTAAGAGGTTAAGAGGGTAACAGGGAACAGGTTAAGAGGGTAACAGGGAACAGGTTAAGAGGGTAACAGGGAACAGGGAACAGGTTAAGAGGGTAAGATGTTTCATTTGTTGTTAACGCGGAAATTGCGGTAGTCGGAGGCTCATATCTTGCACCATTCAAGGACAAGACTAAAAAAAGCTCGGCAGCGCGTTGGTGAGGCAGTGCGGTCTTTTTGGTTTCCAAAATAGACCTAGACGTGAAAATTAAATATGGGTCAGCTATAACCCTTGTTCCAGACGTAAAATTTTACGTCTGGAACATTCTTTTCCACCAGATGTCTAATGAGCAACTGCCGTGCCCCTTTCAGGGGAGCTAACGCTAACGCGCAGCGTCTGGGAAGGAGATAAGGGTTCCCCGAGTCAAAGCGACTGCCGGGGTTTCTAAACGAAAAATTAAGGTTTTGAGACTGAGAGATTTGCACTCTTACCCGGTTTTGGAACCTTGGTGCAAGATGTGTATTTATAAACATCCTCTAAATAACACGTCCATAGCGTGCTGTGAAATTATTACTTGGATTTGCTTTATTACTCAGCCAAACCCACATTTGATCACCGAGGGAAAAATGCCACCATTCCCTAGGATTGCGCTGAAATCCAGCTTTAAGCATCACATCATGCAGCAGCAAACGGTGAGTATGATACTGTTGTGCTTCTGGGTGGTTACTAGTGCCATAGTAATCGGGAAGCGATCGCGCAGACATTTCATCAATAGGGGAACCCATATTCACAACCCTCCCCTGATCATCTACTAGCGTGACATCCACAGCAGCACCAGTACTATGGGGTGGAGGAGTTTTTTCATCCAGACTGGGTAAAGCCCAAATATCATATACTGCTTGCCAAATTTCTTGCTGTTGTGTTTCGGATAACTCTGTTTTTGTAAGTCCCCGTGATTGCAATGCCTGGTTAAAGCTGTAATCTACCATAAACTGCTGCACAGCTACGGGACGATAAGCATCAAAAATTTGGATGTACCAATTAGGATATAACTGTTGCAAGTAATTTTGTGCCGTTATTAAACTGTTAACAACACTTTGACGGAGAAAATAAGGAGAATATTTGCCATAAGGTGCCCCTAATTTTTCATAGGGATGAGGAGATTCTACAGCAAACTTTTCTAGGGGAATTTCTACTAGAGGTTCCCCACACTCGATAATTGGGATATTGTAATAAGGTCTCATGTTTGTGATACATATAAGATTAGAGACTTCCAAATAAAAAATATCCTAAAATTTGAGAATATAGAATTAGGCATATTTAATTTCCACGCTTATGACTAATGATTTTTAGCCATCTCACGGGATGTAGAAACGTAACAATGCTACATCTCTAGGAACATGGGTATTAATAAGCGCTTTTCACGCTTGTGGAATACACTCAGAACCTCACCCCTCTCCTACCCTTACAGGTATGATGCCATAAGGAGAGGGGAAGGGGTGAGGTAAAATTTGTGTACCACCAGTAGGGAGGTAACCCTGTGCGTCTACACTCAACCCAAAACCGCTATAAATGATTGGTTTATTTCTGCCAACCTGTACTAAGTTCTGTGAAGTTATGATTTATGATTTATTAAGTTAGGAGTTAAGATTTGTGAATTGTGAGTGTTACAGTCATAGTTCATAATTCCTAACTCCCAACTTCAAACTTCTAACTTTTGTTGGTGATGCTATACAGACGATTTGGACGCACAGAATTACAAATGCCGGTGTTTTCCTGCGGTGGTATGAGATACCAATATAAATGGCAGGATGTACCACAATCGGAAATACCCAGCGACAACCAAGAAAATCTAGAAGCAACTATTCGTAAATCTCTGGAACTAGGAATTAATCATATTGAAACTGCCCGTGGTTATGGTAGTTCTGAGATGCAGTTGGGAAGAATTTTGCCCAAGTTTCCCCGGGAACAGTTAATAGTTCAAACCAAAGTCTCTCCTAAGGCAGATGTGAAGGAATTTCTCCAAGAATTTGAAAAATCCCTGGGCTATCTGTGCTTAGATTATATAGATTTGCTAGGGTTACATGGTATTAATAATGCAGAGTTATTAGATTACTGCATCCGTCCTGGTGGTTGTTTAGATGTGGCAAAATCGCTACAAGCACAAGGAAAAGTAAGATTTATTGGCTTTTCCACCCATGGAGACACAGAAACGATTATCGAGGTAATTAATACTAATCAATTCGACTATGTAAACCTGCACTGGTACTATATTAACCAGGGAAATTGGGCAGCAATTGAAGCTGCAACTCGCCATGATATGGGGGTATTTATTATTAGTCCATCGGATAAAGGGGGTCAACTTTATAACCCACCACCGAAGTTAGTTAATCTTTGTGCCCCATTGAGTCCAATGGTGTTTAATGATTTGTTTTGTTTGAGTCACTCTCAGGTACATACCCTGAGTTTGGGTGCAGCTAAACCTACAGATTTTGACGAACATCTTAAAGCTATAGAATTACTAGATGATGCCTCAAAAATTTTGTCTCCGATTTTAACAAGATTAGAGTCAGAAGCTATTAATACTTTGGGAGAAGATTGGGCAAAAACCTGGCATATTGGTTTACCTAAGTATAATCAAACTCCGCATAATATTAATATTCCTGTAATTTTGTGGTTGTGGAATCTAGCTAATGCTTACGATATGTGTGATTATGCCAAAATGCGCTACAATCTCCTGGGCAATGCTAGTCACTGGTTTCCTGGTAATAACGCTGAAAATGTAGAACAATTAGATTTGCGGCAATATTTGAGTCAAAGTCCCCATGCTGATAAAATTCCCCACATACTCGCACAAGCACATCAAATGTTGAAAGGTGAAGAAGTGCAGCGGTTATCTCAAAGTTAAAACTAGTAATTATATCAATCAAAAAAGATGAATACTGTACTCAAATTTATCTACGAATTCTGTGTCTGTGCCGTTTTAGCAATAGTATTAGCAATATGGATTTTTACCTGAAGCAAGGGTTAATTAACACTACAAAAGTCAGACCCCAATCTCAGAGGATGTTTGTCAAGTCTAAAAGCTTACTTAAAACCTCTGTGGGTAAACCTCTCTCCTACTAGTCCAGAGGCTTTGAAACCCCCATTCCCTTGTAGGGAAGGGGG
>JAAUYH010092523.1_pt1 | contig 11352 bp, 6 predicted proteins | sample 7278061 | NCBI WGS metagenome assembly JAAUYH01 (sample SAMN14350203, study PRJNA611818) | marine sediment metagenome | isolation source: surface marine sediment (0.6m) | place: French Polynesia: Moorea | collected 2018-08 | reverse complement strand
CTCGATTTTGGGACAGCCTGTCTATGGGGCTATTCCTAGGGACTTGTGTAAGCAAGAGAAAAGATTGTTCACTATTTGGCTTAGAAGTTTAGGATTCCTAAGGGTTTTGGAAACTTTCTATTTTAGTATTAAACTCGGCAAACTATTTCTACTTTTCTATGACCAATTAGGGACAAGATTTAGCGCAGATACACCTGCCGCGCCAGTAGTCCCTGTGAACGGTAGCGGAATGTCGAGAGGACGAGGACCACCACGCCGAAGAGCTAACGCATTGTTGCGCGGCGGTATCACGTGCCGTGGGTCAAAAGGGAATAGGAATTTCGCCAACACAATAGCAAGAAATATTGTAGTAAAGACGCTACGGAAACGTACTGCGTTAGCAATAAGAAGACAGGCAGACACACAACTACTGGCAAAAGTGTTGTCAATTGCGCCGCCTGTAATTTCTCCATTACTCTCCTTGCTGACACTACAGTGAAAAACAGTCCACAGTGGGCTGAACACGCCAAGAGTAGGACTCATAAGAGAAATACCACGGTAGTCCGCCTATTTCCTGAGTACTGGACTGTCAGCCCTAAGCGTAAGAACGAAAAGTACCCTTTTTTGAATTCTTACAGCCCGTGAACGGCACACGAGGCAAGTAAGGAGCACAAGTCTAATCAAACCGGCCTAAAATAAGACATAAGTTGCACTATCCGAAAACCGTAGAAACTGTTAGTCAAGTCGTTATCTGCTTTGAGTACAGTTCTGTAAGTTGACGTGGGATTATTTGAAAAGTGCTCTTGTGATCAAATATATATCGTAAAGCAGCGTCATACTTATTACAATTTGTGAACTTTACACTATTCTGTAAGTTGAAGACTCTGATTATACCCGCTAAACTTGAGGTTCTAGCCGTGCACACAACACAAATAATAAAAATCAAATTGCGGCAACCGCTGCTCAGAAGACTACTAGTTGGACTGTACACAACAGCGTGAACTTGTTGGTGGGATGAGGAGTGCTAGAGCATGACGGACGCCGAGGCACGATAATACGACGAGATATGGCACTTGTCCATCGTTTCGGTGGCAAAATTCCGAAGGTAGTAGAAAACGAAACACAACTTCGCAGATAGCGGCGCACTATCCTCACATTCCATGCTACAGTATCACTACAACCAATGCACCATCCTCGCATTGTGCACGTCGCGACCCGGCGCTTGAAGTGAGGACATCCTGTTTCACTCGATGATACCGCAACATAAATTACATCAGTTATCTAGTTAACTGTAAATAACACGAATTCCTGCCAGCTTTACTACCGCCCGGCTACCGTTTCATTGCAACGACTTCTCGCGTGTCTCAGCACCAACTGAGCAATTTCAGTGGCATCGAAGTCGATCACTTGCGCACGGCAGCAGCGGCGCGCCCAACTGGGCAGCATCCAGAACGCGCCGGCGCGCCAGCGGCCCCAGTCGTCGTCGGCGACGCGGTACATTTTCTCGCGCGCCCGAAAAATGCGGATTCCACGCGCGATTTCGGGGTCGTCCTGTTTCCCGTCCTTCATGCAGCGCAGGAACTGGGCGCGGTCGGGGGCCGAGCTGAGCCCGGTGTAGTTGAGGTGGAGCGCCGTGCGTATGGGATAGAACATGTTGGACACCCAGTAGCCGAAGGGGTGGATCTCGATGACGCGCGCGCCCGCGCGCAGGAACAGGATGTTGGACATCTCGGCGCCGTGCACGGCGAGCAGGACGTCGGTGTCCTGCATGAGGTTGACCTGCTGCGCGAAGGTGAGGTGGCCCATGTCGACGACGGTGTCGACGGTGAGGTTGCCCGCGCGCGCCAGCTCGGCGCGCAGCGCGCGCAGCGTGGCGGCGGGGATCGTGCGGTCCAGCTTCTTCCTGCGGTCGCGCACGACGATGACGACGCGCCGTGTGCACTTGGGCGCGCGCGAAATGCCCGTGGCCTGCATCAGCCGGTCGTTGCGCTCGATGTCGTACCGCTGCGGGCTCGTCACGAGCGCGCGGAACGACTCCCAGCCCGCCGACGCGGGTGCGACGTGCAGGAATTGAGGCGTAAAAATGCTTGCCGTCGTTCCTGTGGTCACCAAGCGCAGCATCTCGTACACCCACCCGCCTGGGCTGCCCAGCACGTGCTTGCTTATCAGTATTCGGGGCTGTAGTGTGTACCGCCCGTTCTCGCACGACTGAATCGCGGGGTCGTCGGGATAGAAACAAGTGGGCGTTGGTAGTTGCGCGTCGGGATAGGGCAATAAGAAAGAAGCGGGCACCAACACCTTCTGTGGGAACGGCACGGCCAGATGTGAGAAGTGGTGGTACCAGGGTGAGGTGAAGGACTGGCCCAGCACGTCGACGTCATATCGCCGCACGTTCTTCGCAGTGCCGGGCGCGGCGCCCGAGTAATATTGGATGTTTCGTTTGCGCAAGCAATCGGCCAACTCGTTCCCAAACTTCTCGTACACGTCAGGCACGAGCAGCTGGCCACCCCCGTATTGGAACACGTTGGGTATCACGCACAGTATCGCCTCGTCTTCGGCGTCGCGGTACACGCGCAGCGGTGGCGCGCGTGTCTGCTGTTTGAGGCGTGCGTTGAATTGCGGGTCGCGATACAACACGCCGAGGATCACGCAAAACGGCAGTATAGTGCAGACCGTGATGAGGTGGAGTGCAAAGCGTAGCCGCCGTGGTGCGCGGTACATGGCATCGGTAGCACGGCGTCGCTGCCACTATCGAGGACCTTGTTCAAGGCGATGTGCGACTGCGGCAATCACTTGAACATTGATCGAATGCGCACTTAGCCCTGCCATCGTATTGAGCTTACCCCACACGCCCAAGCTGAGTGTGCGCCACTCGTACGCCGCGACTTCCCAACCAAAACCGTCGGCCTGCTGGTCGATCTTAAACGTGCAGGGCGGAATTGGCTTAGAACCGAGCACCGTCGTGAAGTAAAAACAGTGCGAGCAGCAGCTTATTGGGTGAACTCAGCAGCGGCGGCTGACTTGGATGCTGAACTTGATCAAAATCCCGCGGTGCTGCCTGCATAGCGAGGGTCTAACATGAGCAACTGCCAGGCACTATGTATTGGAGACACAGTTATGCGATGTTTTATGGCATACGCAACTCTTTTCCAGAGACATGACAGTCATGAACAGTCAGTCATGTCTTCAGTGTTAGCTAGCTACCCTTCCACAGTGAGCAAGGTTCAGTACCGACACTAGCTTGTAGTGGTGTGCTTCACTCTGGCATCTCACCATAACATCCGTGTAAAGATTCCTGGTTCGTCTCGTTCGGGAGCACCGGTGAAGTTACAAACTCACAAAGATTGTTCGCCTAGTCTTTCTGCCAGAGGCTGTTGCTACGACATATCCGAGGTACCAAACATGCACTATGACTACAGTAGAGTACGTGCAGTATAGCGTTATAATAAAACGTGAGCGGAGAACATCGCGGACGCTCACGCAACTTGGAGCCCACAAAGAACTAGCGATATCAGCAAAGTCGAGCACTGAACTGGAGTAGCAATACACTTCGGCTGCTCTGCAGCGTCGTGAATAATCAAGGAAATGGATAGAAGCTCCATAATACCATCAAAAGTGTATCGTACACATTTAGAATTGGGCAAGAAAAAGCTTATCCTGTCCCATGAATTTGCACCAAAACCATTTTCTATCTGATTCCTCGTTGAATGAATGAAGGACAGACAATATGCAGGCTAAAATACGAATATTTTTGGGAGTATATACCTTACCCTCTCATTGCTTACAACGGACACGACCCGTGACTTTGACGAGGACATTGGTGTTGCTGGACGCGTGGCTCACGGCGCGATGGCACAAGCACAAGAACGGCTGCTGAAGCTGGCGATAGCGCTGTTGGCGGCGTTTTGCGTGCGCGTGGCGGGCGGGGATGTCGCGAGCGAGTCGGCGTGGCTGTGCGCGCGGTTCGCGCTGCTAGTGCAGGTGGTGGGCATGGCCACACTCACGTTCGGCACGTTGCGCGCGGTATCGCGATTGCCCGAAGGTGCGGTACGGCAAGAGGCGCTGAAGAAGCTACGTAGCGCGGGTAGGTCGCGTGTGCTGGCCACCGTGCTCGTGGCGGGTGCACATGCGCGCGCGCGTGCGCCGCCCGCCCTACTCGCGGGCGCCAGTGCGCTCGCACTGGCGCGTGCGGCAATACACCCGCTCACGAGGACGTTTCTGTTGGGTGCGAAAGGCGGGGGTGTCGAAAAGGAGGAAGAAAAGCGGGAGAAAAGCGAGAAGGCCGATTGAGAAGGAGTTGCGGTATGGGGTGGGAGTGGGTCGTGAGATTGTGGAGGTGGACGTGCGGATGTTTGAGTTGCGTACATACAGCTGTGTTAGTCGAGGGGAAGAAGCGAGTTATTGCGTACGAAAGAACGGGTAGTATGATGAAGTGAGGAGTTGGGAACTCGTGCGGGGCAAGGCGCAAATACGCATAATGGCTAGCTCGTGCGGTGGGAATGAGTACGGTAGCATCGCATTGGTTGTGTTGCGCGCGCCGCCTCATACCGCGCGCGGGCTTTGACACTCTACACCTAAACGGTCGCGCATCTCTTACGAAGAGGAATGCGTGGATAACGGATAGCGTGGGTGTGGCAAACACGCATGTTGCATTTTTGTCACTGCGCTAGACGTGGGATAGTTGCGTTTGAGTTTGGACGATGCTTGGAGATAGTGGGAGTGCTGCAGGCCTGCCCTGCCGTGCGAACTGCGCGTAGTCAAACACGCGCATGCACCCGCCTCAATCATGTAGGAATCATTGTTCTCGCCTCACTGGATCAACGTACGCCCCGGCCACGAGGAATCCACGTCTTAGACGCGTCTCAAATGAGCGCATTGAATTCAACGCCCACACCATCTGTGGCACGCAAGAACAACTAACTATGCGTGCAATCTCCAACGCGCCCAGCTCAGTTCAGTGTTAGACGTGAAATGCGAATAAAATTAAAACCTATTCATACGTTGTGTGACGCGAAGCCAACTTGCGCCGCTATATTTCATACCATCGCGTAGACCAATCGAATTGCACGAACCGGGTGGGTCTTCGACACGAGGAGCCCTTTTGTCGCAGATTTGTTTTTCTCTTCATATGCCCCTATTCTACCTATACACCTCGCCGCATGCGATGCCAAGGGACCTAGCCCACTCACGCAAAACTGTTCGGTCTCATCGAAGAGGTTCTACTCCACATCGTTTCTTACCTTCTATATAAACGCCATGTCTGTTAGTTTCTTGCGCCCCCCTAACACCTCCTCACAATCAACTGAAAAAAATGGACCGTGCTTTTTCCTCGCATCCTTCCATGTCGATAGACTTTCTACTAAACAAGCATGAATCGTCGTCCAGATTTACTTGCCGTTTGTGTGGCGCGGAGCACGGTGACGCGTCTGCATTGCGGCGACATCAACGTAAGGCGCACCGGACACACCGTTGTCCGGAGTGTAATGCCGCGTTCTCAGAGAAGGGCAATATGAACAAGCACATCAAGGCCGCGCACCAGAAGGTGCGCAATCATCGGTGTACCGAGCCGAATTGCAATGCGGCGTTCGTGTTTCAGGACGGGTTAACAAGACATATCGCCATGGTGCACCGCAACGTGCGGCCGTTCGGTTGCCCCTCATGTGACAAAACTTTCAAGCAACGTGCACACGCACAGAAGCACTACCTGTCGGTGCACCAGAAGGTGCGACCGTGTGTTTGCCACTGTGGTGCGGGATTCCGCGAAAACTACAACCTACGGATGCATCAACGCACGGTACACAAGAGCTCGCACTAGTTGATGTCCTGTTCATAAGTAAAGTTTTATCCATGTTTATTATTCGAAAATACGGGGGGTTCGTTACTGTTGGCTGCTGCATGGGTACAGTATTGCCTTTTGATGAGTGTGAAAACCGTCGGAATTCCACATCGCGAATCGGCATCGTGCTTTCCATAGTCAGATATTCCGATAAAACTGAGTAGACGTTCAAAGGAATTGCATCATGAACTCGAAGATTTGCGTATGACGCGCGTTTTCGTTGGGTTGCTACGGTGTAGTAGTCAGAAAAGTGATCTATGTGTATACGGCTTCATACGACAGAGGGCGCGTAGGAATTGCGTAGGTGGCACCACGAGGCTTGCTTTCGGTTGCGTTGTAGGCATCCTACTCTTGCACCATAATTCAACTTACATTGCGCTGCTCATAGAATTCTAGGCCAAAACCACGGCGGCCACAACATTTCAAACTCGGCGCGTGAGTAGTGGTGAGGCGTGCGACTAGAAGGGAATGTCCGCAGAAATGGCAGACATGCCGTTCGTAGCGGTTTTCTTCGCTCGCAGCCGATCCGTGCGCTGGACACCGCCTTACATTTCCGCCGCTGCCCCATCTCATTAGTGCATTCGTGCCATCGGCGGCGTAAGCTTCGTGCTCATTCCATCGCGCTCAATGGTGGTTGCCGCGGTACACGCAAGCCTGTACCTACACCCATCGTGCGTAGCCGTGAGATCGTGGAATGGGGCACTGTTAGTCCGAGCGTACCTTGCGTGCCTTTTCTACACACGTGCGTAGATGTTGGCTTGCGCATTATTTGCTAGCTTCTGGCGCTTTGTTTGTTGGCGCCGATGACGAGTCGGGCGGCTGCTGTGATTGTGCACATTCGCCGATTTGGGCAGTATTCCATTGCATTGATTCTTCCATTCTACGCCGTGCTTCCATTTTACTGTTATGAATAACCGCCACCATGCTACAACTTACTGCCTTCAACCATCTGATGCGTTCCCACGGATATCAATACTGATACTGGACTGATCCTGTACTGTCCCGTTTGTGCTACGGCTGTACTGTACCGATTCGCGTTATAAACGGTTTCTGTTGCGTTTTCGTACTCTCGCACTACAACTCTCACTCGCGATGTTTAGGTTGCGCGTGTTGGTGGGTGTTTTAGGGAGGCACTACTACTACACAGTGCAGTGCCGGATTCAGTGAAGATTCGCCCTACACATGAATCTGATAGTGTATCGATATCGGGCGCCAACTATGCACATAACATATCTTCCCCAGTGGGTTTCGACCACAGGGCTGTGTGCGAGTGATTGTCCGAGGAGGTAGCGCGGATATCGGATGGAACCAGATCGGAATTGTAAGCTACATTCATAATACACGAGCAAATGGAGACGTGGTGAATAAAACAGCCAATGAATGGCGAGGCGGATTCTGGGGACCACGTCGACGCGGTGGCCTGCCACACGATCGCCCCGCATCGCATGCAGTGGTCCGATGACGCGATCGCGTCGATTCTGCATCTGTCATATCAAATCGAAGGAGGAGGACTCATCTTTATTACCGTCGTAATCCGATATATCCCGACCTCGCTCCGCGCACACGTGGGACAACATCTCCCCATTGAGCGGTTCCACTCTCCACTCATACATTTCATGCGTGGATCATATTACGCGTCTACCTTTTTTTGGCGCTTGCTTTCCGAAATGTGGCGAGGAGCTCAAATTCAAAACACCGACTTGTTTGTTTAGAATCATGATTTCGTCGCCGATTTGAATTTCCCCGCATTTCATCGATAATTCTCAGCATCCCCTCGAACTCGCGGTTTGTTTGTTTTTTCTTTCTACAGTACGTTCCAGTCATTCTTGAATTCAGCGATTTTCTCCGAGATTGTGTACACGCACGCACAATCCAGGCAGTGATCGAACAACAAAAGTCGAAAAGGCGGAAATAATGGCACTTTCGTGGAACCGAGAAAAGTTCGATGACGATTCCGAGTCCGTCGCGCGCCTACGAAACACGAACGGAGGCCATCGGTCGCGCGCCAAGCCGAGGAGCATCATATGACGCAGCTGGAAAGCAAACTTACAACGTTTGGTCAAAAAATGGCTTCCGCGTTTCGTAAAGAGAAGCATGCTCATTCGCCCGCCTGCGCGGCGCCTGCCGTGCTGCGTCCACGCGATGTGCGTTCTACACGGCAATCCGTGGGTCGGCAACATAACTTTGCAAGCCGCTTTGCCGCCCTTAGATGAGTGTCCTGTTCCTCTCCCATTTCCACACTGACGCAATTCCTCTTTTCCTTCCGCACCCGACGCTGATGTAAGCCCCGTACTCTTCTCGACTTAAGACCAACGCCTTCTCCGTTCCTTCCGATTCTCCAACCCTCGCACTCCTCGACATTCTCCTTTCCATCATGAGCGCACACATGTCCATCGACTTTTTGTTGAACCCGCATAATAACGGTGGTCGAGTCTCCCACGTTCCTCCCTCACATAAGTGTAGTACTTGCGGTCAAAAGTATCCCGACGCTTCGTCCCTGCGTACTCATCAACGAGCCAAGCATGCAAGGGAACGGCCTTATAAATGCCCCCAATGCGACGCCACATTCGGGGAAAAAGGAAACATGAACAAGCATATCAAGTCGACACATCAGAAAATTCGCGACTTTCGATGCAAGGAGTGTCCATCAAGTTTTGCATTCCAAGACGGATTGACGCGTCACGTTGCAATGGTGCATCGCAACGAGCGCCCATTCGGATGCCGTGCTTGCAACAAGACTTTCAAGCAACGGGCCCATGCGGAGAAGCACTACTCTTCTGTTCACCAAAAACTGAGACCGTGCGCTTGCTGGTGCGGTGCTTCATTCAGAGAGAAGTACAATCTGAAAATGCACCAGAGAGCTGTTCATCAAGCAAGCATACCGTAAAAATCGATTCGATTTCGAATAAATTTCGCCTTCACCTTTTTGGTTTCCTTCAATATTGTTTTGGACGTGTAGAGAAACACAGTCTGCGTAGAGGAACTAATCAGTATTGCCCGACCGAGAATTCATTTTCATCGATGAACTTGAGGCCACCGACGTTTCGATTCACCGCCGAAAGTTTTCCACTAATCATTTCGGCGTCGTCATCTCGAACCCGCGCGATGATATTTTGGTGTTAGGTGAGATCGATCAAAATTTCTCATTGGAGCATCCGAGCGAGCAATAAAAATCACTACACGCCTATCTTTGCGAAGAGTGGCAGTTGGACGTTTCACAGTTGGCCGATTGCGCGTGCAAGGTGGTTGAAGTTGTCCAGCGATGGCACGGCTCGTCAGCGCATCTGCGCGTCATCCACAGCACGCTTGCGAAACACCCAGGTGCGGCACGATACATTGCGTAGAGTGCGTATCGATTGCCGGATTGTATGGTACCGAATACGTGTCCGAGCGGGTGGGAGTGGAGTTATCCGAATTGGTGGGCAATGATTCGTGAGCAAGTTGTTTGAGGCGCTACACCAGGGATGAAAAATCGTCATATGCCCCATACGATCGCTTTCTTCGTACTCCTCCCCTGCCCCATTCCATATATCGAGGAGACCGTCCGCGTGTCCAAAGGTGGATGCACCCTCAGTTGCTGGGGAGTCTATCTAGCGCGCCATCGGCTCATTCCCCGACCCGGCACCGCATTTCGCGTCTGCACGTTGTTCGTGTTGCGGCGGCTCTTCGATTTTTCGGATCAATCTGCATTGTTGTTTGATGGCCCACTTTTCAGCCAGTCGTTTCTCTGCGGGAGTCCGCAATCGCTGGGGCATGTCTCCTGAAATCTGCGCGCTTGCCCGTTGACGTAGAACGGGACTCGTTCCTACAAAGATTTTTTTGCGCTATGAACAACAACTTGGCAGCTCGCCAATTTTGTGGCCGTTTGCTTTTCAGTGCTATTCACTTGGCAACCACTTGCCGTCATATCACCTCAGTTTTTCGCTTGCACCACATTCACGTCAGGTATTATGGATTTCGACCGATTCAACTCCCATTTCGTGCACATACTTCGATGAACCTACATATAGCTTTCTAATATGAAAATCTGATAGAGGCCATACCTTGCTACGAAATGAATGCCACTTACACTGTGTTGGAGAAAATATGCTTCGTTCAAGAAAGCAGATATGTTTTCCGTTATTCTTCGAGACCACCAACTTGGCACTCCTCAACTCTCAAAGAATCGCCAGTGCTAACAGTCGTGCTGTTACTCGCAACGGTAGAGGGTTAAGGAAATAACTCTTGTTGAGCTGATGTCGGAAGGAGATACTGTAGTAGCTGATATAAGTAGAAAATTAGCGCGATAGAATGAAAGATTCCAAGTTGATACGAATAGAAAGGAAAATTCTAATTTTCAATTAATTTTCACACTTGATCAAGCAAATCATACTGTATTGTTCTTCACTGTGGCGAAATGGATTCCTATTTTCGTTTGCATTTTTCGATAGATGTTCAAAATGGTGCCGCAAATGGTCTTTATCAGATTCATATCATTGTCCTCTGGTACAAGCCCAACTGAACAGATGCGTAATTTTGCATCTGGAGAACGCTGAATCATAACTTCGTTTGGGCTGGGAAACAAAGAGAACTACGATTCATCCGAGATAATCTCAGTTTCATCACCTATTGCAACCGGTAGCAATTCACTTTGTGAAGGCAAGCTGGTTTGAATGTCTTCTGTGTAATCATTAATGCAATTGAACATGACGGTTGTACAGAGAGAACTAACTGGTGTAAACAACGTGAGAGCAGTACAGTACAGTACAGTACAGTATACTGAATTCTACCATCTATTACGCATTCTCTGCTATATTTAGTAATCTCTCAAGAAATTCCTTTCTATAAAGTGATTGTACCTAAGTTATCCCAGGTGCAAGAAAATCATTAAGTCTATTAGCTCATTGAATCTGATCTGCAGAGCATTCTAAAACGGGGGAAGAAAAGCTACTTCTTTCGGGCTTGAAAAATATGCGTAAGTGTATATGAACGTTAAAGTATCCGCATAGAGAAGGAAACAGATCAATGCGCATTATGCAGCGATAATAGTCTAATATTCACTTCCTGCGTAAATACTAGCCATAAAAGTTTTTATTTGAAAAAACCATAAAGTAACTCTCCTCGGATAGAACACTTGCTCTTGCATTTTGCGTTCTCGCCGTTCGTCATGAGAAAAAACATACGGGAAATTATATGTTTTAAGACCCTGGTCAGCGAAATAGCCGCATCTTTCTTATCAAAGTGCGCGCCACATCCTATTGGCCGCAGGGTATTTAACTCATGATTCGCAATCTGATTGGAGGCTTAGTTTCTGACAATTTCAGACTTCAGTCATTGCTTGATGGCGTCCCTGTAATTTCTCATTGGGGAATGTGCAACCAAGAAACTTCATTCAGTCGAAACTTAGCAACTAACAAAATATCAAGTTACTTAGTATTGAACAATTGGAAGAATACAATTAGTTTAGAACAGGCAACGTGGGAAAGATGAGCCAATTAACAAAGAGAACAGAACATCATTTCACTGGCTTGATTCTGTGTGAGGAATCATTTAACTGG
>JAAUYH010184791.1_pt1 | contig 11353 bp, 4 predicted proteins | sample 7278061 | NCBI WGS metagenome assembly JAAUYH01 (sample SAMN14350203, study PRJNA611818) | marine sediment metagenome | isolation source: surface marine sediment (0.6m) | place: French Polynesia: Moorea | collected 2018-08 | reverse complement strand
GTAGCATGTCCGGAACGGACGAACGACAGCGACGTAATCGCAAAAATCCTGGGATTGCTTCCCTACACTTCGTTTCGGTCGCAATGACAAATCTTCGTTGCGTAAGTCCTGTTTATTTGTAGTTATTTTTAGTTAATTGCACTAATTTTTCACGGAAAGAGCTGGTTAAAACAGGGTTAGTTGCTTGATTGTTTGTGATCGCCCCATACCCAATTATGGTGAGGGAGAGTATGAAGGATTACTTTGTAAGATTCATATGAAGTTTCATATAAGCTTTTATTTAGTAAGAACATTTATCCCAGAATATCTGAGTATTAACTATATGATTTAAGTAAATATATATAGGACACTAACTTGAATTGTGAAAAAATACTGAGACTCAAAAGCCTTTCTTACCAGAGTTAAGCTCAAAATTGGTTCAAAAATCTAAGTATATCCTAGTACAGCTTGGCGGAAATAAACCCACTATTACTACCCTGGGAAAAATAAGCCTTTGCGGTCTTTGAAAATGGTAGGCGTATTTACGCCGTACAGTACTAGGGTAGGCAATACCCACTAAAACACTGATATAGCGGGAATTGCCCACCCTAGATGTATTTCACAAATAAAATAGTAGCCCTATATATAGTAAAAATTCCTGAAATGAATCTCCGAAATATCAGGATGGTCTACAAATCGTTAATTTGTTTGTTTTGTCGCAATTATTACATCTATGCTAGATATCTTAAAACTCATTGGATCAAATTACTTCGATGTTAAAAATAAATATTTCTCACATCGAAGTAAATGGAGACACGGCTTCAAACCGAAAAAAAAAGCCGATTTATCACTGGAGCAAGAAGTATCTGAAACTTCTTTATTAGTGGGTGACGAAGTAACATTCACGGTGACTTTAAATAATGATGGTCCTGCAAAAGCAACAGGTATCAAGGTAAAAGATTTACTACCAGAAGGTTTTGACCTGATTGATTTTACAACTAGCCTTGGTAGGTATGATCCCCATACTGGTATTTGGAAGGTGGGAAAGATTGCTGCACATAGTCATGCAACTCTAACCCTTACAGCTACTGTTGTTAAGGCGAACAATGTCGATGATTATACCAATGTTGCAGAAATAATTGCTGCCAAACAATTCGATCCAGACTCAAAAGTTAATAATGGAGATCCCACTGAGGATGACTTTACCAGTTTATCTGTGCCGATCATCGATCTCAGCTTAGAAACAGAATTTACGAATACCCAGATAGTTGAAGGTGATTTTGATGGAGATGGAGAAATTGATCAGGTAAGATATGCACTTCCAGGGGATATAGTTTCCTTTGAAATTACTGTAACTAATAATGGTGTTAATGAAGTCACAGGAGTGACAATTTTTAATGATCTGACAAAACAATTGCCCATTGGTTTAGAGTTTATCAGTTTTTCTGATCTTGATGGTGGTACAAGCATTGACACTGATAATAATGCTCAAACTCTTGAGGTTTTGTTTGATAGTATTGCTGATGGAGAATCTAAAACCATTACAGTTAATGCTCAAGTCAGTACTGAAAATATTACAGCAGTTGATGTCAGTGGTGTAATAGGTACTATAGACTCAACAACTGGTACATTAAATGAAAGGTTGCCAGAATATTATGAAGTAACTTTTGATGGGACATTTTTTCTACATTTGAATGTTGAAAAATCTATCAGTGAATCAGAAGCAGATTTTGGCTTTTTAAATTTTAATAACACTGCTGAAATCGTTTCTGTTAATTATAAAGATATTGAATCAGATTCAATTACAGCCAGTGCAAATTTAGATATTTCTACCTATGAAATTAGAGGAGAATTAAATAATAATACTGGAGAACTACTACTTTTATCTATTGAAAATCCCAATAATCCAGATAATCAAATATCTTTTTCAGTTGATCCAGACCCTGATTGGGAAGGTGGGGACAGTGGATATCCATATGTTAATCAATCAGACTTTTTACCAGATGGGGCGATTGGTCTAGCTAGTTTTTTTGGAGAATGGTTTAAAATTGACGACCCCCAATATTTAGCTGATTTAGATGAATGGATCAATAATATCGTAGCTGATGGAGATTTATCAAATATAGAAGATGAACAAGAATTAATCGCAGCTATTGTTCAATTTATTGAAAATGGTGTTTACAGTCGTGATAACTTCTCTCAAGGCTCATCTACTTTTATTAATGAAGATGGTGAAGTCTCAACTATTGAGTTTATGGTGGGTGAGTTTTCTCCAGGAACCACTACGTCTATCAATGTGTTAGTTACTGATGAGGGAGCTATAGTCACTGATGAAGCAGAGCAGAATCAGGAATTAATAGCATTTACTGATACTCAAGCAGAAGAAATTACCAGTTTACAATCACTCTTAGATTCATTTAATTTTGTAGAATCTACAGCAGTAGATATTACCATTCAAGATAGCAATGGTGATGGAACTGTTCAAACCCAATTGCAAACATTGGATGGTTATAATTTTGATGCCAATTGGATAGTAAAAAGCTTTTCCATAGATAGTAGCATTAATAATGTAATATTGTTATCCAATGAAAGTCCAGTAAATATTGATTTATCAAATATTGACTTTTTAGGGAATCCTGCTAATTTTATCATTAAGGGAAATCATGGGGAAGATACCATTGTGGGATCGTCTTTGACAGATACCATCAAAGGCAGAAATGGTGACGACTCCTTATCAGGATTTGATGGTGATGATACCTTAAATGGTGGACGAGGTGATGATACCTTAAATGGTGGACGAGGTGATGATACCTTAAATGGTGGCAAGGGTCATGATACTTTAATCGGTGGTCAGGGAGATGATACCTTAACAGGGGGCTGGTATAAGAAGGACACCTTCGTTTTTGGTGGTAATTTTATAGACGAAGAGGCAAACATTACCCATAATGACACCATTACTGACTTTGAAAAATACAAAGATTTTATCGATCTCACTGCCTTTTCTCCTTCTTTGGGAAGCAGTGATTTAGATAGTAATGGTGATGGTGTTGTTAATTCCCACGATGACATTGCTAGCTTTACGGATTGTAATCTGCTTATTGATTTGACTGGATTTAATGGTGGTACCATCAATTTAGAAGGAGTGGATTATGTTCCTGTGGATGCTTTTATTTTATAAATCTCCAGGGTATTGCATTAAAAATTGGGATGCGACCTAGGCTTGATCATGATGTCATGATAAGGTACTTGGATTTATTAACTTACAATCAGATTTGTAGTTTATTTTATCCCCATTCCTAAGCATTCAGCTGGACATAATAGAACTTGAGAATTAAGTACAGATTCTCTGTATAAAATCAATATACCAATAGAGGTAATCTATGGTACGCTACCAACCTTTAATAATTGTGGCAAGCAGTAGTGTGATCGCGATTGTTTTTGCCATGTATACAGGAGCTATGGCTCAAATTGTTCCCGATAACAGTTTGGGAAACGAAAAATCTGTAGTTACCCCTACCCAAAAGAATAATATAGATCGTATTGATGGAGGGGCAATTCGAGGTAGCAACCTATTTCACAGTTTTCAAGATTTTAACGTCCAAAATCAGCAACAGGTATATTTTGCTAACCCTTTTGGCATTGAGAATATACTGGGAAGAGTTACGGGAAATAAAACTTCTAATATTTTAGGCACTCTGGGAGTATTAGGGAGTGCCAATTTATACCTTGTAAATCCTAATGGGATTATATTTGGGGAAAGTGCACGACTAGATATCTCTGGTTCTTTTTTTGCTACCACTAGTAAGAGTATTCTATTAGAAAATGGTTATGAGTTTAGTACCCAAAATCCACAATCACCTCCTTTACTTGCCATCAAACAACCTCTGGGGTTAGCAAGTTGGTTACAACCCTCCCAAGGCACAATTACCAATTCCGGAAACTTGTCCACAGGAAAAGATCTAGCTTTCATCAGTCAAAATCTTGACCTACAAGGACAATTACAGGCTGGTCACAATTTAAACCTGTATGCCAATGAGAATTTGCAAGTGCGGGACAGCTTAAATAAAACTTTTATTGCCTCTGCTGGAGAAAACCTATTATTCCAAGCAAATAAGATCGATATCTTTGCCTTGAATCATCCCTCAAGCGGTTTCTTTTCTGGGAAAGATATGGTATTCCGTTCAGTTAATTCGATTGAGGCGAATGCTCAGTTCTTCAGTGGTGGTAATTTTCGCCTTGAACAAATGGATGGAACAGGGGGAGATTTATCTAGTACTAATGATCCCGTTATTCGTGCTAGCGGTGATGTCAGCTTTAATAGTTATACAGGCGCTTCCCTGCATATTTTTGCTGGTGGAAGTGTTGATATTGATACCATTAATATTACAGGTGTAGATACAACAAACTTTATTAATGAAATCGTAACCCTTTCTGATGGAGTAACACAAGTTGCTATCAATGGTAGCGTAGAACCCACCATTGATATTAGAGCTGGAACAACTAATGTTATTCCCACCGGCATTACAGGTGATAATACAGGTTTTTCTGCCATTCCTAACACCAATGGCACAGGAACGAGTGCCAATATAAACATTAATCGGATTATTAATTCTGGTGGACTAGTCTTTTTAACTAATCAATATCAACCCAACCCTTCTCTATCAGGAGATATTAATGTTGGTTTGATTGATACCCAGAATGCTGTCAAGGGTGGAAATGTCTTTATTGATTCCAAGGGAGGAATTACCCCTAACTCTATGATTGATACATCAGGGCTAGATTCTGCCACAGGTGAATTTATTGGTAAAGGTGGTGATATTAAACTAATTGCTGATGGAAATATTACTTTACCTTCTAATTCCCAGATATTTTCTTATGGCTCAGTTGGTGGCAATATTAGTCTTGAGAGTAAATCGGCAATTATTCAAGAAAAATCTCCTGATTTAAGCTTTATTGAAAGTAGAACTGATGGCGTAGGGATAGGTGGTGATATTACCCTGAAAGCACCTTCCATTTTCCTCAGTGATTTTGTCCAAAATAATATCAGAGGACAAGGTCAAGGTGGAAAACTCACAATTACTACCAATTCTCTCACAGCCGATCAAGCAACAATAACTAATTTTAGTCGTGGTGGTAATGCTGGTAAGGTAACTATTAATGCTGAGAGTATCTCCCTAAATAATTCTAATGTAGGAAGTAGCACTGTTGCGGGTAATGCAGGAGATGTAGAAATTAATACAACCTCTTTAGTAGCCACCAATGGAGGTCAAGTACTTTCTTCAACCGGGGGATTTGGTAATGGTGGCAAGATTACTGTAAGTGCTGATTCAATTTCTTTGAGCGGAACTTCTGGGAACATTTTTAGTGGTTTTAGTAGTACCGTTAGATCTAATGGTACTGGTAATGCTGGCACAATTAATATTCAAACCAACTCACTTGCAATTACAGATGGTGCTCAAATTAGGACTAGTACCTTGGGTTTAGGGAATGCCGGCACAATAGAAATTAATGCTGCCGATTCTCTTACAATTGATGGTGTTTCCTCCCTTGATATTTCCAACCCTTTTCCCAGTGCAATCTTTAGTGAAGCAATATCTAGTTCTCAAGGTCAAGGAGGTCAAATCAATATTAATACTGGTACACTCACTGTTAGCAATGGGGGAATTATAAGTGCCAATACTGAAAGTGTAGGTGATGCAGGTAACATTAGAATTGTTGCCACTAAGTCAGCTTCCTTTGATGGTAATCCTGGTGAACCATTTAATCCCAGTGGTGCAAGAGTGGGAAGTTTTGAGGGAGCGACAGGAGAAGCAGGAACTCTAGAAATTACCACACCATCCCTTTCCGTAACAAATGGCGCACAATTAATAGCCTTGACTGAAAGTCAAGACAAGGCAGGTGATATTGTGATTAATGCTAAAGATAAAATATTTCTTTCAGGCATAGATACAGGTTTATTTTCCAACACCACAGTAGATTCCAGGGGTGATGGTGGTAACATTTTTATAGACTCAAAAGTAGTTGAAATTAGGGATGGTGCTGTAATTTCAGTTGATAGCAAAGGGACTGGTAAAGGTGGCAATATTGAGGTAATTGCTAATAGACTTATTCTTGATAATCAAAGCTTAATTTCGGCAGAAACAGCCAGTACTGACGGGGGTAATATTAATCTATTTTTGCCAGATTTCTTGCTCCTGCGCCGTGGAAGTCGTATCTCTACGAATGCGGGGAATGCTGGCAAAGGTGGTGATGGTGGTAACATTCAGGTAAATACAGATTTTGTAGTTGCTATACTCAAAGAAAATAGCGATATTACGGCTAATGCTTTCTTTGGTCGTGGTGGTAATGTTGATATTACTACTACAGGTATTTTTGGAATTAAGTTTCAAGAACAACTCACTCCAAATAGTGACATTACTGCCAGTTCTAAATTTGGTGTTTCTGGTACTGTATTTATTAATAATCCAGAGGTAGATCCAACTTCAGGGTTAGTGGAGTTACCAGAGAACCTCAGTGATCGAAGCGATCGCATTATTGCTAGTTGCAAGGCTGCGGAGGCTAATTCTTTCACTGTCACGGGTAGGGGTGGTTTACCAACAGATCCAACCGCTCCTATTCGAGGTCAAACCCTATTGCCCGATGTCCGAGATTTTACAACAACAGGAAGCAATGCTCCCAAGGATAACCCTACAAATAATTCTTCGTCATCAATTCCCAAAAATAGAAAACTAATTGTGGAAGCTACAAATTGGATAATTGATGCCAAGGGAGAAGTCGAATTAGTGGCATCTTCACCTCAGGAAACACCACAAAAACAACATCCTGATTGTACTAGTTTACAAAAGACATTAACGAAGGAAGAAGGAAGAAGGAAGAAGGAAGAAGAATGATTGGTGGGGGATTTAAACCCCCACCAATTGTAGACCACCAAATTTTCAATTTTGGTGGGGGACTTAAACCCAAAAGCTCGAAGGAAAGAAAGAGGAAAGTACTTTGTTTTAAGAATATGAAACTCTACCTTCTTCCCTCTGACTTCTCGCGTAGCGAGTTAAAGTGATATTCTTAGTTTTTTAAAGCATTGTGTTTATTCTATTGCATTTGTGGCGTATTGGTATAGGTTGTGTGAAGGAACTCAACCCAACGGGGAAGCAAGCTAAAACTCGACCTACCATTCTGAAAACTTCTATATTATAAAAATATGGAAAACAAAAATAGAAAGAGGAAATACCAAAATTACGTCAAAAAGCAGAAGCCAAATCAATCTTTTTTTTGGAGATTTGCACAAATATTTAGAATTAAGAAAAATTGGTTATGGATTTGTTATGGTTGTTTGTTTTTGATCATATTATTAGTTTGTCAAATAATTCCTGTGGTTGCTAATCAATCAATTTCATCCGCACAAAATATCATTGTTCAAAAAACAGCCAAGCCTTCGGGACTATTACAACAAGGGAAAAATTACTATCAAGCCGGACAATTTTCCCAAGCAGCTAAAGTTTGGGAAAGTGCCTTGCAAAATTATGAAAACCAGGGTGAGATTATCAAGCAAATTCAAACACTGAATTATTTAGCCTTAACTTATAAAGAATTAGGGAATATTAAACAAGCTCAAATTTTCATAGATAGGAGTTTTAATTCATTAAAAAGCGTAAAACAATTAAATAATCAAAGTCGCTTACTATTAGCACAGGCATTAAATACTCAAGGAACACTCCAACTCCTGCAAGGGCAAACCGAAACTGCTTTAGATACCTGGAAACAAGCCGCAGCAACCTATGAACAAACTGGAGATCAGACCGGAAAACTTATCAGCCAAATTAATCAGGCACAGAGTTTACAAGCTTTGGGACAATATCTACGCTCAAAAAGCCTGTTGGAGGAGTTGATTACACAATTACAACAACAACCCGATAGTTTGCTGAAAGCTCAAGGATTAAGGAGCTTGGGTGTTGCCATGCAAACTATTGGAGATTTGCAACAGTCCAAAAAAATCTTAGAGCAAAGTTTGACAATTAGCAAACAATTAAGTTCTCCAGCAGATGTAGGTGCAGTTCTGTTTAGTATTGCCAATGTTGCCAGAGATTTACAAGAAAATGAGCCAGCTTTAAAATACTATCAAGATGCTGTCAATCTATCCCCAGATATACTTGCGCGAATAGAAGCACAACTGAATCAGTTAAGCCTGTTAGTTAAATTGCAGAGATGGAAACCTGCATTAGCATTAATTCCCAAACTAGAGACCAAACTGACTCAACTTCCTTCTAGTCGTCCCGCCATTTATGCCAAGATCAACTTTGCAGGAAGTCTCACGAAAATGGAGGAAGTAGGAGAGACTGGGGAAGTCTTCTCGAACTCCAATGGCGCAAAAATTAGCCAAATTTTGGCTAAAGCCATCCAACAAGCTAGAGAAATTCAAGATTCCAGAGCAGAAGCTTATTCCCTGAAGCAATTGGGTAAACTTTACCAAAACAAAGGTCAGTTAACCGAAGCCAAAACCCTGACAGAGCAATCTCTAAAGATTTCGCAAAATATTAATGCTGCTGATTTGCTCGCTGCTACTGCAGGACAATTAGGCGTAATTTTCAAACAACGAGGAGACCTTGAGAGTGCGATCGCAGCTTATGAAATATCCTTTAATAACTTACAGTCCCTACGCAACGATTTAGTCGCAATTAACACAGACATTCAGTTTAATTTTAAAGAAAGTATTGAACCTTTCTATCGAGATTTTGCCAGCTTGCTATTACAAAAAGATAGTCAAAGCAACCTGAAACAAGCACGTAGGGTGATGGATGCCTTGTACATAGCAGAATTAGATAACTACTTTCGAGATGCTTGTGTAGATACCTATCCTGTAGCTCTAGAGCAAATTGACGTGCAAGCAGCAGTCATTTATCCAATCATTTTACGTGATCGCCTGGAAGTTATACTTTCAGTTCCCAATCAAACCCTACGTCACTACAAAACCCAATTACCACAAAAACAAATTGAAGCTACTCTACAACAAATCTATTCTTCCATATCTCCTGTTTATTCCAGTGATAAACGTTTAAAACTGTTTCAACAACTTTATAAATGGTTAGTAGCACCTGCGGAAGCGACACTACAGGAAAGTGGTGTCAAAACCTTAGTATTTGTGCCAGATGGGTTTTTACAAAGGTTACCAATGGCTGCTCTTTATGATGGGAAACAATACTTAGTGGAAAAATATAGTGTTGTTCTCAGTCCGGGGTTACAACTATTTCCCCCAGGACTACAACAACAAAAAATGAGTGTGCTAGTTGCAGGACTTACAGAAGCACGCCAAGGCTTTAATCCACTTCCTGGAGTTACAAAAGAAATTAAAGAAATAACCAAGACAATAAATTCTAAAGCATTGATCGACCAAGAATTTACACGCAATCAGTTCAAAAAGATAATTGAAACTGAACCTTTCCCCATAGTTCACCTTGCTACCCATGGTCAATTTAGTTCTAATCCCAAAGAAACTTTTTTGTTAACATGGAGCGATCGCATTTCTATTCAAGATTTCGAGCGTTTATTCCAAAAAAGAAGACTGGGAATTGTTAAACCTATTGAACTATTGGTAATGAGTGCCTGTCAAACAGCAGCAGGTGACCAACGTGCTACTTTGGGTTTAGCGGGATTCGCTTTGCGTTCTGGTGCCAAAAGTACCATTGCCAGTTTGTGGTCAGTCAGTGATGAATCAACTTCTAGCTTAATGGCAGCATTCTATCAACAGCTAAGTGAAAACAAGCTTATCACTAAGGCGGAGGCATTACGACAAGCGCAACTAAAAGTTATGAGAAATCCCTCATATAACCATCCTTATTACTGGTCTTCTTTTGTTCTTGTAGGTAATTGGTTGTAGTGTCTAATGGGCCAAACTTTTTCAGTTTAAACCTCATCTACCTTGAGAACCGTAGTTTTAAAATATGAATTTGGGATTGCTTTATTACGTCGCAATCACACATACAAATAATCAGAAACTCTAGGTTTCAAAATGAACGGGTTTATTTTTGGTAGTGGGCAGTGGGAGAATCGAACTCCCATGACCGCAAGGTCGCCACATTTTGAGTGTGGTGCGTCTACCAATTTCGCCAACCGCCCCGATCTGCAACTTTGCTACTATAACATACTTTGTGATTTTGCAACAAATTTTGATATTCTTTGCTACTAGACCAGCGATCAATTTCTCTGGCTCGCAATACGGGAACCGGGTGAGTCAGTTGAGATGTGTGGGTTGCTTTGACCATTTCCCCCAATTCAGTGTTACTAATCTCATCATAAGCACGGGCTTGGGCAATAAAAGCATCAAGATTTAATTGTGATGATAATTTGGGAGAACCGCCTGCTAATTTCATCAACACAGACATAATTACCTTGGGATCTTGGGTCACTAATAATGCAGCGCGATCGCAAGTAAATTCGGCACAGCGTACCCATTCCAACAATTGTGTCTGGATTGCTTGAGCCAACATCCCTCCTATGTTGGGCATGACAGTAGCTGCCAATATGAGTAAATTTACAGGAGTAAGATAAACACTATGGTCACATTTTAGATGTCCCAATTCATGGGCAATTACTGCTTGAATTTCCTCTGGAGTCAGCATATCAATTAAAGCAGTATGTAATACTACAAAGGGCTGTTTTCCCCGCATAGCAAAGGTATAAGCATTAGGGACTGGAGAAGAATGAACGTATAACTGAGGCGTTTCTATGTCCAAAATTTGGCAAGCAGACACCAATAATTTGTGTAGCTCGGGTAGTTGCTGTTCTCCCACTAAAATACTAGAAGCAATATTTTCTACATAAAATACTTGTTCTGCGATCGGTCCGAGGAGATTGCGTACTATCAGATCTATCCCAGGGATTTGTTTAAGAGCCTTAGTTGCTTCCAGATCCAAGGGATGGCGAAAAGTATCTGCTTTCAGTCCGATTAGAGATTTTTTTGATAAGGACATATTAATCTTAGTTATTGCTGAGCCAGTACAATAATGTCTTCTGTCTCCTGCCACAAAATAATTAATTCAGGCTGGTTGAAAAACCAACCCTATACAGCTAGTATAACTACTATTAGAGAAATTATGGGGCTGTCTGCCCATTCCCACCTAGATATAGCCCTACGGGGAAGTAATAAGTAATAAGTAATAAGTAAGCCATTGCGGTGGACAGGTTTCCCGGCATAAAGGAGGCAGTGCGTTGGGCGGGTTCCCCGGCATAAAGGAGGCAGTGCGTTGGACGGTAAGCCATTGCGGTGGACGGGTTTCCCGGCATAAAGCAACTGCCTCCTTTATGCCGGGGAACCCGCCCAACGCACTGCCTCCTTTATGCCGGGAAACCTGTCCACCGCAATGGCTTACTTATTACTTAT
>JAAUYH010019045.1_pt1 | contig 11354 bp, 6 predicted proteins | sample 7278061 | NCBI WGS metagenome assembly JAAUYH01 (sample SAMN14350203, study PRJNA611818) | marine sediment metagenome | isolation source: surface marine sediment (0.6m) | place: French Polynesia: Moorea | collected 2018-08 | reverse complement strand
GCGAAACTTGGCGATACACCGAAAGCAAGAACAATTTCATCAACAGAACTGCCATCATTGAGCATAGATAAAATGCGGCCTTTCTCTTTGTACGATAGCCTCTTTCTTCTGTTGGATGTCGACATGATGGATCTCCTCTTTCACCTCCTTGAGATCGATTACGGAACTTCTAGCAATAAGAGTAGGAAACTGTACAAAAATTCGTTGCATTATTCTATGATGATCAGTTAGTCCTTTTCTGAAAACCCTAGTGTGACTAAACTGAGCGTCGACCTGTACATGGTTTGGAAAGTTGGGACAGGTGCTGTTCGCTCATTGAGCAATAGGCCCCTGCGGCACACAAGGTCTGCCAACAATTCTTCGGCAAGACCGTAAACCGAATCTATCCTAATTTACTGTTCATTTGGATTTTGCATTGCAACTAGTATTGGACTGAGCGGATTTATTGCAATAGGAAGTGGATTGCAAAAAGCAGAATAGCAATCATTGGATCGAAGTGGTCAATATGCTTTACTGGTGAACGCTGTATCTGTGCTATATACAGTGTGGGTTTCACATTTAGCACTGTGTTACAAATGATGTTCGTTGAATGATGACGACAAACAAAGATGGCTCTGATTAAGGAAGCAAATCACAATTTTCATTTGGCACTCTAACATCTACCGCGCAATCGTTCATATTCGGTTGCACAACGTTTGCACAACTTGGTCCCAATTTTGCACGCGTCGCACACCAAGCGGGTCGGGCGCACCACTCACAGTTTTGTTCCACCCATAAGTGCCGTCGAAATCGAACAAAATCGCCGACAACCCCGCGTTTGCAACCTCTGTCGCGTAGCCCAAACTGTCATCCACAAGCGCACACGCACCCAACTCTAAACACAGATCCTTCTTGCTAGTTTTCTTGCCTTCCAACCCCCAATGATTGCCGAACGCAATATCGCGGAAAACACCCGGAAAGTGTTTGGCCACCCACTCGCGTGTCCGCTGCTCTATCACATGTTGTCGACTGGTCACAATCACCAGCTCAAATCCTGCCTCACGTAGTCGCTTCACGCCCGCCCTCGCGCCAGGGACTCGCGGGATATCGGCAAAGTGCGACGATTCGAAGAATTTGTACACCTTCCCTATTGCTTCGTCGCGTGTGCCGCCCCATGTCTATCTAGCGTCAGTCACAACGAAAACACACGGCAGAATGTTGTACGACGTACATCAGCGAACGTGTAAGATTTGAAGTCAGCGCGACGCAGTTTGGTGTCGTACGTCTCATTGTGAAAGTCGCACAACGGGTCGATGAAGAATCCCAACACCTCGTCCAAGTCTATCGCAATAGTTTTCGTCTTGTTCATCGCCGATTCTATTCTTGCTCGTGTGCGGTACAAACGCGCAGACGCTGGTAAACGCGGTTCGACTGAAATAACCTTCTTCGCCAGCCAACCAGTGGTGGTGATCAAGAATGCAGTCATAATGAGCACAGTTTACGAATTCATCGAACCTACTGCTGGTGGATTTGCTTAAATAGGTACTTGTGTTGGAGGGGTGGACCGCTGTCTTCGCGATTCAGTGTTCCGATCTACGCCTATCGGTAGAAGCGGGGATAAGAGAAAGAGAAGAACAAGAATCAGCGTTAAGAAACGACGTTGGTGCTACGTTCAACGAGGATAACGTAGGCAAAAACTAACAAAGGCTATTGCAAAATTGGTGCTCTTGCTGTAGCGAATCGCTCGCGCTGAAACGCGACTGAATAAATTCAGACCGCACTCACCGTAAATCTTGGTCACTCAATTTCTGGGAAACCTCACCGATGTTGCGACGATGCATGCCGACGCACCCACGCGGTACGCGAACGTTGTGCGTGTACGCGTGGGGCAATGGCGATTGTGGTCAATTGGGACTCCCTGAGTCCATGCTCGAGCAGGTGCGATGCACAGCCAACGTCACCGAAAATTAGTGCTGACCTCACTCGCAGGAAGACGAGACGTTCGGGCAACTAGTATCGACGCCACGCGCCGTGCCGGCGTTCGCGGGCGCACGGGTGCGCTGTGTGGCGACGTCGGCATCGCACAGCGCGTTCGTGACGGACGACGGCGACGTGTGGACGTGCGGGCTCGGGCGCGACGGGCAGCTCGGACACGGTCGTGAGTGCACGCGCGAGCCGCGCCATGTCGAGGGGCTGAACGATATTGCTGCGGTGGCGTGTGGCAATCGGCATTCGCTAGCGCTGTCGCGGGACGGGGTAGTATACTCGTTCGGGAGTAACAAGTATGGACAGCTCGGCGTCGGCGACGACGCGAGCAACGGCTTGAATGTGGTGGATGCACTGGACAACGTGAAGTGCGTTGCGGCGGGTGATGACTTTTCCGTTGTTTCCGATGAGCGTGGGTGCGTGTACACATTCGGCTCGGCGTCAATGGGTCGACTAGGACACGGTGATGAGCGAGTGCCACCATCATTGACATCCTGGTTACTGGGTGGCCATATGGCATGCGAAAAGACCCCACGTTTGGTGAAGGCGCTGAAGCTCGGGATAACTAGGGTGGTATGTGGGAAGCTGCACACGGTGGTGAACACGGCGAACGGCGGAGCATATGTGTGGGGTGCAGGAAGACACTACCTGCTGGGGACAGGAAGCGAGGACGATGTGCATGAACCATTGTCGGTGCATGTGGCTGGCGAGAAGATAGAGAAGGTTGTTTCTGGTGTCGCGCACACACTAGTGCTGGCGACGAGTGGACGGGTCTACGCGTGGGGTGTGAACGATCATGGGGCGTTGGGGATTGGTACTGGCGGAATGATGAGTACAGAAACAGAGGCCGTGCGGGTGAGGGGTATTGACAATGTAATGGATATCGCGGCAGGATGGCATGTATCGGCAGCGGTGGTTGGACCGCGTGATGATGATGGACGAGGTGAAGTGTACACGTGGGGTTCTGTACAGGCGGGGGCATTAGGTGCGCCGGGTCGATTCGACGTTTGGGAACCGACAAGTATTGGGGTGCGCGCGAAGAATGTGGTCATCGGACCAGGTGGTTCTCATGTGTTCGCGTATTGAACTAGCGCAAAGTAAAGTTTTGTCTCGTAAATGATGTGACAATGCGCCATGTGCCTACCGATTGCCTGGCCTTCGCACCATATTCGTCTCTTATCCTGATGGCATTTTTAATCATCCTGGTGACAAAACCAGTATGCTTTGTCGTCTAATTTACTTGTGTTTCCCGACTTCATAGAGCCGGGCTCGGTCTATCGCCGCGACTCCCATGCTGTCACATCTGGAAGCGTCGTCCAAAGCACCCCGAGTTCCAAGCAATCACCCTGCATATTCCACGCCCACTTACGCTGGCAGAAAGCCTTGACTTATGAGCACAAGAACGTTTCGCACGTCGAAACAGCTGGGTTTCGGCGCTGCGCAAATATCAGGAGCCAATCTCCGCAAAACCGTAGCACTTCAGGGGATAGCACGCATCACACGAACCCGGCGGTTCACGTCACGTTGGTTTCCCCAAACGTCACCCGTACACTCTCATCGTGCAGTTCGACATAACCTGCACCTCGTCGCGTTCACCTTATTGTTAACCAGTGTGCACGATTTGCATGTCCACGACCCCTGCTCGTCGCGGGCGAGCATCATCTTCACGCTTTTCTGCGTTCCCTTCCTCCCTTGCGACAATTGCTGCGACGTTGATTTGCTGTTCGACTCCTGCGAGCTTTTCACAGATTCCACAGTCGCCGCATCGTCCTCGACTTCTTTCCGCGCATTAATTCGATTCATTTCCTTCACTGGGAACATCATTTGCTTCAATCTTCCGTCCCCTGCAGCCGCCGGACTCGTATTTCCACCATCCCCCACTCGTCGCGCTTTCGCACTCCTCGGCTCCGCACCTACCGAAATCGTGCGTTGTTTCGGATCTGCCACGTACGGCCGCTTCCCCCGATTCATCCGACTCCCATGCTTCTGTAACACTTCCGCGGCAGCCACGCGGGTCTCCCGTTTCTTCCGCAGTGACGTGAGAATATCTTTTGCCTTTTTCGCACTGCTCGCCTCGCCCACGATAGGCTTTGGGTAGTGTGCTAGCTTGTGTCGTGCAACGAACGCACACGCCGCCGCGTCGTCATCCGCGGCAACCAGCACCCCACACGCCAGCTGCTTCGTGCGGTGCATCTTCCATGGCTCGTGAATATGTTCGTCAGGCACCTTCGCCAACTCCGCCACGAAGCGCCTGATGAATGTACCATGTTTGTCATGCTCCTGCGCCTGCTTCGTCGGCGAGTATACACGCATCGCATTGATACCAGACACACCTGCCTGCATCTGCAGTTGCGGATAGTGGATGCCCGGCTCGTAGTCGAGAAAGCAGCGCGCCAAATGAGGTGCAATTCCTCGCCAGTCTAGCCATAGGTTGTAGCTTGCGAATGACACCAGCATAGCGCGCATACGGAAGTTTACCCAGCCGTGCTTGATCAAACATCTCATGCAGGCATCGATCATTGGGTATCCGGTGCGTCCTGTGCGCCACGCCTCGAAACGTTGCTCATCCCAATCGCCGGGTGCGGTGCGCACGTCGTTGAGCGGCGCGCATAATGCGCGGAATTCCGAGTCCGGTTGAGATTCGAGCTTCTGGATGAAGTGCGAGCGCCAGCGCAGGCGCGAATAAAACGCCGAAAGCGAGCGGGGCCAGCCACCCGTCAGTTTCTCAGCACGTCGTTTCGTCAGCGCATGTGACACGCGCTTGATAGATATGTGCCCGAACGCGAGGTACGGCGACAACCTGCTGCACGACGACCACGCCGTACCAGGCGCTGAGATATGAGCATTGTAGTATTCACCTCTCGTTGACAGAAACTCGCTCAATATACGCAGTGCAATAGTCTCCCCGCCACGCTGTCGGTCGCGGTCACCACGCTGTGCCTCCGCGATGGCAGTTAATTCGCGGGGAGAACGAATTCCAACACTGTCTACGTCGCGCACGAGGCGTGCACGAAGTGCTTCGGCGTTGGGCGGTGTGGGCTCTGGCTTTTTCATGTATGCATTGTATTTCGTCGTGAACTTGTCGCGATTGCGCAGACCTCGCACGACGCCGTTACATGCAGGTTCCTCGAACGGTACATCATGCACTTTGCACCATTTTCGCACGGCTATGTCGCGCTCGAAGGAGGCATATGTGCCGGTTTCCTGGTGCCCGAGGAGACGCGCGATGGGACGGGTGGCGTGCAATTCGGCGAGTACCTCGACGGCTTCACCTTGTCGAATAGTGATGCAGTGCCGCGTAGAGTCGCGTGTTAGTGCGCACAGCTGGCGTTCTAGGTCGATGAGCCCTTCATTCGCGAAGTGAACGTGACTGCCGTGCACGGTCTTGTGTGAAAGTTGCGACGGCTCGTACAGGTACAGTATCAGCACAGGACGGCCACTCGCGAAAGCTCGGAACATTGGCTCATGGTCGTGTAGGCTAAGAGAAAGCGTGTTAGTGCAATTGCGAATGGAAAAAGAACGGGAACACTTCTACATACCGCACGTCCTTCTTCAGCCACACCACCTCCATGTTTGATCCAGCATTGCCAGACGGTTGGCCAAAATATCAAAGGCTCGTTGACCAATCATTTTATTCTATCCAATATTTAAAATGACGTCATTTTGATCCTACCGACAAACAATCTCTCGCTACCCGGCAAATGATCCCGCTTTTGTTCCACATAAACACCGCGATAGAGTATCATCGGAGCTCCGCTCAAGTAATCTTGAAAACGAGATATCGATCCCTGGAATCCGATGCCTAGAACGCGAATTTCAGAGTGCACGAACGGAATTGCGTTCGCGGTTTTAAATCATAAAGAATGTAAGTTACTGTGGCACGATTTTAGCACCCAGCGTTTTCTGCGGTCATAATTCACAAAAGAGGACCGAGAATATTTTAGTAGACAAAAGTTAGATTATCGAGGAGCTCACATGTGAAGAGTTGCGGTAGTATGGTCTTGTTCTGACGTTTTAGGGCACGAAATTCAAGTTTATTGAAGCGATTCGATAATCTTGGCAACGATGGAGGCGATTTCTTGCTATTTGCTCGATAACCCGATAGTTTCTGAACATTGGTAAAATTCGGAGAGCAGGTTTAAAAGAAATACAGTTTACCACCACCTAGCTTGTTCAAAAAGTAATAGACTGTATAAAGCAACCACGGGAACTCGTGGGGAAACAGCTCTCATTCTTTACAATTACCTGTTCGCGTAGATTATGATGGCTTTAATTGAGTAAAATCGTCAGCTAATTAAACGGATTGACAAAAGAACAGGGGATTATGCACTTGCAGGCACAATTCTCGAAAGAAGAAAGAGAAACGATGTGTGCGGGTCTCTGGTATTCTTTAGCGAGTGTATGAGAGTGTTCGCAGCTTCAATCTTTTCTCACCTACCGTAGTGATCTATTGATTGGACGAGATAGGTGAACTAAGCAGCGAAATGGCAAGCGACGAGGAAGGTTCGAACTTTGCGGATACGATACTACTGTAGAATTTCCAAACAAGCCTGCGGATGTGTTGCAGGTTGAGGAGACAGTAGTCTGAGCGGTTGACGGAATGTAAAGATAATGTGACTAAAAAGTCGATTCAAACAATAGCGGAAAGGCAAACATGGCTTCACGCAGGAAGACAGCCTGGCCTGTCTTAGACAGGCTCGATTGCATCCTTTACATCGTTAGACGGTGTTGGGTTTCAGTTGTTCAATTAGTAAATTCATGCGTAACCCCACTTAAGGTTCCGACACTTCTGCGCCTCGAGTGAAATAAATATTGACCCTCTATACATTATGTCATGCATCCATCGAAAACAGTCTACACCGTAGGCCGAGGTCGAAGCACCAACCCGAGAATGATGGATAGCACTATGATAAGAATAATCACCACCAGGAGCATGATGCACCAGAACTTTTTTCTCCTCGCTGACTTCTGGTGATTGTATGCCTGTGCCAACTGCTCATTCGCATTTTTGTGATCCTCGATGACTTCTTCTTGGGTATATTCAACCTCATTGATAAGGTCTTGTTGAGTAGCGACGAGAAGGCTCATGTCCTGAAATATCTGGTTGAGTTGCGCAACGCCATTCACCAACTTCTGCAACTCCTTGTTACGCGCACGAACGTCTTCCAGCTGTTGAATTTCTGCCACAGTGTCCGACGCCGTTAACACGCGCTCCAATTGTTGCTGCTCCCCACTGCCAATCGCATTGTCCACGGCGTTCTCGTTCAGCTGTGGGTTGAGGTCCATCACGTTGCGCTTGACCTGTGCCGTTAGGTCACGCCTGTGCGCCTCCTGTGCATTCCCCAGCGACCCCGTCAATGCAATGAAGTCATTTGTACATTTTGTGTATCGTACAATGCGGGTGCGTATCGTTGCGGGCCGGTGCGACTGTTCCCGAGCAAACTTCTTGTTCTTCTCCGCCATCGCTTTCAACTTGCCTCGCACGGCAACCACTTTCTCCTCGACTTCTTCCAGTTCCTTCGAGTTTACATTTCTCCCTGGCGTATTTGCCGCGGCAATCTTCTCGTTCGCCCATGCGATAACATTGTCAATAGCGTCAATTTCCTTTTCGAACGCTTTCAATAAGTTGCTCGACTCGTCGTCAATTCCGGCTTCCAAGTCGAGTGCCTGTTCAGTGTAATTTGACACTGAAGTTCCGGCGCGCAGTGAAGCAAGTCGGTCCACCATGTTGCTACGGTGAGATGAAGATGCGGTGTTGCTGGGTTCATAAAACAGTCTGGGTATTTGCCAACAATTTCGCACTGAAAGAAACAAGGGTCCAGCAATGCTAGACGAACAGCAATGACGGTCGTGTCATAATTCCATTTTGAGCTGAGTGTCTCTAAATAATAGCTCACATTGTCATGAATTGACAATTGCTGGAATACGTTTCGCTGATCTGTTGCACCATGCAAACTTGAAGACAAGGCTGGGAACTGACAACGCTTCACAAACCGAATGCTTTCGTTTTGTATTTATTGCCGCAAGCATGATGGGCCTCGGATTGACTGATACTCATCCAATGTTACATTTATTCTATATTGGACAGAACAAACTCGGAACATGCAAATATTTTTTCGGAGATTCGTAAATATAACGAACTTAAGATCCAATTTGAAGGCACGGAGCACAACAACGTCCAACAAGAACCCGTAATTTTCATATTTAATCAGAAATTTGTTTCTACTCTGACAGTTGGTGACAATTCTGTCGCACTAAATTACAACAAGATATATTTTAATTACTAACTACTACGTAGTAAGTATGCCGTTTCGCTAAATCAACATTAAGAATATCTACTATCAGTTTATGAAAAATTGGTTCAACAATCAATATTTACACGGTTCATGTTCTGAAACTAGCTGAAGTAATGCACATGAATAACCGAAATCAAATAAACGGGGGAGGTCCATACTTCTCTGAATGGGTTTGTAACTATTAAAAAGGCCGACTAGATAATGATCAAATATCTTTTCATTGGCGCAATAAAATTTAACAAAGCTGCTCTTACTTTAAAACTCAAAACCCGGAGACAATATTTGAAGAAAATCCACAGAGACACGCATTTCACAATCCAAAAATAAATTCTTTTAGAAGTAGGCTATTATCTGCCCAGTAATATGGACGCGGCCAAATGAAAAAATGGAAAAAAAACAATAGCGGCACTTAATTTTACTAAAAAACATAATCAACTGTGTTCCCAGTAAAAATTGTCCTTTAACTCGTCAAATCGATGGCTAGGTATTGCAATTCGTTTATGAATAAGACGAGCTGAGATGATAATCGCGAGCAACAAACAGCCTTTCTATTGACCCCTTTTCGGAGAAAGAAAGAAATTATACGCGAAAAGTGGTTTAAAAAAGTCGCAATTTGAAGGTAAACAAGATTTTAAGAGCCATGTTTTGCAAACAGTATGTCCATCTGCCCTCTGCTCTGTACCTGCATTAAAAATTTTCAAATTCGTGTACTCCAAATCGTTACCAAGCACATTGCTTGAACATTTAGCTAGATCATAATTGGCTGATCAGAATCAAAAATGCAATCGAAATGCTAGTAAAGCTTAAGTTTTCAATTTCAAACAAATTTTTATTTGGGTTCTATTCTATCAGATAAATACCATTTTCGTTGTTTATTTGAATTTTTTGCCGATGCAACCTACATTTTCAATAAAATAATGAAAATTTAACAGAATCCAATGCGAGGTTACTCTTACAAGAAGCAAAAAGAGTAGGACTTCAATCTCAACCAGAATTCTATTGTCCTCGCTTTGACTCACATTGCATAGACACAAGTAAGCCAATATTTATTGCATTTGTTTGAAATTTCGCTTTCTGTACTTTGGTTATTCGCAATTCAGTTCGAGCAGGCTTCATACCGAATATTAGATTTTAAAGCGCTTCTGAAACATTTTTCTGTTACTTTCCACCTTGGGATGCCAAATTGATTCTCTTGGTCAGCATCTTCAGCTGATAAAATATATACAAGACCAAGTCCAACCGACATATACTTATGACTGGTTCCCTTGTAAGATAGTTATACTACCATATTTTAACAATAGCTTTGTTTTACGAGTTTCGTTTCGAAGATTACTATGCATTTAATTGCGCATCAGCTTGAGGCAGAGTTGTCATGCTATTTTACTACTCGACAACTTTCCGTGCACTGATTAGATGAAAATTAGAAATTCATTTAATTGAATTTCTCATTCCTATGTTTTTGTATTTGTTCGATCGAAAACTTGTCTAGAAATGGAGAAATTTTTTAAAATCCCGATGTACTAAGCGACATAGACTGCTTTTACATGCGTTCTATTCAAGAGAAGCATGCACATTCTTGTTATTTGAAGGATGTCATATATAAGTCTAATTGTTTATTATCTACATTGCGAATTGTATAGTCTATCTAAATTTGCGTGTATAACTCAGTTGATGAAGACAAAACATCTGCAGTTTTCTGATCGCCATAAAATTGCAGAAACTGAAAAAATAGTTCTCGAATACTGAATGGAAATAATCTAACACTCTATTTGAACCAATGTACCCGAATGAAGTGCGATAAGCAGAATCTGTTACAATGTAAAATTTTATGGAAACCATAACAGAGATCTATACGACTTTTGGTAACGCAGAAGTTCAATGTTGGTCTACCAGGCCCACAGTATCATCATCGTGATCAGAAAATCAAAATTACTGAAATAAGCGCCATCAGACAGACACACTGAGATCTTGATGGGTTTTACAAAATTTCTCTTACACTGTCTTAAATGTACTTCGATACGTCAAAAATGGAAAAAGAATAAAGCATTGAGAGACTAAGAAGCACGCATAATTTTAACGATCGAGACCATATTGAGCATCAAAGCGAGGCAAAAAATGATGCTTTTACTCTTCAAACACTATGGTATCTGACATGAACAATTACTCAGCGATTACAGTATTGTTCGGTGTTGCAACAAAAGTTTTCTGGATTACATCTGAGTTACGCAGCACCTTCAAAGCCATCTCTGTTAAACAAGAATTGATAACAGAATAAACTGGATTAACAGCAATTATACATATCCGATGTATATATAGAAGCTAGCTGAATTTTGTGATGAAGCTTCGTTTGTCGTTCGTGCACATGTATGAACCAGAGAAGATAAAAATGGAAGGGCTAGCCCAGAGGCTCGTAATAATTCATTTGAAAAGTCTGAGAATACTTTGAACGAAATATGCGTAAATAATCCGGTAGTCATTGAGTCTCTGATCAGCCTTACTACGTATTGTGAAATAAATGGAGCCCATTGTGATGAATATTTTGAGAAAATATTCCATTCTATGTTTGAACCAGTGATTTATATCTGCACAAATGATGCTCGTTCTACTATGCTTTAAGAATCTTGTTTACTATGCTAAATTTGTATACTTTTATGTTGTATAAATTGAACAGTTGTACAGCATTAAATATGTTTTATCATCGTGGAAGCCATTGAAGTACATACATGCTGGTAGAAGTACAAAATACTGAAAGGTCTACTCTCTACGCTATTGAAAAGTTGCATCATACTCATCAATTTAGCTCCTGATTAAATTATCTTGAAAGAGAAGTTCGTGCAGTGTTTTCGATTTTTTAGGAGTGAAAGGTTTGAGTTTGACTTTGATAAGAATCATGCTTGGGCAGTTTCTACCATATTGAGTGAAAGGTAAAACATAATTTTGAACGTAGAACTTCTTAAATAAGGGAAGGAAGTAATAAGCAAAAATTTCAAAATTTGAAAAAAATTACTTACAAGAATGCAGGTTCTTGCAGATAATCTACTTATAGCACATTATCAATTTGGTAAAACTTACAGCAATTTGCATTTATTCATG
>JAAUYH010043399.1_pt1 | contig 11357 bp, 13 predicted proteins | sample 7278061 | NCBI WGS metagenome assembly JAAUYH01 (sample SAMN14350203, study PRJNA611818) | marine sediment metagenome | isolation source: surface marine sediment (0.6m) | place: French Polynesia: Moorea | collected 2018-08 | reverse complement strand
GAAGCCGACGAAGTTGACCTCGGCGTAGCGGTTGATCTCGATCCCGAGGTACTGGTCGATGGTGTCGATCAAGCGCTGCTCGCCGTTCTCGGTGTTGAAGGCGGCATTGATCCGTCCCTCCTGCCCGGTTCCGGCGATGGGGACGAAGAGGTCGCGCGGCAGTGACAGCAGATTGATCGTTCGGCCGGCGGGGTCGACCCTGGCGATGATCATCGTGTCGGTCCGCTTGCCGGCCGGGAGTTGGCTGGGGTCGCCGCCGATGAACACCCCGGCGTTGGGGTCGCTGGCATCGATGCCGTCTCGGGTGTCGGTGCCGACGAGGAGCCAGTTGGTCGGGGCGCCGGCCTCGACCTCGTCGGCCAGTTCGACATCGATGGTCTCGATCGCCTCGAACGTTCCGAGCAACCACGACATGACCGACGCCGCGAGCAGCGTGAGCAGCGTCAGTACGGTCCCGAGCGTGAGCAGGACCCGCTCGCCCCACGAGCGGTGCGGGGGCCGGATGCGCGCGGCCGGGCGGCGGGTCGACGAGGTGTCGGCCGGGGGAACGGGCGATGTCATGGCCGGAAGAACGCTAGCGCTCGGCTCTGCCGAGCCCGCGGCAGGCCGCCGATGCAGCCGTCACAGAGCCGCCGATGCAGCCGTCACAGAACGGCCACGGCAGTAGCATTGTTCGATGGCCGCGTCCGACGAGATCCGCTGCCCGGCGTGTGGCGAGGACGACGACCTGTCCGGCGAGAACGTCGACGGCACGATCACGATCACCTGCGGTGCCTGCAACCACGAGTGGGAGCGCGACGCAGAGCGACGCTGCCCCCGGTGTGGGGCCGGCGATCTCTATCCGGTTCCCGTCGCGATCCTCGAGAAGAGTCGGGGCACGCAGCTGTCGATCATGAGTACCCGACCCGAGTGGCTGTGCTGGGTCTGCCAACGCGACCTGATCGACGCCCAGCGCCAGTCGGGCACCCCGATCATGCCCGACGACCTCCCTGCCTGACGGTTCTGGCGCGCGAAGCGCGCCACGAACCGTCGCAAGTGCGCGCCAGAACGGGGTCAGGGGGTGGTCGTGGCGTCGGGGGTGACGGTGGTGGCCGACCACCGGTTGATCGTGATCACGTCGCAGGTGTCGACCCGGCCGGCCGCGTCACCGAGGTGGCGGGTGGCCTCGAACCGAGCCGTGGCGCCGGCGTCGAGGTCTCGGATCCACGTCGCACCCTGACCGAGGCGCTCGTCTCCGTCGCCGAAGGCGACGACGACTTCGTAGCTGGCGACATCGTCGGTGTTGTTCACGATCCGACCGGACGACGAGACGAAGCCCCACTCACCGATCGAGCAACCGCCAGACGACACGAGGTCGAGCTGCGGCGGATGGGCCTCGTCACCGGTGTAGGAGCCGATGCCGTTGACCTCGGTGCGCTCGCAGGCGGCGAGGAGGAGGGCGATGGGGAGAACGAGGAGAGCAGAACGACGTCGCATGCCCCGGTTGTCGTGCCCGCCGAGCTCGGCGGTTCTCGCATCAGGCGAATTGGGCCGAACGACCTAGTCGGAGCCCCCGTCGTCAGACGTTGGCCTTCGCCTCCGGCTTCGGTTCCTTGGGGAGCCCCAGCACCCGCTCACCGACGATGTTGCGCTGAATCTCCGCAGTCCCGCCCCAAATGGTCTCCGACCGGCTGAAGAAGAACGAGGCCTGCATGGCGTTGACCGGATACGAGCCCTTGCCTCGACGGCGATTGGGATTCGTCGAATCGGGGTCGAAGTCACCATCGAGGATCTGGCCGTCCATCCCGGCAACGTGGGTCCAGAGCTCCATCGTGTCGCGGTGGTACTCCGACCAGAACATCTTGTTGGTTGCCCCGAGCGCCGCAACGCCGAGGTCCTTCTTCTTGTTGACGGTGGCGCTGAGGGTGCGGAGCCCGTTGATCCGCATGATCTGGACCTTGGTGTGGGCCTCGGCCAGCCGCTGGCGGATGGTCGGGTCGTCGATCGAGCCGTTGCTCCGTGCCTGCTCGATGATCGCGTCGAGCTCGAGCTCGAACCGTCGGTGCGAGGTCGTCGCACTCGTTCCCCGCTCGAACCCGAGGGTGGTCATCGCCACCTTCCACCCGTTGTTGAGACCACCGACCACGTTGTCCTTCGGGCACTTGGCGTCGGAGAAGAAGACCTCGTTGAACTCACCCGAGCCGTCGACCTGTTGGATCGGTCGAACCTCGACACCTGGCTGGTCCATCGGGACCAGCAGGTACGAGATGCCGGCGTGCTTCGGTGCGTCGGGATCGGTCCTGGCCAGGAGGAAGACGTAGTCGGCCTCCTGCGCCCTCGTGGTCCAGACCTTCTGGCCGTTGATCACCCACTCGTCACCGTCGAGCACGGCCTTGCACTGCAGCCCGGCGAGATCCGACCCGGCACCGGGTTCGGAGAATCCCTGGCACCAACTGATCTCGCCGGCGAGGATCCCGGGGAGGAACTCCTTCTTCTGCTCCTCGCTTCCCCACTGGAGGATCGTCGGCCCGACCAGCGTGTCGCCGAAGAAGTCGCCGCGCATGGGAGCGCCGGCCCGCGCGAACTCCTCGTTGAGCACCACCGACTCCATGGTGCTCAGCCCCTTGCCGCCGTACTCCTCCGGCCAGGACGCGCAGATCCAACCACCACCGAAGAGCTTCTTCGGCCACTCGACGTTGAACGCCTCCCGCTCCTCGTCGGACATCTCGAAGTCATCGGTGCCCCATCCGTCTGGCAGATTCTCTTCGAGCCAACCCCGGATCTCGGTCCGGAAGGCCTCGGCTTCTGGCGGGTAGGTCAGATCCATGACTCCATCTTGACCCGCTGGTCAAGTTTTCGACAAACCGGCATCGACATCCGCGCGAGACACAGGACCGGGCGAGACGGCGCACCAGATGGTGGAACACTGCAGGCCATGAGCAGTGACGACCTGATCGTGGGTGACGACGGCCGGCCGAGGTGTTCCTGGGGTGCGAGCACACCCGACTATGCGACGTACCACGACGAGGAGTGGGGCCGCCCGACCGTCGACGAGATCACCCTCTTCGAGAAGATCTGCCTCGAGGGCTTCCAGTCGGGCCTGAGCTGGCTCACCATCCTCCGCAAGCGGGAGAACTTCCGAGCCGCGTTCGGGGGCTTCGACCCGGCGGTGGTCGCCGCGTTCGACGAGGCGGACGTGACGCGCCTGCTCGACAATGCCGGGATCATCCGTCACCGCGGGAAGATCGAGGCCACGATCAACAACGGTCGGCAACTGACCGAGATGCACGAGCGAGGCGAGACGCTGGGCGGTCTGATCTGGTCGTTCGAACCCGACGAACGGCCCGCTCCTCGGTCGATGGCCGACATGACACCGACCACGACTGAATCGACGGCCCTGTCGAAGGAGCTGAAGCGCCGGGGGTTCAGGTTCGTCGGCCCGACGACCGCCTACGCCGCCATGCAGGCCATGGGCATCGTCAACGACCACCTCGACGGCTGCTGGGTGAGGGAGGATTGCCTGGCCGAGCGCCGGGGACTTGAACCGCCGAGCCCATGACTCCTGGGTCGAAAGCCTAAAGAAATGGGCCGTTTCGACCGTAGGAGACACATGAACGAGTCCACTGCCCTGGCTCGCCGGATCGCCCTGCAACTCGGCGACGATCTCGACCGCATTCTCGACGAGCAGACGGCGTCGGACATCGTGCTCGACACCCGCCACGAGACCGGCGTCGAGCTGCGGCAGATCGCCGGCCTGACGTCGGGTGCGGCCATGCGTCTGTCCGACGGGTCGTACCAATTCGGTCAGGCCGAGGCCGGTGAGCGTGGGCTCAACGAGGGAACGCCGAAGGAGGTCGGCTTCGTGCTGACCGTCGACGGTGAGCGAGGGTGGCTCGAGCCAGGGGCAGGGCGGGTCACGCTCGATGGTGCCCAGATCACGGAACGGACCGAGATCGGAGACAAGGTGATCGAGGCCGGCTCGGCCCGGTTCGAGCTGCGTGTGCCCCGGCGGCCGAGCCGTCGCCGCATCGTGGCCGCCGACGAGCCGGTGGAGACCCCGATCGAGGTGCCGGCCCCCGGCGAGACGTCGACGAGGAACCGGTCGACCCTGCTCGGCGCCATCCTCGGCGCAAGCTCCGACGGCCCCGACGACGTCATCCGTGGCCTCGTCGAGGAGAACCGGGCCCAGTCGCTCCGGCGTCGACGGGCCGCACACCCGCACCCCGAGGAGATCATGAATCGGGCCCGGAACGCCCGCAACGACGCCTGGAGCCGCAACCGCACCCACCCCCTGTTCGCCACCGTCGCCGTCGCCTACGGCGAGCAGGCGTGGCGACCTCAGTTCGATCGTCCGGACCGGGTGTCGACCCGAGCGGCCGAAGGCTTCCACGACCTGCTGGTCGCACCGTCGGTCCCGATCACCGCATCACTGACCCACGGTCCGCTCGGGATCATCGGGTCTCGCCCCTCCGCCCTCGCCGTCGCCCGCCACGTGGTCACGGCGCTGTGCACCCTGTCGCCGCCCGACGCCTTGAGCCTCGCTGTTCTCGCCGACGAGGTGAGAGCCGGCGACTGGGCCTGGTCGGACCGGCTGCCCCACAACCGTGACGACGACGATGCCATGCCGATCCTCGTGGTCGACGGGCTCCACCACGCAGCGAACCAGGATCTTCTCGAGACCATCCGGACGCGTGGCGTCGGAGCGATCCTGATCGGCGACGACATCGATCAGCTGCCGCCGGTCTGCGAGACCGTCGTCTTGATCGACGACGTCGGCACGGCCACGGTCATGGACAATCGTTCCGGGACGACCGTGATGGCCGCCACGCCCCTCGGCCTCACGCCCGACCTGGCGGCCAGCGCCGTCAACGCGCTGGACGGAGTCATCGCCAACGCCCGCTGAGCCGACGGGGCTCGTAGAGTTCCGGCGGTGACCGCCGTCATCGAAACCCGCCAGCTCCGCAAGGTCTACCGGCAGGCACGACGAGACGATGTCGTCGCCCTCCACGAGCTGGATCTGGAGGTCGGCAAGACCGGCACGGTGCACGGGTTCCTCGGCCCGAACGGATCGGGAAAGACGACCACGATCCGATGCCTGCTCGGGCTGATCCGACCGACCGGCGGTGCCGGTCGCATCTTCGGGGTCGACAGTGCGACCGCCTTCCACCAGGTCGCCGACCGAGTGGGTGCCATCGTGGAGAACCCGAAGATGTTCCCCAACTTCTCGGGCCGGCGGAACCTACAGCTCCTGGCGACGATGGCCGGGCTGCCATCGAGCGAGGTCGACCGAGTGCTCGACATCGTCGGCCTCGCCGACCGAGACAAGGACAGCTTCGCCGCCTACTCGCTCGGCATGAAGCAGCGACTGGCCATCGCCGCCGCTCTTCTGAAGAACCCCGATCTGTTGATCCTCGATGAACCGGCCAACGGGCTCGATCCGGCCGGCATCGCGGAGATGCGGGTGCTCATCGCCTCGATCGCCGCCGAGGGCAAGGCGGTGCTCGTCTCGAGTCACCAGCTGGCCGAGATCGAGCAGATCTGCGACGACGTGACCATCATCAACCGGGGTCGCCTCGTCATCTCGGGAACGGTCGACGAGGTTCGCCAGCACGCCGGCCCTGATCGGGTGGTCGCCACCATCGCAGATCGTGACGACGCCATCGCCGTGCTGGGTGGGGCCGGGATCGTGGCCCACCCGCGGCCCGAGGCCACCGAGTTGCTGATCGACATCGACGCTGATCAGGCCAGCGAGGTGACCAGGGTCCTCGCCGAGCAGGGCCGCTACCTGTCCGGCCTCCGAGCCGAACGATCGACGCTGGAGGAGGCATTCCTCAACCTCACCGACGATCGACCCCCGCCGCCGAAACCACCGGGCCCACCCCCGGTCGAGGAGGGGCAGGTATGAGCCGGCTCCTCCTTGCCGAGACCGAGCGCCTGTTCGCTCGCAGGATGACCCGCTTCTTCCCCATCGGGCTCGCCGGCGTCATCACCGCAGGAGTCGTCATCGCGTTCTTCGTCATCGAGAACGACGACGACAACTCACCCGACTTCGTCGGCGACATGGCCGGCGGTGTGGAGGCGGTCGACATCCTCGGCCCGCTCGGGGCGCTGCTGCCGATCATGGCGTTCGTCATCGGTTCGTCGTCGATCGGGGCCGACATCAAGACCGGCATGCTCGAGCAGCTGCTCACCTGGGAACCCCGTCGGCTGCGGTTCCTGACGGTCCGCACGATCGCCGCCTCGGTCGGCTCCGCCCTGCTGGCGATGCTGGTCGCCGCCGTGTTCGTGCTCGAGCTCTACGTGCTCGCCGCCTTGACCGGCACGACCGATGGGACGTCGGGTGAGCTGTGGGGCAACATCGCCCTCGTGCTCGTTCGCAGCGGCCTGGCGGCCGGCCTGTTCTGTGCCTTCGGCATCGGGATCACCCTGCTGCTCAACAACTCGATCGCATCGATCGTCGGCTTCGTCATCTACTGGTTCATCGTCGAGAACATCCTGCTCTCGGCCTTCCTCCCGAGCGTGGCCGTCTACACCCCGGTCACCAATGCCGATGCGTTCGCACGGGGCGACGACGTGCAGCGGATCGAGGGCAGCGTCTTCGACGAAGACTTCGATCTCGTCGACGAGCACAGCTATCTCGTTGCGGCGACGATCCTCGTGATCTGGGCCCTCGTCTCGATCGTCATCGCCGCCGGTGTGTTCCGCACCCGCGACATCGAGTAGGCCAGACCTCGCTGACCGTTCCCGACCCGCATCTCCCACCACAGAACAGGACCAGCCATGACCAAGCGCGGCTACCAGATCCCGAACTTCACTTACCCCGACACCGCACCGAGCGACATCTTCGATGTCGTCGTCGCTCAGGCCAAGGCGGCCGAGGAGGCCGGGTTCGACCGGGTGTTCGTGATGGACCACTTCTACCAACTCCCCGGCATCGGCGATCCCGATGATCCGATGTTCGAGTGCTACACGTTGCTGGCCGCGCTGGCCCAACACACCGAGCGGGCTCGACTCTCGGCCCTCGTCACCGGCAACACCTATCGCAACCCGGCGGTGCTGGCGAAGACCATCACCACCCTCGATCACGTGTCGCACGGACGAGCGACCCTCGGCATCGGCTCCGGCTGGTTCGAGCTCGAGCACGATGCGTTCGGCATCCCGTTCAACACCTTCAGCGAGCGCTTCGAGAAGCTCGAGGAGGCGCTGAACATCATCGTGCCCATGCTCAACGGCGAGCAGCCCTCGCTCGACGGGAAGCACTACCGAGCAATCGAGGCCATCAACTCACCGGCCCCGGTCTCGAAGATCCCGATCATGATCGGCGGCAACGGCGAGAAGAAGACGTTGCGGATGGTTGCGCAGTACGCCGACGAGTCGAATCTCACCTGTGGCCTCGACGAGGTGCCGAGGAAGCTCGATGCCCTCGCCGCCCACAGCGAGCGTCTCGGCCGCGATCGCAGCGAGATCACCGTCACGAAGCTGGTGATGATGATCATCGGGGAGACCCATGAAGCAGCCGAGGCGTCCGTCACCAGGTTCATCGCCGACCACGGATGGCCGGCCGAGGTCGCCGACCTCATGCGACCCCGAATGACGATCGGCGACGCAGACACCGTCGGTGAGGAGATGGAGAAGCTCCGCGACGCCGGCATCGACGGCGTCACCCTCAACCTCGCCACCAACGGCCACGAGCTCGCCCCCATCGCGTTGGCCGGCGACGTCGTCGGCCGAGTCTTCCCCGACTGACCCCTCACGCCGTCCAAACTCCACCGTTCTTCACGCAGGAACTTTCAGTTCTGAACGTTCTTGCGTGAGGTTCGGGGGGGTGGGCCTGGTCAGGCCTTCTTGGTCGGGATCGGGAGTCCGACTCGGGCCGACGGGTTGGCCCACTCGGGCCACCGGGTGCGGCTCTTCTCGGCCAGGCGGTGCATCAGTGCGATGGCGGCCGGGTCGTCGTCGCCCGGTCGGGTCTCGATCACACCATCGTTGATCATGGCGTCGATGACGGCCCGACCGAGGTCGGTCCGCACGATGGTGAGGGTCCAGTCGGTCTCGTTGCCGATGCCCCCGGTCGAGATGTCGGCATGCTCGGCGGCGAAGTCGGGGCAGTGATTGCATCCCTCGCGGGTCCAAGCGTGGCACTCCTTGAGGTTGATCTCGTGGTAGCTGCCGTCCTTCATCCAGACCTGGAACACCCCTTTGATGTTCATCTTCACGATCTCGTCCTTGGCCAACCCGTACTTCAGCCAGAACAGCTCGTCGAAGAGGGCGTCGTCGAAGCTCTTGGAACACAACAGCCCGATGTTGAGCTTGATCGGCTTCGAGACCTTGCCGACCTTGCGATGCCACATCACGGGAGCGATCGAGGTCTGGCAGCTCATCCCGACGAGGGCGAGGTTCTCGAGCCCCCGCTCCTTCGCTTCGTCGTAGGCGATGGTGTTGGCCGAGTAGGTGTAGCGGCTTCCCGCCCCGGCCAAGACCTCCTCGGCGTTGGTGGCGACGCCCGGGATGGCCTTCCAGCCTCCACTGTCTCCCTCGAGCATCGAGACCAGGGCACCGTCGATGATGCCGTTGTCGAGACACCAGATCAGGATCGCCGAGACGAGGCCGCCGTCCTGACCGGTCTCGTAGACGTGGTCGTCCTTGGCCCTGACGAGCAGGATGTCCTTGTAGATGCCGGACATCTCGTCGTCGGCCCTGGTGCGGCCGAACAGGTGCTCGTCGGCCTCCGTCTCCCAGTCACGGAATCGAGGACACGCCCTGGTGCACGAGGTGCACCCCTTCTCGCCGTGGCCGCAGTTGGCCGGACCCAGCTCGTCCTCGAGGTGGAACGGCGTGTACTGGCCGGGTTCGTGCTTGTAGCCGATCACGTCGTGGGGGCAGGCGATCACGCACCCTGCGCAACCGGTGCACAACCCAGAGGTGATGACCTCGTCGTAGAGCTCCTTCCACTGGAAGGTCCAGCGAGCCTTCTTGGCGGGAGGCGCGGCGGCGGTGTCGGTCATCTCCAGAACCTAGTCCTGGGTCGACGGGTCCGTCGTGCCCAGATCGGTGCCGATCAGAGATCGGCCTCCTCGATGGCGCACGCGACCACGATCTCGACGAGATCCGGCGGCAGCGGGGCGTCGTCGTCATCGGCCAGCAGATCCTCGATCTCCGAGAACCGCTCGAACCCCATCGTCCGCTCAGCCTCGTCGAAGACACACAAGCAGAGACGCTGCTGGAGCAAGTCGTCGGCGGCGGCGTCGGCGCAGGAGGCGAGGAGCGCCTCCTTGTTGTCGGATTCGTAGTCGCCCGCCTCGTCCGACCCACAGGCCGCCGCAACGACAATGACCGCAGCGATCAGGCCCAGACGGGCAATCCTCCTGCGAGGCGTGGCTCGATGCACGGGCCGACCGTAGTCTCGCCCTCGTCGGTCGGCGTGGCGGTCAGCGCTGGATCGAACGCCAGTGGTCCAGGTGGATCACCCTGGCCAGTCCGCCGTTGTGATCGAGCTCACCATCGAGCTCCCGTTCCAGCTCGTCGAACGCTCGATCGGACAGCACGGCAGCGGCCAGGGTGTTCCACAGCTCGCCGCTGCGGCCGGCCTCGACTGCGTTCTTGCCTTCGAGGAGCCCGGCCAGCGTCGGGAGCTTGACGACCTCGCCGTCGACTGCTGCGAGCCGCATGTTGGTGGAGCGAGAAGCACCTCGGTTCATGCTCCTCTCCATCGGCACGGGGTCGCCCTCACCTGAGGGTTCAGCCGGCTCATCAGAAGGGGAACCACGACCCATTCAGTCGGCCGTCGCCCATGATCGACGGAAGGATCAGGCCCTGCCGAGACGGCGACCGGCCAGGTGGGCTGCCCGATCGAACACCGCATCGAGCATCGGTTCGGTCAACCGGCCGGTGAAGGTGTTCTGCTGGCTCACGTGATAGCTGCACACGATCGTCGCCGGCCGGCCACCGCCACCATCGGAGACCGCAACCTCGACGCCATGACCGAAGGCCGGTCGCGGGCGGATGCCGAAGTGCGAGGCCAGCGCCTGGTAGGCGAAGCCGCCGAGGGCGACGAACACCGTCGGATCGAGGACCGCCAGCTCCCGCTCGAGGAAGGGGCGGCACCGGTCGCGCTCCTCGGTGGTCGGCTTGTTCTGGGGTGGCGCACACTTCACAGGGGAGGTGATGTAGGCCCCGCTGAGCGTCAATCCGTCGTCGATGGCCGTGGAGGTCCGCTGGCTGGCGAATCCTGCTCGATGCAGCGCCCGGTAGAGCCAATCGCCCGACCGGTCGCCGGTGAACATCCGACCCGTGCGATTCGCCCCGTGGGCTGCGGGCGCGAGGCCGATGACCACCACCGTCGCCTCGGGATCCCCGAAGCCGGGAACCCCTCGCCCCCAGTACTCCTCGTCTCGATACGCCGCTCGTTTCTCGGCCGCCACGTGCTCCCGCCATTCGACCAGACGGGGGCAGCGCCGGCAGTCGGCCACCTCCTCGGCCACGATCTCGAGCTGGTGGCGGGCGGTCATGTTCCGCACCGTAGATAGCGTGAACCCCGATGGCACCAGCGAAACGCAGCTCGACCCGACCGGCGGCCCGACGAGCCCGGCGCTCGGCGGCCGACCACGGCCCGAAGCCGACCCTGGTCCTCCTCGTGCGCCATGGTCGCACCCCGACCACCGGATCGGTGCTGCCCGGCCGGGCCCCGGGCCTCCACCTCGGGCCGGAGGGAGTCGAGCAGGCCGAGGCAGCAGCTCGCCGCATCGCTGCCCTCGGCGAGGGGAAGGTCGCCGCCGTCTACGCCTCCCCCATGGAGCGGACGAAGGAGACTGCGGCCCCGATCGCAAAGGCCGTCGGGCGACGGGTGCGCACCCACAAGGGGCTCATCGAGGCCGACTTCGGCAGGTGGACCGGTCGCAAGCTGTCGGAGCTCAACAAGCTTCCCGAGTGGTCGCAGGTGCAGCGATACCCCAGCGGCTTCCGGTTCCCCGGCGGTGAGTCGTTCGCCGAGATGCAGACCCGCATGGTCGGTGCCATCAACGAGCTCGTCGCCCGCCACGCTGGCGAGACCATCGTCGCCACGTCCCATGCCGACACCATCAAAGCGGCCGTTGCCAGCGCCATGGGGACGCACCTCGACCTGTTCCAGCGGATCGTCGTCGGTCCGTGTTCCATCACTGCCATCCTCTACACCCCGGGCGGACCGGTCGTCCTCGCCGTCAACTCGATGGGCGACGACCTCTCCACCCTCGTGCCCAGCTAGCCGGGCCCGTCGTTCCGGAGTCACGCCATGAGCGAGTCGTTCGAGTTCCGAGAGGTCACCCACTTCACCGCCGGCGCCATCGGTGAGCCGGGCGCCCGCGTGTTCTACCTCCAGGTCGGCAACGACGACCGCTACG
>JAAUYH010067907.1_pt1 | contig 11358 bp, 6 predicted proteins | sample 7278061 | NCBI WGS metagenome assembly JAAUYH01 (sample SAMN14350203, study PRJNA611818) | marine sediment metagenome | isolation source: surface marine sediment (0.6m) | place: French Polynesia: Moorea | collected 2018-08 | reverse complement strand
TGGGCAGCGCCCATAGCCCTGAACTTCGGGAAATCGCTCTCTGGCTACCACACCGGTGAGCGCATTCCATTTGGCGTCAAATGACTCGGCCGCAGCATGATGAGACGCGATCGGCGCTCCAACGGCGGCACTCTCAAGGTGCAGATTCTTCGCCGAGTACAGCCTTTTGAGCGGCGTCGCCGAATTCGCCGACTCCCGCAGCGCGTAGACGGTCTCCAGCGCATCCGGCATACCGATCTTGGACTTGGTGCCGCCACTGCCCAAGATATTGCGCGGCAAATGCAGGTGCAAGTGTCTCCACTCCTGATGCAATTGGTGTAGAATCAACACATTGCGTAAAAAGATGTGTTTCAGCCAAGCGTCGTGACTTGCGTGACGTTCACCGACAGCTTGTCGACAGACAGTGTATACATCGCCGTCCTTTTCGAGCCACGTTTCCACATCCTTCCACAGGCAGGCATATAGGTCTTTGAACATATGCTGGTACAGGGCAAGAGAGTGGGTTCCACTTGCGACCCCGAGGTTTTCTCTGAAGTGATAGTACTCTGAGGGACTCAGGCACTCCGCAAGAGACCACTGAGATGCGAGCGTTACGCGAAATAGAGTGTTGACAATGTCGACCATTTCAGTGGCGGCACTCAGATTGTCTTGACGAAGCTGCCTGATTCCCTCCTCCAAGAAGTCATTGGCCGTCACGCATAGCACCTCGGGAATCTGATGCGCAGCGACAAATTCTCCATAGTACGAGTCCACGTCCAAATCCGCTGAGTAAACCGCCTCATATACAAGAGCATGAGGCACCACATCTCGATAACTCGATATCCCCTCTTCCACGGGAACGCGATACAGATCGGCCTCCCACTTGGTAGCGTCATGGGCGGATAGTCTCAGGCAGTGCACCAACGCATACATGGGGTCATCATGGGATCGCTCACCGATAAGGGCTTTCATCGACTCTTCGCTCTGGTCACTGATGGCCAATGCGATACATTTTTCGAGCAGTTGGCTACTCTCGATATACAAAGGGACGCTCAGAGAATCTGCGATACTCAAATATGATAGCCCATGTGTTTTACCTGCGCCGGTTGCGGGCTGGTGATTGAGAGACAGGCTGTAGACGGCTCGACCAATCGCGCGCATGATTTCATGAAAACTTCTGAGCCAACGAATATCTACGTATGCCCCCTGTATGTCTTCGCGGCGGATTTTCTCTGCGGCTTTTTTTGAGATTCTCGCCAGGTTGAGAAGGCAGATCTCTGCAGCAAGAAACTCCGCCCTCAGCGCGCTGTTGTACGAAATCGGCTTCTGATGCCATTTCTCGCTGATTTTCTCTAGAATTTTGATCTTGTGTAGGTCTTCATAATCGGCGGCGACCTTGCCCAGACTGTTTCGTCGGATGCCGCCACGGTGATGGGTATCTTTGTCACCATGCACCACTACCTCGAAATTACTATTCTCGTTCATCTACATCCCCGTGGCCCGTTGGCCCATTGGAGCCCGTTACAGACAGACTTACAAGTGCCCTTACACTTGGCTCGTGCAGCTTACTCAAGACCATATATCAATTGGCGTATCTCGCCACCGCGCTGACTGTCTTGTACAGATTACTCAACTGCCGGGTATGAAACAACCTGAAATAGCTTCCAGCAGCGCCGTCAGCCGTCCCAGCGGAGCGTGAGTGGGTGCGTCAGCACCTCGGCGACCGCCGCACGCGCAGTCGCAAAACGGGCATCCCAATCACCGCGAACGACCACGTACGGTCGCTCGTGCGCTTTCAGCGCTTCCTCACAGCGGACGAAGAACGAACGCCGCTCGTCCGGGAGATAGCGAACAATGTCGTCGACCCAGGGCACATCCACGTCGCATAAAATGGTGAGCGTGTAGTTGCGCGCGCGCGCCTCGGCGCGAATCCACGCCGGGCAGCGGCCGTAGAGTACCTCACTCCAAATGGTCGTTGTAAGCAGGTCCGTATCGCAGATGAGCAAGCGATTGGCCCAGCGAGCGAGGGTGTCCTCGCTCGCACGCTGGCCGCGGGCGATGCGGTCGATGTCGTCAAAGCCGAGCTCGCCGCTTTGGGCCTCGATCAGGGTGCGCGCGTACTCGGGGACAAACGTGGTATCAAAGGCATCAGCGAGACGCTTGGCCAGCGTCGATTTACCCGTCGATTCGGGGCCAAACACACAAATCCGCCGGGCAAAGTGGGCGCGCACCGGCGGCGGCAGATAGGGCCAGGCGGCGAGGACGTCGTCGCGCACGGCGGTCCCGCTAATCGGCATCACCGCCCGCCCGGGATCGACGGGGACAAAAGCCGCACCGAGGACCTCGGCGAGCTTGGGGCCGTAGGACTCGGACGCAAAGACCAAGTCCGGCGATGCGGGCAGCAGCCGCTCGAGACTTCGCTGCCAAATCGACCAAAAATCGGGGTGCTCGCTCGGATCCTGGGGCAGCTCTTGGTCTAGGTGCAAGACCGTGGCCTCTGGCACAAGCTCGCGCATCCAGGCGTGCCGTAGCGCGCTCGCAATGGGCTCGCCGCGCACCCGTTCGACCACCACGAAAAGTGTGTCGGCATAGCGGCTCGCCATCTCCGCCAGGTAGACGTGGCCCGCGTGCGGCGGCAGAAACTTGCCGAGGACCATGCCAGTGGTCATAGCTGCCTCTTCATTGTCATTTCTCCCTCATCATCGTTGCTCTTTCATCACCCCTTCATCATCCTTGCTGATACATGGTTTCTCCCTGAGCACAGCGCGCACGTACCGGCGCAGCATTTCGAATGTCGGCGGCGGGCAGATCCCGTCTGGCCCGAGCAGGGCCCGGGTGCGATGCGAATCAAACGAGGCCCGCGTCGCCTCAAAGAGATCCAGCCCCCAAAGCCGTCGCGCGCCCGTGCCCCCGAGCGCCCTGCCCAGCGCGAGATACGCGGCGCCCACGTCGACGCGGCGGGCCTCGGCGAGCCGCTCGCTCACCCGCCGCGAAAAGGCTTCGCGCGAGAGCTCGTCCAAGCGAACGCCTTCAGCGATAAGGGTCGCACACAGGGCCGAGAACGTCACTGGCTCGGTATTGGCCACGTGAAACACAGAAAGCGAGCCCGTGTCTCGCATGACTAGACGGGCGGTGACCCGCGCCGCAAAGCTCGACGGCGTCATATCGAAGCTGAGGGCCGGATCGACATCCCGGGGAATCGCGCCGAGGACCGCCAGGCCGCGAATCGTCCGCGGCAACCAACCTCCATCACTACCATTGCCAGTTCGAGCGTCACCGGTCAACAGTCCGTAGCGCAGGATTTGCACGCCCGCGAGATGGGGCGCCGCCTGCCGCACCAGCGACTCTGCGGCGACCTTGCTCTGGGCGTAGCCGCCATAGACCCGGGCCTCGGGCGCAGGCCAACAATCCTCGCCGAACGTTCCTTCCCGTTCGTCAGTGCCCACAAACACCGAAAGCGTCGACGCGTAGGTAAACCGCTTGGCCCGTCCCTTGGCCGCAAAGGATAGCAGACGAGCGGTGCCCGCCACGTTTGCCGGCCACAGCGTCCGCAGCGGTGATACTCCATCGACGCGGGCCGCCAGATGCACCACATGGGCCACCTCACCTGCGAGGGCGTCGTAATCGGTCAGCGACAACCCCAGCCGGTCGCGCGTCACATCCCCTTGCAGGGTACGGATGCGGGCCTGGTCAATCATCTCATGGCCATGGCCATGGTCATGACGATGGGTCGCAGCGCGGACACGCTCTGCAGCCGGCACCTGGCCATCCCGGGCCAGGCACACAATCGCGGCGTCGCTGTGCATCGCCAGCATCGCGGCCACCTGGGCTCCCAGTCCGCCGGTCGCGCCAGTGAGGAGAATCGCACCGCGTTCGGCCCTGTCCGCCTTGTCCGTCTTGCCCGCTGCGTCGCTGAGCGAATCGAGCAGCGGCGCAGCGCACGCTTCAAGCGAGGCCACGGTCACGCTGTCGTCGGCAGAGGTGTCAGAAGCCGGGGCATCGAGTTCGTCGGCCAGGGCCTGCAAGCTCTCGGCCGCGATGAGGCGCTCAGCGCACAAGCCGAGCCCTAACGCCTCGGCCCGCGCTGCGATTTCAAGGGCGGCCAAAGACGTACCCGCGAGCGTGGCGAAACTGGCATCCACCGATACGTTAGCCACACCGAGGGATTCGGCGACCAAGGTCCGAAGTGCGTCGAGGGTCGGCATATTCTCTGCGAGCGGTGCGAAATCGATTTTTCCATTTGGATGGGCCGGGAGAGAAGCGTGACGCATAAAGCGGGCAGGCAGCATATACGGCGGCAGCGCATCGCCCACATGCCGCCTGAGCGCATCGTCGCTCACGGCACCGTCCGTGACCAGGTGCGCGACCAGCATGGGCTCCGTGGTCACCGCCGCGCGCTGCACCCGAGGATGGCGCATCAGACAAACCTCGATCTCCTCCGGGGCCACAAGCTGACCGCGTACCTTCACCTGCCGGTCGAGGCGCCCGAGATAGAAAAACACCCCCGACGCATCACGGTGCACGCGATCGCCGGTGCGAAAGTACCGGCGACCATCTTCGGTCACAAAACGCGCCGTCGTTAGCGCTGCATCATCGAGATAGCCGCGGGCCACACCGAGTCCGCCAATCCACAGCTCGCCGTCGACGATGCGGTACTCGGCCCCGGCAATCGGCATACCGATTGCGGCCTCTTGCCAAGCCCCGGTGCATACGCTCAAACTCGAACACACAGTGGTCTCGGTTGGGCCATAGACGTTGACCAATCGAACGCGGGTCGCCCAACGGCGCACGGCGTCCGCGTCGGCGACCTCGCCGCCGATGACCACAGTGCGCAGCGACGGCGGCGCCAGATCGGGATCGAGATGCGGCAGTATCGCTGGCGGCACATCGACGTGGGTAATCGAATGGGCAGCAACCGTGCGAAAGAGCGCTTGCGGGTTGGCGACGTCGAGGTCCTCGTCTACGTAGAGCACGCCCCCGGCCAAGAGCACGGCAAAGACGTCCGACATTGACGCGTCGAATCCGGGTGACAGGATCCAGAGACTCCGGCTCTCGGGCCCAAGCGCAAAGGCCGCAACCTGGGCTTCGAGAAAGGGCACAACCCCGCGATGCTCGACGAGTACTCCCTTGGGTCGCCCTGTCGAGCCAGAGGTGAATATCAGCCAAGCGAGATCACCGTCGTCGACGGGGGCTGGTCCGGCGCCGATAAGAGACGGCGGCACCGCATCGTCAAACGTCACCGTATGCACCGTCAGCCCCTCGGTCGCTTTGTCGGCCCTGCGTGCAATCACGTGGGTCACGCTCGCGCGCCGCAGATACGCGCGCCTGCGCTCAACCGGCAGCGCCGGATCGATGGGCAGCGGCGTCATCGCCCCGTACATACAACCAATCACTGCGGTCAGCCAATCTTCCGAGCGCGGCAACATCACAGCCACGGTCTCACCTCGCCCAGCCCCTGCCGCCGCCAGCGACGACGCCAGCGTCGATGATAGTCGGCGTGCGCTCCTCAGCAGAGCGCGACGGCTGCGCGTCCGGGCCCGGACTACTCCCTGCGCCGGCCCATGCACCGTCACCACGGCAGGTGTGTCGGGATCTTCATCGGCCAGCGCGATCAGACGCGCGAGAAGCGGCGCAGTCATAACGGGCGGCCAGCTTTAGGTAAGACGTAGTCGACTAGTGCCGAACCGGTCGATCGGTTATCGACGTTGGGGGCGCCCACGCCAGCGTCGACGTCGTCGAGACAGACCACGCGAAAGTCGAGGCTAAAGCGGGTCACGCCCTCGGACTGCGGCCGCGTCGCGTGGAAGTGGGCCCCGCTAAAGAGCAGATTGTCGCCGCGCGTGCACGAAAAGCCCAGTACACGGCCGGGATCCACGTCCTCGGTCACCCCCGGGTAGCGAGCCGTGAGCCCGTGGTCGCGATTTTGCCAGCCGATTTTCAAATCCCAACCGTCCTTGACCCAGCGCTGATAATCAAAGATCTCCGAATCGTTGGGCACCGGCTCGCGGAAGCGATCGGGGTAGAACACAAACGTCTGCTCTTCGGGGAGTGCGTCGAGGGGAATCCACCAGGTCACAATGGCCTGCGAGTGACCGTACCAGGTATCGCGATGGGGATAGTACACCGCCTTGGCCCGCGGATTTTCGTGCCCTCGATGGGCGACCACGCGCAGCCGCAGGGGGTCGAAGGCCGAACGCGCCGGATCGTAGCCATAAGCGGCAATCACCTCGCGCGCCAGCGCGTGGAAGCGCGGCTCAAGAAAGAGCACCCGACGAATACGACCGACATGGGCAAAGAGCGCAGCATCGTCAAAGCGCTCGTGGGCCCGCCGAGGCTCTTCTCCGAGTGCCTCGCGCACCACATCGTATACCGCGTCCACGAGCCTGAGCGAGGCCTCGGTCGGTGGCAAACGGAAAATGCGTCCGGCGTACAGCGCTTTGCGCAGGGCCTCGACTGTCGGCGGTGCCGTCCGCTCAATCACGATATCATTATCGACATTGTTGTGGTCATGGTTATCACTGTTTACAGGGTTCACAGGGGCCTCCGGGCAATGGCGATGCAGCGCGGACTGTCGATGCTGAAAGCGTCGCCATCGACACTGCCGACAAAGCGCACCTCGCAAAAGCCGGCTTCGCCGAGGAGGCGCGCGAGCTCTGGTGGCGTGTACGCGCGCACGCGGCTCTCGTGCCGGACCTCGCGCCCGTCCGCCAGCGTATAGGTCCAAACCTTGTGCATCACGCCAGTGGCAGCGTCGTAGACGCTGTCGCGGACCAGGCGGACGTAACCCAGAGCCGTATCGCGGGCAATCTCGACCCGCGGCCGGAAACGCGCGAGCACCCCGGGCACGTTCATGGTGTCGAGGGCAAAGACGCCGCCCGGCACCAGCGCCTCAAAGGCCCGGGCAAGCATGCGCCGATTGCCGTCGTCGCTGTCGGCATAGCCGAAGCTGGTCCACCAATTGATAACGCCGTGACATGGCCGGTCCGGGACAAAGGTGAATGCGTCGCCCTCGTGCAGTTCGAGGCGTAGGCCGGCCGCCTCGGCATCCCGCATACCGCGCTCCGCATATCCGCGGCCGAGATCGACGCCGACCACGTCAAAGCCCGCCCGCGCCAGAGGCAGACTGAGACTGCCGATGCCGCAGCACTGATCGAAAACCCGCGCGCCAGGGACCAGCTCAAGGGCGGCGATGAGAAAGGCGATGGTCTGTGCCACCTCGTCGTTGTCGCCTCCATCGTTGCCGCCTCTGACCAGCAGCACCTCGGCGAGCAGGTCGTCATAGAGCGCGCGCCACCATTCAGGCCCCGCCGTCATCGCACCTCCCGCAAGTCAAACCTCTGCCCGAGCAGAGACGCCGTCAGTAGCGTAAAGAGCACCGGCTCCGCGGCCTGCCGCGCCGCGGCGTCGGCGTCCCGCAGACCGTCGAGAAAGGCCGTGACCTTTGCGGAATCGACAAAGGGAACGTCGGCGAGCGCGGCACCCGAGAGCACGTCGCGCACCATCGCCTCGGTCCGAGACGTGGCATGAACGGCCAGCGGCGGAGCGAGAAAGGGATGCTTGGGGCGCACGCGCGTGGGCTCGGGGAGTAGACCGCGCACAGCCTCGCGCAACACGTACTTTTCGACTCCGCGGTGAATTTTGTGTTCAGTGGGCAAGCGGAGCGCGAGCTCGGCGAGATGATGGTCGAGCAGCGGCGGGCGCCCCTCCACCGACGCCGCCATTTCGGTGCCATCTCCCAGAGTTTCGAGAATGTAGCCGGCGAGCGCCAGACGCGTCCACAGATATGCGCTCTTTGCCACCGGCTCGGCGCCGTCGAGGATGGCCTTGGTCCGCTCGGTGATCAGCCGCCTCATCGGCGCCCGTCGCGCCAGCCGCTCGCGGCCCTCGTTGTCGAGCAGCGCACCTAGACGCAGGCCAAAGCGCGCCTTGGCCCGAAGGAAAGTCGGCACCGAAGCTGGCCAAAGCGCTTCGGCGATGGGCGCAAGGGATGCCTCAATCGCCGTGTCCTCGGCGCTGGCAACGCCCGCGGGCAGCATCACGCCGCGCGATGCGCCATGGTGGGCATCGAGGCGGGCACGTATCAGCCGCGCTTCGGCCTCTGGCAACGTTGCGGCTACATCGGCGGCCAGATGCGGGTAGCCGAAGAAGAGCTCGTCGGCGCCCTCGCCGGTCAGCAGCACCGAGAAACCCGCCGCGTTGACCGCACGCGCCAGCAAGAGCTTGGCCGGCAGCTGGCCGTTGATGGCCAAGCCCTCGCCGTGGGCCACGGCATCGGCGAGAACCTCGATGAGGTCTTCTTGCGACACCGTCACCGGATGGTGGATGGCGCCCACGTGGCGCGCGACCTCCAGCGCGCCCTCGCGTTCGTCGTAGGGCGGATGGGCGAAGCTGACGCCAAACGTGTGAATCTCTGCCGTTGCTTGTGCTTTTCCTAGCCGGCGGGCCGCCAAGGCCACCACCGCACTCGAATCGAGCCCGCCGCTCAGGGCAAACGCCACTGGGACATCGGCGCGCAACCGCACCGCCACGGCCTCTTCTACAGCCTCGCGCACGCGCACCGCGGCCTCCTCAGCGGTGATTGCGTCTGCGTCGGGCACGGGCGTGGGCGTCCAGTACGGCACCACGCGCGGAGATCCATGGCCCTCGCGGATGAGTAGACAGCCGGGCGGCAAGCGCTTGATACCGGCAAAGCACGTCCGGTCCTTGGGCAAATATTGGTGCGCAATCGCATGCAGAAACGACGCCTCGTCCCACGCAGCCGGCACACCCATGGCAAAGAGCGCCTTGGCCTCGGAGGCCAGGTACAGACCGCCTCCATGCTCGGCGTAGCGCAGCGGCTTGACGCCAAAACGATCGCGTCCAGCCACCAGGCGTCGATGGCGCTCATCCCAGAGGATAAAGGCAAACTCCCCGCGCAGCGCAGAGACCAAGTCCAGACCGCGCTCCTCGTACAGATGCACGATCACCTCGCTATCGGAGCGCGTGACAAAGCGGTGGCCGCGCGCTTCGAGATCATCGCGCAACCCCTCATAGCCATAGATTTCGCCGTTGACCACCGCATGCACTGTGCCGTCCTCGCTGGCGAGCGGTTGGCGACCATCATCGGGCGCGATAATGGCCAAACGCGTGTGGCCGAGGAAAACATTGCCTCCCGCCGCGAGCGTCTGCCCACTGCCATCGGGGCCGCGGTGGGCGAGTGCGGCAAGCGCGGCCTCGCGCAGGTGTGACTCAAGGCGGGACCGCGTCCACGCGCCGACGACGCCACACATTAGCGAGAGCCCCCGGGACAGAGAAAGACCTTTCGCCCCTCGTCGGCGCGGGCGGCCAAGAACGCCGGCTCGTGGTCATCGAGATCGTAGGTGGGGCCGAACAGATCTGTGACCTGCAACCGGCCGCTCGATAGCAGCGCAAGCGCATCGGCAAATCGCCCGTACGCCACCGCGCGCAGGATGAGCTCGCCGCCCACTGCCCGCGCCACATCGAGCGGCACCTTGGCGGCGGCGCGGCTCTTGAGTACCAGCGTGCCGCCAGGACGGAGCAGGCTCATGGCGCAATCGAATGCCTCTTCGCTGGCCACGGTCTCCACCACAAAATCCAGCGAGCGCGGCGCCAGCGGCAGTTTATCGCCAGCATGATAGTCGGCATGATTGCCGCCCGGTGGAAGCGGCAGAAGCGGCGCCTCGACCCCGTGGGCACTGAGCACGCGCCGTGTGAGCTCAGCAATGCGGCCGGTGCCCAGCACCACCCCGCGCCCCCTGAGCCCGGCGCGCATGACGGCCAGAGACGCGGCCACCGGCTCGGCATAGGCGCCCAACTCGAACGACACACCATCGGGAAGTCGGTACACCGCACGCTCGGGCAAGACCACCCGATCGCTAAAACCGCCATCGCGGCTGACACCGAGCATCTCGCTGGCAGCGCAGCGCCACGGCTCGTCTACATCGCAGTAGCCACAAGCCCCACAACCGACAATGGGGAAGACCGTGACTCGATCGCCTTCGGCAAACCTCTCGACCCCCTCACCCACGCGGCACACCCAGCCCGAGAGCTCGTGTCCGAGAACACGACCGATTGCCGCCGGGATGCGGCCCGAGGCCACGAGCAGATCCGTGCGGCAAATGCCGGCGCAGACGACGGCGATCTCAACGTCGCCCCGCCCCACCGACGGACGGTGGGGACGCAGCGCTAGTCCGCTGCGGGTTTTGGCCAAGGCCCTTTCCATACTCAGTCATTTTAGAGTACCAGACCTGCTGCGCCAAAGTTCGTTGGAGGATGTTTTTTATTGTCCAGGGCGCCGCCCCCCGCCTTTGGCTCCACCGACCCCCGCGCGGGCAAGCGCTGTGCATACGCACAGCGCTACTGCAACTCAGACTCGGTCTTCGCCCTCCGCACCCTGCGGAAATCCCAATGGGACGATGACGGCGACGTTGGAACCGCAGGACTAATGCGTCCGGGTAACCGAGATGCGCGAGGTCGGTGCAGTGATATCCCAGTTGTGGTCGGCGACGGTCAAGTCACTGGTGGGTAAATCGCCTAAAATGCCATCATGGGGGGCAACATATCCATTTTCCGCCAATTCGGGGTTGCTCACACCCGTGCCGGCATCGGCCGAAGACACGCCGCTCAGTGCTTGGCACGGGGGCACGATATCGGCAAAGTCTTCCGTGTTGATCTCGGTGCCAGCGTCGTAGGCAATCCCATCTCGCGATACGGTGTGTCCCACAACACGGGGCAGACGCAGCTGGGTTACGCCGGTAAAGCCGTCGTTGGTGCAAATCAGCATGGATGCGAAGGAAATCCGGCCGCGGCGCAGGGTCGAGTCAATGGTGAACGACACCGATGAACCGGGCAAGACCGGTGGCGGATCCCCAGCGGCAACGACGACCTCGGATACGCGCCCATCTGCCTCCAGCGCCTCAACCAGCGGGGCCAGATTGCCGTTTTCGGCCACTTCGCGGATGCCTTCGCTGGCCATGGTCCCCGACTCGAATAGGCGCAGGCTTTTGCGATGGGTGGCGACGACGGGCGGCGTGAGCGGTTGCCCGGTGGTGAGATTCTCAATGGTCACGTCATAGCGGGCGATGCGAGTCACTTCGATCATGGCGATGGGACTGTTGAAGCCGTGGGCCTCTACAGTGAGATCGCTTGTGGGCAGGGTGCCGTCAATGCCGCGATGGATCGATACTAGGCCGTTCTCGGCCAGTTCCGGGTTGCTCTCCCCAGTGCCGACATCATCGGAGAATACACCGCTGAGGGGCTGGCACGGCGGTACTAGGTCGGCGAAATCTTCCGTGTTGATCTCGCTACCAGCATCATAGGCGCGGGCGTAGAGCGTGCGCGTCTTGCCGACGCTCCGAGGCAAGCGCACCGAATCGAGAC
>JAAUYH010065531.1_pt1 | contig 11358 bp, 10 predicted proteins | sample 7278061 | NCBI WGS metagenome assembly JAAUYH01 (sample SAMN14350203, study PRJNA611818) | marine sediment metagenome | isolation source: surface marine sediment (0.6m) | place: French Polynesia: Moorea | collected 2018-08 | reverse complement strand
CTAATTCGCAACTTTGGTCCATCCATGACATCAAAACTCTAGTGAACTCAGTAGAACACGATTAAACACCTATAATTTTTAAATAATCCTACAATTATTTTAAAATAGTACCCAAATAGATTATTTATTTAACGCACGAGAAAATGATCGAGAGAATACGAAATAGTATTTTGAACTCGTATGATCCTGGAAGGATGAGCCCTGAAAACTAATATTCCTGATTCCTTCCATTACGTTTTGAATTGTATGTGCTTAATAGAACATCGAAAAAATCTAGGCAATAGGTGACTAAAAGTCTTCAGCACTTCCACTCCGCTACGCAGCCCACTCTGATTTTTACGATAATCTTCAGTTTCATTATCATCATCACATCTATAATCGTTCATAATCCGCCTTCTGTTGCATCATCTCTTTCCCGAAATATTTTTCAGTTCAACCAAATTTAGTTTTATCATATTCCAACGCAAACTGCCAATATTTTGATAACACCAGAACAGACTCTTCTACGCTCATTCCATAATTTAAACAGCCTTAGTGACTCCCGTACAGCCACCAGATGTGAAGAAATAACCAATACATTTCTAGCATACTTGTCCGTACTAAGCATAGAGAGATGAGAAACGAAATAATGAAAAGCTGGAATCAATCTCTAAACGGAAGAGTCTTTTTTGCACTGCCACGAGGTTCTGATTTCACCCCTCTACCTTTTCCTTTTGTTCTTTTATCATTACAGGACATGCTCATTGGCTTCTAGGCATTTCGCAGCACTTAGTGGGAGAATTCTAGCGAACCCACCTGTGCTTTGAGAGCAGTTTTGACTTCGAGATCCAAGAAAGATGTTCCTGGCCGTTGGTCGGGAACACGATGAAAATTTCAGAGAGATTATTGAAAATAGTTCAAAAACCTATCTCTGAATTTTTCTTCTTAAACTCACCTCTGAGAACGTACTTTGCCTGATTTTTATATAAATTGATCTGATATAGATTCTCTATAAATTATTCGTTGGTTCTGCAATGCGGCTTTGCATTGAGTGATCTTCAGGAGGCAATAAATCTCGATAAAATTTGTGTGGTTGAATTTCACATCTGAACTCAAATTCTGAATTTCAACGTGTGCTCCAATACAAAGACATAAATTTTTCGTTACTGTTCTGCTACTCCACAACAAATGTGATTAACTAGTACTACTTATTATTTAATAACAGAAACGAGCCTCATATTGCGGCAATCTTGTCTCTATGTCTGTTTGGATACAAGCACTACACATTGAATTGTCAGATATCATGAAAATAAATGAGAAAGAAGATGACTTTACATCCACTTTTCTGCTCTTATCGAGTTAGTTCAGTATTTTGGTTTTACAAAAATAATTCTCTCATGTTGAACGAATTTCGATTCTCAGCTACAAATGGTAATCTCATTGTACCGCTATGTACGGTTTCTTCGGATTTGTGTAGTGTCATTTGTCAGAAGCTGAAGAAGCACTTATAGGATTTGTTCGAATAATGTTCTTCAACTTAAATTTTTATTTGACTTATGGTAATTACATTTTTACGCACATTTATCCAGTGTGGCACGTGCCGATCCTGAGCAAAGACCGAGAAATGGCGGAGACTTCAATTTCAGATTAGGTCTTGACTTTTTTCGCAGTAAAAGTAGGTGAGCCTCAAATATTTTCTACAAGTACAGTAGAATATGATACCAAAATAACCTAAAGTAGGTTGTGCAGTGTGCGCCGAATCGTTCATGCTTCACGAAATTATCGATTGAAGAAATTTTTTCTTCCATGAAGTGGTCCTTAATTTTCATAATCTAAACGCTAATCGATCGCGATAAATTAATCATCGTCGGAATGGTCCATTCTCTTAGAAAATTAGAACATTTCCTGTTACCATCCTAGCTCATACCCGAGCTGGGGAATTTATTTTAAAGCCAAGTCTATCAATCTGATCGAAAACTTAATCTTTCTAAGTACCTAAATTTCTATGTAAATTAGAATGTATAAAGTGCTGAAAATCGGCAAAAGTTCAACATATTATTAAAGATAGGTGATCCTTGTCGGTTTGCGTGCCTCCTGTGCATTGCAGAATAAAAACTGTACCTGAAACAGTCAAGAAAAGTCGTTTCTACCGAATCAATTTTCAGATTCCAATATCCGGGTCCAGTACCTTAAATTTCGCTAATTCAGAAAACTCACTTTAAAAACCACGAAAAGAATCTCTCTTGTTCTCAAACATCCTTGATTAACATCATTGACTGATCAACTGGGACGTCTATGCCACAGCAAAGCACAAATATCATCTGTGCGATTGAAGTTGAATTTTCGAAAGCAGTATCGACGCACTCCCACACGACCAACCGCAGACGTTTTCTCCTACTTCACCTATCTTGCCTTTGACCAGATAGCGAGCCTTTTCTCCGCTTATCATTACCTACTCCCTGTCTGCAGTGAGTGGTTACATTTTGGGCAGTGCACGGTGCTCAATTATTCTTCGTCCAATCGGCATTTCTCATGTTGGGAACATCACTAATAAAGGTAGGCTAAGTGAGACTCTCATTACTTGGTTTTCTGATATTTCGTGTTCTATAGCGAGTGCTGTATGTCGTTTGGTGAGCGGCAGTCGCCGCTTCAAACAGGAAAGTGTGGAGAGAAAATATATTTTCAGTTCCTTTTTCGAATTTTCAGGTAAATACTCTGAGATCACGCTCCATCACCTAACCTGCTTTTCATGGCGATTTTTCACATTCTTGTACGTACACTACGTTGATACCTCGAGAGGAAAAACGATTTTCTGTCTGTGGTGATTCGCTTTGTGGTTTCTGCAAAATCTATACGGCCCCTTGCTAACTGTTCCGGACAGTGCTCTATCATCCAGACAGCATATTTACTATTTTAGAGAGGATACTGTCGATGTACACAAGAACGTTGTGCAAGTGGAATAAAAGGACATGAATGTACTTTACAATTACGATTGAATTCCGATTTGTGCGGTTTCCGTGCTAACGCCATCGCCGGCATGGCGATGAAGAAGGCTGGTGAGTAGGGCAGCTCCCTGAGCCCCCGCAACATGCCCGGAACGAGGACGTGCGGTACCGTGCGTGAATAGGGCTGTGCCCTGGTCATCCATCGCGAGTAGTGCTGCCTCTGCGCGCGGTGAACGCGCAAGGCAACGGTGTATCGCGCAGATGATGGCCAGTCGACCGCTCTTCCGTATCCCTTGCCATACTTATGCCTATCTTCTATCTGAGACTCTTGCTGTAGTCCGTGCCCACAGTCCGTCGCCCTGCGCCCGCATCTCTCTAGAACCCCGTCCAATCTCCGCCGTTGCCATATCGGCGCGCGGTTCCGTGAGCTCATATAGACGCGCTGACTTTCACTTGCCCAGCCGCCTATCCAGCCAGCTACCATTTCCTCACCCGACTGGGCGTTCGCGAGTGCGGTAGTGCCTCCTATCCCCAGGGCGTGCGAACCCCGGCGAGTTCTGGAAAACCCGCGCGTCGCCAGCGCCGTTTGGAATGTCTCGTACGTTATCTCTCCCCCCGTCGAAGGGTTGCGGGATAAAGGCGTGTACCGTGGATCACCGGCCGCAGGGTCGTGTAGGAGCATGTCACGAATCGCCGTGGACGCCGAGATCGATTTGAGCGAGTTATCCAGAACAAAGCCCCTCACAAGGCCTTGTTTACCGGCGTAGTCCGCTTTGGTGGGCTTTAGCCATAACAGTAGTTTAGCGCCGATGACCTCGCCGTTCATATCTCGCCCCAGCGCCGAAGAGAGCGGGCTCGGTGCGTGTCCAATTCTGGAGACCACGGGCGGCGAGCATCTCGTTGTTGCTTGACCAAATCCCCACACCTAAGAGCGCCTTGCTACATCATCGACCAAAGGGCCCACAGGGCACGGTGTAGAGCGAAGCGTCGCAGGTTGAGCGTGGCACGCACCGAGAGCAAGTGTTGATGCAAAATAGGCTTGCGGGATTTGGTCGTTGCCGGGCTCATACGCTGTAGGCCTTTCAATACGGCGCGCAGCTGTCCCACGTTTATTCCTTACGAGTTCAAGCCGGGGCGGCGAACCATACGCAGCTCGTACGAGGACCGCACCAACGCGATCACCTGTTCCGCATACATTGCGGTATTCCGTCCACGGCTGGCTCGGCGCGGGTAAAAGACGATAAAGGAGGCGAAAGCAGACAGAACTTCTGTCTCCGCGATTAGCTGCGAATCGGAGATGTGAGCGTCGTCCATGTCCAGAGCCCCAAATCGCTCCGCCGAGATCCTGGTCTGCTGACAGGAGGATGTCCAATAGCGCCAGTGACTGGTCGCTGTGTCATGAGAAGCTGGCGTCTTTCCTTGTTCCACGGCGCGGTGCAGGATGTCTCTGATCTCGCGGACCATTTTGCCGCGTTGTTCTACCTGAGACCAGGAGCTGGGGGTGCCGTGTGCGCGCGATGGCTCGCCGATGGGGGTCCGTGGAGAGAATAGGGAACTGTCCGGCGCCTTCTGTACGACTTGAGGGTCGCGGCATAGTCGTGAGCAATCCGGCGTTGGCGTGCGCGCGCGCACTCGCCAGATGCTATGTGCATACAGCCGCAGGCACCCGTTGTTGAAGCGTGGCCGGCGACAACGATTCTGTAAACTCTTATGGAGAGTGTGATTGGGCGAGAACTGCTGGTCGGCGGCCAGGGTGCATACGTCGACTAGACGCCCAACCGCCGACATTCTGTGAGGCACGAGATGCTATAGACGAAATGCTGGGTAAAGGTCTCGGTTCAACCACTGAGTTGAATGATTTTGGAGTGCGGTATCATCTTGGCGGCGTGTCCGAGCGCCTCTTGAGGTTGTCCACAACTTAATTAATCTGGCACAATGTTCCGGCGCCCTGGGATATTGACGGCGAACCTCTTCAACCGCGTGTCGCCTTCAATTTTCCTATAGATCCTCAGCGCTGCGAGCGTCGGCGCAGATTTCGTACGGTTCGAGTTGACGGCTCCCACTGTGTTAGCGCTGTCACACTGTATGACTATTTGGCGTCGCAATTCTTTGGTTTGTACGTAAGAGACCAGAAGAAAGCCGAAAACCAGCAACTCTAGCTCCGATATGTTGATGACTTCTTGAGAGAGCAGTCTTAAGATGGTGGCCGGCCACGCGCCATACGCCAACTGTCCCAGCTCGAACGTTCCCCAACCGCCCACTGTTCGTGAGGCGCTTGCGTCGCACGCCAACATAGAGTCCCCTACAAAGTGGTAGACCACGTTACGAATGAGAGGCGCCGGTTCTGCTTTGCCGAGCCACGCCAGAATCGTAAGAGAATCCTCGATGTCTTGATGACTTACAATCGCCGAGTCCAGCGCGTTGTGTGGATGCACTTTAAGTGCGGAGATAATCGAGTTGCACCACAGCGTTCCGCCGGCGATGCAGCGTGCCACGATACACAGGTACCCCGCTAGCTTCTCCACTTCGAGCCTTCGTACCTGACGCCCAGGCATTATTTCTAACTTAGACATGGTGGTCGCCAGATTGGTGACTGTTTTTGCGGTGGGGACACATCTCGGTCGGCGTGGATTGGACAGGTCGTAAGCAGCGCCGAGCGTAGAAACATTATGTGAGAATGGCCTGGTGGTCTCGGGCTTCTGGCTCAATTGAAGGCCCCATTCTCGCGCCAGTTTCAAGATACCCTGCTCTGCCGCTCGCGCGGCATCCCAGCCTATGGCGACGACCACCAAGTCGTCCTGAAAAACAGATACCTACACCGGTGAGGCTTGGCTCAGGTCCTGCGGCCATGCTGCTCGTCGGGCATTTGCCCAGTCCTGCAGGAGCGCCGCGCCTGGGTCTTTGTTGGTCCAAGTTTCATTCCTTAGGCCCCACTGCTGTTCGACGGCATTGGTACGTATGGCGTGCGCGAGGATGAAAGAGAAGCGTTGCGCGTTGTGCGCGGCAGATGCAGGACCCATTTGAACGCGCGTATCACATGAGTACTAGCCATTGATGCGTATCCACGATTTCCATCGTTCCGTATCTGCGAGGGCGAGCTGGCGGAACCATTTTTTAAGGTCAAATTTCCGGCCCAGAAGTGGCAATTCCGCACAGCTGCTCGCCCACGCTAGGAAGTCGATGGCCTCGTTGTTCGACTCCACCGACGTCCATTTGAAGTCCAAGTCTACGGCGAGGATCGTATTGAAGTTTGCGCATATAGGCTGTTCCTTCCCGTCGATTTTCACCAAACCCGCCATAGAGCGTGAATGTGGCGAGGACGCATTCCAAGTTAACTTCCATTCTCCCGACGTGTCCTTCGGGACCAAACCGCCGGGTATCACGTGGGAAGGTATGGTCGTGGGCGTATCTGCGGGACCGTGAACCAGTCCTTGTCGATTTCCTGTTCCACTTCTGCCTTGAAGAGCTGGCAGTGAGAAAGTGCGGAAGCGGAGATGGGAGAAAAGGAGCACAGCGGTGGCGTGTCTTCCGAGTAATCTATAAAACCGAATTGCAGCATGTAGATTACCTCCTCATCGGGCCAGCTCGCTGCCCTCGCCCATTGCCGAATGGCTGAGGCCTTTAACCCCCACTCCTCTTCGAGCAGTTTCGATGCGCGGCAATGGATACCTCTCCCTCAACCGGAATCAGAAGCGTGAAGCCTGCGCGCAAGACTTCGACAACGGGAGGGTGAAGCTCGCCCGGCATGGTGCGGACGATAGCATCTGCGTCATTTGAAGAAGACCGCCGACGGTGCGCCGCTTTCTCGCCGTGCTGCTCATCTCTGTCATATGCTTTCTCTGCCCGTTGCAGACGCTGCAGCGCCTCCGGCACGAAGCATGAGCGCTGCGTCGTGAGTTCGCGCAGAACCCTTTCCCGCACGGAAGCGTGAATTCGTTTCCTCTGCCGTGCCCATGTGCGCGGAGCTTGGCGCAAGATAGGGAGGGGCTTGAGGCTTGCGTGCAGGCCTTTGGCTTGCGATGTCGGGCAGAGCCTGTGAGCGCCCAGGATTTATTTCTTACCTGAGTTCCACCGCACCCGAGCCTCGCCATTCTCATCCACTAGGGCGACTGTTTGCTACCCTTGGCCGTCTTGTGGCACGTATATCTGCGGGAGTATGGGGTCGACCGCCCCCTCGTTGATATGTGCCATCTCGTTCCATCTTAAGGACCGACTGAACTCCGGCTTACCCTCGTGGTCATTCTTTCTGTAGCTGACAATTGTGGTTCGTGGGTCTACGCAGCCGCAGTGCGATACATTGAAGTACGCCTCGTTCCTGCTTGGCGCAGGTCTGGCGGCACCGCGTGGGGGACAGTTTTGATCACCTACGATACGCGGGTTTATTGCGATGCCTATCCCCTCTTGCCCTAGTGCGGCCTTGCACCCGCTGCTTGACTCTCAGGCATCAACGAGGCCGGGTTCAAATTCAAGATGGACCCCGGCGTCCCTGCACATTTTCTTCTCCAGCGAGATTTGGCGTGCGCCCCACAGGCCGATCTTTGCCCATTTCTTACCAACGCAATCTTTCGTCTTGTGGCCCACATCGCAGGCATGTCATTCCTTGGATAGCGGCGAGGTCAACGTCGAGCGTGGAGCACTTCTTCGCTTTGGGCTCGAGACTGCTTGCGAACGAGTTCCCTCTTTTGTAAGTAACTCTCTTACCCGAGGGTTCAAGACCTCCAGCGCTTTCCTCAGCTTACCCACCAGTATTCGCCGTCGAAGGCCCCGGTGCCAGTTTCATGATTGTAGTCGGCCTGCTTGGCCGCTTCCACGGCTCTGTGGAAGATCACAAATGACCCTTGCGCCTTGTGGTGAGCGCCGGCAAAGACCGTGCCGCGTTTTCTGGCGCTTTGCATGCTCTGACCGCCATCGCATGTTCTGACAATCTTGTTTTGTAAGCACTGTATAAAGCCATCATCTGCGTTCGTGCGCCATAGTCGTCGCATGCGGAGCGGATGGTTGATGCGAGCATCCGAAGTTCAATCCCTGACAGTATTGAGGGCTGTAAGAGATGCTCCACCGCGAGCGTGAGGCCTTGCATGACCGCTTCAAGGTCGTGAATGGACTGTACTGGACAAAGGAGGTCATCCTTGGCTTTCTGCGCATGCATCTCCCTCGTCGATGCCTTGATAGTGATTGCCTTTCGGGGCGCCTCACTTAAATCACGCCTCATGAGCAAGCCGAAAAGTTCGAACATAAAGTTCTCGTTCGGGCCGATCCTGAGGGAAACGAGCTTCGCGAGGGCTATTGAATGGACGCAGCGCAACCCGCCTTCCGGATATAGAACGCTCTTGGCGCCCATTATGTATTCTCCGAGGTGGTGCGGCATATCGACGTCCGACAAATCGTCTCCGCCGGGCTGCATGCTGACCACGGATTGACCGACAGCGTTTACGAGCAGCTCAGCCTCCGCGAGCTCGATTTCATTGAGGGGACGGCGACGCATAAAGCTGTCCAAACGCACTACTTGTTGGTGGCTTAATCTATGCGCCTCATCGCGTGGATGAGATGTGATGTACAGTCGTCGGGATCGACGGTGTCTCCGGACGGCAGACGGGGTGCCGACGATATCGGAGGAAGAATTATTGAGTCGTTTTCGCCTATTTGCATTCGATTTGATGGTGGCTACGAGGGCATCTAAGTCGCTATGCCCCGCCGCCCCGCAAATCTCTGCCCGCTGCTTACCCCTCAGCAACATGGCTCGCGTGCGCAGTTGCTTAACCTTTTCACTCAACTTCTCGAGCTTTTCGGGCCGCAGAGCATGGCCCGTGGCGATAGAGTGACAAGTATCAGTCGCATTGGTCGCGGCCATGCGCACCGCGGCAATCAGTCTTACTTCGTGGGGCGGCTATGGTAAGTTCCACCGTAGGAATCGCAGCTTGATGCCCAACTGTATTGCGAACAGCATTTGAGCCCGTGTCGCGGGGATACCTCCCCAGGTGCTCATCTTTTCCTGGTTCATCATCTCGTCGATGCACTGGATGAGGCGGACAAATAGACGAGCACTTCGTCCGAGCTCGGTCAGTGCGCCAAATCCCGGGGCCTGGGTGAGCCCCGCAAGAGACTCTGTCACGTTAGGTGCCAGCTCGCCCACCAAATCCGTCTGACAGAACCAGTTGGCGCTGGCACAGTGATGGACGAATTCTGACGGGGACGGAGTTGCACGTGCCAAGATTATGTCCGGATCTCCGTGGATCAGTTGCTGCCCGTCGGATGCCCTGAATTCACTGAACAGCGTAGGGATGTCCAAATAATTGTGTTTGCCTAGTACGAACTCATCTTCTTCCACCATCTGTCCTTTGCGACCCGCGGGTCGAACGCCAAACATGCTCCATCCTTTTTCAAAGGCCTCTTCGTAGGGTACACTGTAGACAACGCCCAACAGCCTGCCTCGTGCATCCGTGAGTAAGCCGTCGTCTTGCTTATCTTACAGTTCTGGCGACTGTACGCTAGGACGTCGCGCTTCGTCCAAGTTCCTGTGCAGCGAAGCTTGTCTGGACATTTCAATCAGTCAGACAACGATAGGATCCATTCTTTGCGTTCGGAGATTGGTTCGTCGTTGTCGTGCGCACGTGGTCGGAGGGTCGTCGTCGGTGCGCCTGCGGCCTTCCGGTGTGCTCTTTGTTTCTCCGAGTCCGCGCGCAATCGCGTCTTAAGGGCGTCGCAGTATCGACCATGCCATCGGGGCGCGGTGTTCGTCTCGAGACGCGAGCCGAAGGCGAGCGATGCGTAGTCTAGTTTCCTGCGGTTTGCCCATCAGTCACACGCGTTGGCCCAGTTGCTTGCCGTGCTTGTGCTACAGTTTACCTGATAGACCACCAATCCTTGTATACAATCTGTATAGTCCCCTCTAAAACGGTTTTGATACAACCAACCATTCCGAGCCTTGTATAAAATCTGATTAAAAATAATCATTTTTCAGAATTTTGAAGCTAGTGATGTGTGTGTCACGCCGTTGGACGAAAAACTATAGGTACGATTCACAAAACTAATCGCCTGAGCCGATTCGGCACTCTTGATTTACTCTAAATCGTGTTTGACGCGCGCAGCGGCTGCGGGGCATGTGTGAATCTTAGATTGTTACTTTTTGAATTTCCGGCGTTCAGGGCACTTGTTTCTTATTTTAGACATTGGATTGGTACTACTTAGAGTCTGTGCTACAGGAGAACTATGAGGTTTCTCTGAACAACGCTTGTACCGACAGATAGCACTGCTTGTCAGCTTTGTACTGATGTAATATATATCTTAATTGCACTTTTCTATGATTTGAATGCCCAAATTTACCTTTTGTCCGGAAGAATGAAAACGGGCCTTAGCACAAGTGGTGCCGTCGGCAGTTTGTGTGGCGTTGGTTCCGCTACTTTTGAAGAAATTGCCTGGCTGCGAGCAAGACGCTCAGTTGGGAGTATTTCACGCTTCGATGTATGCCATTGATTCAACGGTTAAAGGCTGTAGAAGTTCACTTCTATGTCTTCTTCGCATTAATAATCTTGTTGCCGTATACTAATCCGTTCATTAATAACTGAACACTTTTAGATTTCGGTGTAGATTGCTGGCGTGCATGAAGGTATTCTGATGAGACTTAACATAATAAAACTCGACAAGGTCGACAGCTCCATGGCACTTTCAGATTCACCCCGGGTTTCGCCAACGACCTGTCTTCCTAGTTCAAAAATGCTTCTGTAAATTTCACCCGACAGCGAATCTTTCTCCATCTTTTCCAAATGCAGAAATCAGACTCATTCAGTTTCGATGGCAAGCAAAGCGCTTATTTAACTTACTGACGAGCGAATGTTGTCTGTTTCCAGTGATTTGACGGCCGCATCCATCAATCCAAAGCTCCCGAGAAGAACTTACGCCAAATTGGCTGAGGAATACGGCGTATCTACAGTAACTATTCGACGAATTTGGTATAAGAGGCACAATAGAACGTCAGCAGAAGAAGTATTGCAGTCTGTTGAAAAGAAGCGAAAAGGTAATTGCGGTATGAAGCCTATAGCAGACGAGATTATTAGTGATGCGTTGAAAAATACTCCTCTGAGACCACGCGAAACGATTCGGCATGCTGCTGCATCAATCGGATGTTCAGTCGGAAGTTTGATAAGTACTATGAAGCGTGATGTCGTTAAGAAAGAGAGCAGTTCACTGAAACCGTCTTTGAATCCGAAGAACAAAACACAAAGGATTAATTGGTGTTTAAGTTTCGTTGATAAGCGTACGATAGAGTTCTTCAAGATTTACAACTATGTACACCTCGATGAGAAGTAGTTCTACATGAAAGAAGCTACTTCACGGTACTACATGGCAAATGATGCGGCATCGCCTCATCGAGAAGGGAAGAGCAAGAGGTTTATTCAGAAGGTTATGTTTCTTGCTGCTGTTGCTCGTCCGAGGT
>JAAUYH010176097.1_pt1 | contig 11359 bp, 10 predicted proteins | sample 7278061 | NCBI WGS metagenome assembly JAAUYH01 (sample SAMN14350203, study PRJNA611818) | marine sediment metagenome | isolation source: surface marine sediment (0.6m) | place: French Polynesia: Moorea | collected 2018-08 | reverse complement strand
CGTAACGCTGCAGCAGGTACCCTGAGACAATTAGATCCTAAAGTAGTAGATCGCAGGCGTTTAGATTTTTTTGCTTATACCTTACATCTTCCGGGAATGGATGATGCTGAGACGCCAAATACCCAATGGGAAAGATTGCAATTATTACATCACATGGGTTTGAAGGTAAACCCCAATAAAAAACTGTGTCAATCCATTGAGGAAGTAGCGCAATATTACGAGTATTGGGACACAGAACGTCTCAACTTACCTTATATGACCGATGGGGTAGTAGTAAAATTAAATTCCTTTGCACTTCAAGAAAATTTAGGATTTACTCAGAAATTTCCCCGATGGGCTGTAGCATTAAAATATGCAGCGGAAGAAGCACCCACCCGCGTGGAAAATATTCTAGTGAATGTGGGACGTACAGGAGCTTTAACACCCTTAGCCCAGATGCGTCCCGTACAATTAGCCGGAACAACGGTTTCTCGGGCGACTTTACATAATGCCGATCGCATCGCCCAATTAGATATCCGCATTGGCGATACCGTTGTCATTCGTAAAGCTGGAGAAATTATCCCGGAAGTATTACGGGTATTAAAAGAACTCCGCCCCAAGGATACTACACCTTTTATCATGCCCAGTGATTGTCCGGTATGCGGTCAACCCGTAGTCAGACAAAAGGAAGAAGCGGTAACTCGTTGCGTGAATACATCTTGTCCCGCGATTTTGAAAGGTTCAATCGAACATTGGGTAAGTCGCAATGCTTTGGATATTCGCGGAATGGGGGAAAAAGTTGTAGAGCAGTTAGTAGATAAAGGATTAGTTACTTCTGTCGCCGATTTATATGATTTAACACCTGAAAAATTATTAGAATTGGAGCGCATGGGGGAAAAATCTGCACAGAAATTAATTGATGCGATCGCAAAATCGAAAAACCAACCTTGGGCGCGGGTATTATATGGTTTGGGAATTCGTCATGTAGGTAGTGTTATTGCCGAAACTGTAACTAAAAAGTTTGCTTCTGTGGAACAATTAATGCAGGCGAAAGTTACAGATATTGAAGGAATTTATGGGATTGGAATTGAAATTGCTGAATCCGTACATCAATGGTTTCAAGTCAGCGCCAATCAAATTTTAATTGAACGTCTTCAAGCTAGTGAGTTGCAATTTGTTGCGACAACTCCCTGTAAAGAAGATGTTAACACTAATCAAAAACTAGCAGGAAAAACCTTTGTGGTTACTGGTACATTACCCACTCTCAAGCGTAATGATGCTAAGGCTTTAATTAAAAAACATGGTGGTAAAGTTACTGATTCCGTTAGTAAGAAAACCGACTATTTAGTTGTGGGGGAAGATGCGGGTTCGAAGCTGAAGAAGGCTCAAAGTTTGGGGGTTGTGCAGTTGAGTGAGGAGCAGTTGTTAGAATTATTGGGGGATGGATGAATAATTATTAAAGATCAAGTATTGGCACCTAAATTACGTATTATTATAGGATTCTATGATTTATTGATCATATACTCAGATAAAATTACTGAAAAAATAAAATCATATAAACACTAGTATTCATACTTCGTAAAACTGCTATTTCCCATTTTGGTATTGTAGCCAAATATTATTGAGGAAATACTAACATTCCTGAGAAATTAAAACTTCTGAATACTCCTGTCGGTATATGGCTAACCCCACCTAGGCTAACAACATGAACCAAAGTGAGGCACTGCAAAAACTACTCGATTTGCTAGAGGAGAAAATAATGCGTCTGCGGGTTGCAAAGGTAACTGAAACAGATGCTTTAGGTATCTTTAAAGTGGAAAAGCAGATTGAGGAAGCACAAGCTGAATGCGATCGCATAAAACAAGAGATTGAAAATCAAAATATATCATCAGCAAGTTGCGACCTATACCGTGCATTATTAAAACTCGGCTATCGAGAACAGATAATTTCATTTAAAAGATTTCTTAAGTCCCAATCAATTGCAGCTTTTCTCATTCATGGTTCGCCGGATTACGGACAACGTTGGTTACTGAATCGATTAATTACTCAACATATTCGCTACGGTACTACGGGTAAGTTAGTGCGAATTCAACTCAATCGCATTGCACGCAGAAGGGATATTAGTGCTTTATGGCGAGAATTAAGGGGTAGAGTAGGTTTGGTAGGAAAACAACATACACCCTCAGAGATTGTTGAGCAAATTTATAGATGGTGGCAAACTCAAAATGTAATCTTGGCTTTCCATGATGTTGATTGTATGCCACAGGAGTATTTACAGCAACTAATTCAGGATTTTTGGTTACCGTTAGCTGGTCAAGCACGAGAGGTTGTATCTGAAACAACTAACTATCAATTACTAATGTTTTTGGTAGATTATGAGGGTGATTTGGGTAAGCAAAACACTTTGTTTGTGGAGAAATTAGAACCGAGTTGGGAACCGGAAATTCCCATTAAACTACCTTCGATTAATCCATTTGGCGATCACATTTTAAAGGACTGGATGAATATGATCGCGGTAGACATAGAATTTGATACATTACCCTTGATAGAAGAAATTATTAACGATACGGAAGATGAATTAGTCCAGGAAATCTTAGACAATAGTGATAATGGGATTCCGGAACTAGCAATGTCAGAAATTTGTCACCTGTGTGAATGCAATTGGTATGAAGAGAAGGACAGATGGCTAAAATATTAAGTCACAATCAACCTGAATATCATAAGCAACTGGAATACAAGGGTAAAGTGCAGCCACAGTGGGGGGAAAGAGATACTAATGGTCAGTTACTGTACCCTTATTTGCCTTATGAAGAATTAATCGAAGCTGTAAACTTGGCGATTTATTTGGAACGTCCTTTACTACTCAAAGGGGAACCGGGATGTGGTAAAACTCGGTTAGCTGCTGCTGTGGCTTATGAATTGGGTTTACCGTTTGAAGCTTGGTACATTAAGTCTACCACTCAAACCAAGGATGGTTTGTATACCTATGATGCGGTGACTCGCTTGCGGGATGCTCAACTTGCAGCAGCAGGTAGGATAATTAAAGATGAGGATATTCCCCTAATTAGCAATCCTGCTACCTATGTTCAATGGGGACCAATAGGACGTGCTTTTCAGAATAGTCAACGGACAGTTGTATTGATTGATGAAATTGATAAAGCTGACATTGATTTTCCCAATGATTTGTTATTAGAACTCGACCAGCAAAAGTTTATTGTTAATGAAACTCAAGAGGAAATTACAGCGAAAGTAGCACCGATAGTTTTTATTACCAGCAACGACGAAAAGGATTTACCGGATGCTTTTTTGCGACGCTGCTTGTTTCATTATGTAGAATTTCCCAATCCAGAAAGGTTGATTGAAATTATTAATTCTCATTTTCCTGCTTCCAATCAAAAGTTAGTAGCTCAAGCTGTAATTCGTTTCTTAAAATTGCGGGAGGAAATGGGAAAAGATAAGGGGGAAGTTGGTAAGAAGGTAAGCACCAGTGAATTAATTGATTGGTTTCGAGTTTTGCGACGTTATCCGGAAGATGAGGTTTTGGGGAAATTGGATGGGAAATTGCCTTATGCTGGGGTGTTGTTGAAGAGTTGGCAAGATCATGTACGTTATCTGAAGAGGTCTTAACAAGTATTGTTTAGAATATTGGGTTCAGCAATAGACGGGAAATTGGCAACAGATGTGGTTTTGTAACGGATGGGATTAGGAATGGATGTGGTGAACTGTGGATGTGTATTTATGTTAGAAATAGATATCTATCTCTTCTATACATTGCTCAATCTTTCATCTAGTCATGAACACAAACGAACTACCCCTACAGGAACTCTTCACCAGGCTACGGGAAGCAGGTTTACCACTCGGAATTGACGAGTATCAGTTAGTTTTGCATTCTTTACAAGCTGGATTTGGAATTGCTGACAAAGCTGCTTTGAAACATTTGTGTCAGACTCTGTGGAGCAAATCTGCTGAGGAAAAAGCAATATTGGAGTATCACTTTGAACAAGTGATTCGCAGTGAGGCTGTTATTTCAAGCAAGGACACAAACAGCAATACTATTGTCCCAACCCCAGAAATAAACAGCAATACTGTTATCCCAACCTCGAGGAAAAAAAGTAAGACTGTTTTCCCAACCTCGGAAAAATTGCCTAAAAAACCTTGGCAGCCTCAAATTTATCAGATCGCTCGCTACTTAATTATGGGCATAGTAGGAGTGGGAATAGTATTGGTTGTTAGATTTTTCCTGGTAACACCCAATCAGATACAAACCCCAACCCAGACATCAAAGCCAAAACAAAATGAACCTGAGACAAATTTGATTATTTGGAGTTTTTTTACTGTCATAGCCTTGGATCGTGGGTATGTACTTTTCCGGTGGCTCGCTAAACGAAAGGCTGAACATACTCCAAGTACCCCTGATTCTTCTCTAGCTTCAGAAATTATGACTCAAGAGTCTGTTGAAAATAATACCTTTATTACCGGAGCTACTCCGAATCTTTCTACTTCTGCTCCACCATCAAAATTGACACAGACAAGAGAAGATGAGGTACAAGTAGTTAAACCAGTGATGCAAGCTACCAGCAAACGCGATCAAACTCTTGGTAATATCTCTGTCTTGAATAGAGAGTTTTTCCCTTTGACCCAAAGACAAATGAAACAGGTTTGGCGCTACTTACGGCGTCCAGTACGGGAAGGAAAACCTACGGAGTTGGATGTGGAAGCAACCATCGACCAAATTGGACAGCAGGGTTTATTGTTAGATATCATCTTGGTTCCACCCCGGGTAAACCGAGCCGAACTAATGATTCTAATTGACCAGGATGGCTCAATGGTACCTTTTCATACTCTGTCCCGTAAACTCACAGAAACAGCCTTGGGAGACGGTCGTTTGCGAAAAACTGGTATTTACTACTTTCATAATTCTCCCGTTGAATATCTTTACCGCGATCGCCATCATCAGCAAGGTGAATTAGTTACTGATACCCTCACCAATCGTTGCTCTAAACAAACAGCTGTGTTAATTTTTAGTGATGGTGGTGCTGCACGTGGTGGCTCTAATGAAGAGCGTTACAAATTAACTCAGGAGTTTCTTACCCAGTTGCAACAACGAGTGCTTCACATTGCTTGGCTAAATCCAATTCCGAAAGAACGTTGGTTTGGTACAACTGCTGCTAAGATAGCTCGCCTTGTTCCCATGTTTGAAGTTAGCAGACCAAGTTTGCAGGATGCTATTAGTGTGTTGCGCGGACGCCCTACAAATTTTGAGGGGCGGCGAAAATGAGCAAAATTAAACCTGAAGTTGTCCACCAACGCATCGAATCGTTTGCCAAACGCTTCGGTAAAAAGCACTTATATTTGGCTTCTCATGCTGCTTTCCCCTTAGCACTGACACCGGATTTGTTATATGGTCTGTGGGCTAATTTCCAGCAGGATATTCACGGTGAAGTTTTAGGTATCCCCTGGATAGCTGTAGCAGATTTGCTGCTTTCTAGCCTATGTGATGAAGTGGGTTATGAACTTTACGAGATGGATTTGGCTGTGCGAAATCAGCTGCTAAAGGAATTGCAGGCAGATGAACGCTTCGGTAAACAGCGGATTAATGAAATGTCAGACTTCTTGCTGGAATATGTCCACCAAAAGCTTCAGAGTCACGACCCTGACATTCAAGATTTTGCCAAAACTCAGCAATGGATAGCTTTAGCATACACGCGATCTAGTCAGGCAGCGCGTGAACTGGCACTGGCATTCTCAAAGTTAGATCAGCAGGAATCAGCAGAACTTTTGCGCATGGCATCATTGACGGAAACATTTGCAGAACCATTAGCTGAATTCCAGCCTCTATTGATTTATGCCCGTGGGATGGGGAAGTTTGCCCGTGGCAATTTGGAAGCAGCAAAAGCTGAGTTTGGGAAAGTACTGAAAGAAAGAAAGCAGATACGGATTGCAGGAGTCAGTTTACCTGTTCCGGAACAGATAAAGGCAAATTTTCAGGCTTTAGGTTTAAAAACCTTTTCATTTGAAACCGTCACTGTTGATGCACGGGGGAACATGACCAACCGTCACAACCGTGAAGCAAAATACTTCGTGGAAGACTTGGGCAATGGTATCACCTTGGAGATGGTACAGATACCAGGGGGAACGTTCACAATGGGTTCGCCAGTATGGGAAGCGGGGAGAAGTAACAGTGAACGACCACAGCATCAAGTTACTGTTACTGGGTTCTTTATGGGGAGGCTTGAAGTTACCCAAGTACAGTATGAAGCAATTATGGGTCAAAATCCTTCCAACTTCAAAGGGAAAAACCGACCTGTAGAAAGCGTATCTTGGAATGATGCAATGGAATTTTGCCAAAGGCTGAGTCAAAAGGTAGGATGCACTTATCGTTTACCCAGTGAAGCTGAATGGGAATATGCTTGTCGCGCTGGAACTACTACACCTTTTCACTTTGGCGAGACCATTACCACTGATTTAGCTAATTACAATGGTAATCAGACCTATGCTGATGCACCAAAAGGCGAATATCGTCAACAAACAACACCTGTGGGAAATTTTCTACCAAACTCTTTCGGTTTATATGATATGCATGGTAATATATGGGAGTGGTGTTTAGACACCTGGCATGAAAACTACAAAGAAGCTCCCTCAGATGGTAGTGCGTGGATTGGGAGTTATAAAGATAATAGATCTTTAACTGAAGAAGAACGTGGTATTTTTTACGAAAAATTAAATACAAGCGATTACAACATATTTAGAGTGCTGCGTGGTGGTTCTTGGGACTTCATTCCTGTATACTGCCGTTCTGCCTGTCGCAACTACATCGGTCCCGACGACGACCACAGCGACACTGTTGGTTTTCGTCTTGTCTGCGGTATTGCGCGGAGGGGTCTTTAGTAGCCCTTTACACTTTCATCCTTTTCCCTCTTCACTTCTACCTCGCCGGAGGCGGAAAATTTTTTTTTAAATATTTAATTTACCAAATACCAATGTTTCAAGTTATTTTCTTTGGGTTATTGATGATTAAACCTGGCATGACTTAATATGGTTATTTTTTTCAGTAAACTTATGTTCTGTCAAGGGCTTTCGGTGAAAATGATTTTGGTATGGTTGTGATAAATTCCACTGTAGGGGCGCGCCGACGTGCGCCCTATATACGTGCGTCCTGATATTATATCCTTCTATTTTTTTTACTAATGTTTTCACCCCACCAACTTAATGAACTCCAAAAACTCCAAGATTTGCTACAAGAAAAAATACTCCGTCTACGAACAGCCAAAGCAATCGAAACAAGGGCAGCAGTCATCTTCCAACTAGACAAACAAATTCAGGAAGCTGAAGCAGAACACGATAAAGTCGCCCAAGAAATTGCACAATTAAATCAAAAACAAACACCAAAACAATACCAAGAAATCAAAACCCTAGATACAAAAACAATATTGATTTTAGCCGCAAATCCTAAAGATACCCCTCAACTACGCCTCGAAGAAGAGATCCGAGAAATTGACGAAGGATTGCGACACGCTAACCACCGAGATAAATTCAAACTAGAAATGAAATTAGCGGTGCGTCAACGAGACTTCTACAGAGCAATTTTAGATACTCAACCGCAAATTATCCACTTCTGCGGACATGGTGAAGGGGAAGATGGTATCCTCCTCGAAGACGAAACCGGAATGACAGCTTTTGTCCGAGCAGATACCCTAGCAAGTTTATTTAAACTGTTTGCCCAAAAAGGGTTAGAGTGTGTGTTGCTAAACGCTTGTTATTCAGAAGTCCAAGCAGAAGCTATTAGTCAACATATTAAGCATGTAATTGGGATGAATCGCGCAATTGGCGATAGAGCAGCAATTAACTTCGCAGTAGCGTTTTACGATGCTTTAGCTGCAGGGGAAGACATAGAATTTGCTTTTGAATTGGGGCGATCGCAACTTATTGGTTTGCAAGAAAATCAAACCCCCATACTTAAAACCAAATCTTGAAATTTTGAAATCTTGAAATTTTTAACTAACCTTTATTAGTAACTTGGAAAAATTCTTGATGAAGCCTTTTGGGAACTAAAAATATCATCTTGGGAAGAATATCTTTGGGATATTCTGTAATTTGAATAAACCTTGGTTTTGAATGATATTTTGATTTATCTTTCGGTTTTACAAAAGCAAAAATTAAATAATCAAGCTGTTTTGCATATTCAAGCAAACGATTATCGGGAAAAGCCTCAGATAAAATTAAAGGCTGTTCTCTCTCAATTAAATTTTTCCCACCCAACAATACTTCAAGATCTGCACCCTCTACATCTGTTTTGATTGCAGTCACTCTTAAATATGGATGTTGACTGGCAAAATTATCTAAAGTATTAACTTTAACATTAATATAATCACCAGGGACTGCTTTTGATTTTATATTTAATTTACTTAATTCAGGTAATCTTGTAACATCAAACTGCATTTCACCAGCTTTTGAATAAACAGCTTCTTGAATCACCGTGATATTATCAACTTTTCTGGCATTTTCTTTTAAAGCTTTAAGACTTCTGGGGTCTGGTTCAAAAGCATAAACTTTATGACAATAAGGAGAGAGCAGTAAAGAGTAATAACCAATATTTGCACCAATATCTAAAAAACTTTTTTTCCTATCAAGATATCTAATGAAATATTCTTCACTTCCCCAATCAACATAACCATTTTTGACAAATAACTCGGTTCCAAACCTACTATTACGAGGAAGATTAATTGAAATTTCCTGATTTAAATGAATAATATTATCTTGTTGTAGAACACGCTTATAAAATTGTCTAATAAAGTATCTATAAAAAAATTTAGGGTAACCAACTTCAGAAGCAAGACTCCAATTTATCAAAGATAGATTATTCATTGATTTGGATAATAAGACTTAAACTTATTTTTTATAACCATCTATCAACATAACAAGTTTAATGTCTTGCAAATAACCGTAAAAACCCCGAAGGACTAAGAGGATGTTTGGGAAGTATAGCTTATTACCCAATATCATTATTGAGACGCTATGCTAATGACTTTTTAATTGCGCGTAGCGCCTATGTCTCACTTTCCCAACTATAGTTAGCAATTTTGCCCAAAAATAGTATAGTTCCTAAAGCATTAATAGTAAAAACAATTCCATCGTTGAATAAATCTACCAAACCTGTAATAGATGGCTTATCAAATCTTGGGTTCAAATTACGAGTAATATTAATTTCTTGTTCTAAGTAATGCTCTATTTCTTGATTATGAAGTGATTTGTTTTTGGAGTGATTTTCTGTAATCTCAGATTCTGAAAGCGGAAATGAAGGCAAAACTTGATTATTCTCAATTGCTTTATTTACTATTTCTTTTATCTGACTTGAATCAATTAGTACACCTTCAAGTGGGTTAGATCGATTTAATCCCTTAGCAATAGTAATTTCTTCACAATTATCTATTTGAGACTTAAGTTCTTCGGGAGAGATTTGAAGATATTCTGTAGATAAACTCTGTGACAAGTCTAGCTCAATTTCAATTGGAACCTTCAACATCAAATGAACCAAAAGTTTTTTAGTTCCTGAGTTAGATTTTAAAGTAGGAGAAGTAGACATAACTTTAAGTCACTATTATTACTATAAGGCGAGACTTGGAGAAGATTTAGTCAGCCATAATAAAGTTGGTTATCAAGGAAGCAATATATGAATATAAACACTGGTTATAATACTTCCTTGAATAACAGTTACTTATCGAAAACTAGCAATAAATAGTTGATAATCTAACCATCATTTGGTGATTATACTTAATATTTATTATTGTTTTCTCTATTGCTATTTTCAGCAACCGCGAAGAGGAATAGCGATTAATGCTTGCAAGTATCAACAGGCTTACAAATTGGTTTTTTACTCTTAATTTCTGGTTCTAGTAAAACATCAGGCTCCAAGAAAATAGGTAATTTTTCGTGAGCGGGATTCACTGGAACAACATATACTTGCGGACAAACTGTCACAGGTATGTTTAACTTAATGGGAACAGTAAATTCGCAAGTTTTTTCGTAATATTCTTTGGTATGTTCAGACATAATTAATTATCCTCTGATAGTTTAGATATTTGGTTGAGTTTTATTTTAAATTTGTTTGCTTGGTACGATTAGCAAATAATACTAAGCTTGATATGGCTGTTTCTCATAGCCATTTAAGGGATGACAAACTGGTTTCTTACTACTAACTTCCGGTTCTAGCAAAATATCAGGTTCTAAATAGATGGGTAGTTTTTGTTGAGTAGAATTTGCTGGAGTAACGGATACTTGTGGATGAACTGTAACAGGGATGTTTAACTTAATAGGGAAAGTAAATTCACAACCTTTTTCGTAGCTGTCGGTAATTTTATCAGACATAATTGACTATACTTTTATTCCTTTATGATGTTTGATGTAGTTGATTTTTACTACTAATTACAGATAAATTAGTTCATGATTACAGATAAATTAGTTCATGAAGTGAATATTTTAGTAACCACCTAAGGCTTGACAAACTGGTTTTTTACTTTTTACTTCTGGTTCTAGTAAAATATCTGGTTCAAAATATATTGGTAATTTCTCTTGAACTGCCTTAGCTGGAATAACAGATACTTGTGGATGAACTGTAACAGGTATATTTAACTTGATAGGGAATGTAAATTCACAAGCTGTCTCATAGTATTCGGTAATTTTATCTGACATGATTTAATATCCTTTATTAGTGTTATAAAGTTGAAAAAAAAGTAAATTTTATTTTTTTCATATTTAAACTAATAGGCAATATAATATTAATTACCTACTATTAAATATCATTTCAAAGTAATTAAATCTTTGAAAATATAGCAGCCAAAATTACTTTTTTCTCTCTACATTAGAATAGGTACTGCTAAATTAACTTATGCACATTAATAATAAAATTAAACTATATTTTTGAGTATTTAAAAGTAATTATCAAAAAACAAGATATAAAAATTAAAAATTACAGATTTAATCCGGCTAAACAACTTTTTTTCTCTGAATGTGCTTGTATTTGAAGTATTTTTACTTCAATTCTGCTCAGAAATAAATAATTAACCAACTTCCAAATTAACCAACTTCCAAGTAAATATTCGGTATTCTTATCCCAGAGCAAAATAACTACACCGCATAACTGCTAGCTTTGAAAGTTACTCGGGAAAAGTTGGGATTGGGGACTAGCGACTCTGGGAAAAAATTATCCAATTGCTTGCAAAATGACCCTTTTGTTAAGCGCTAACATTCATTACTCATTACCCATAACTCATAAGTAGGTTAGTAAGAAAAATCATAACTTGTTTGTAATAGCGCTTTAGCGCTAAAGCGCTACTACGAGCCAAATACGAGTATTTTATATTTCTTTACATAGTTTACTTTT
>JAAUYH010039694.1_pt1 | contig 11363 bp, 9 predicted proteins | sample 7278061 | NCBI WGS metagenome assembly JAAUYH01 (sample SAMN14350203, study PRJNA611818) | marine sediment metagenome | isolation source: surface marine sediment (0.6m) | place: French Polynesia: Moorea | collected 2018-08 | reverse complement strand
ATTGGGCATTGAATTTAAGATCGGGTTCATACCAAGAGAAACAAGAATCAATTAACTACAATCAAACCTCTAAACTATTAACTCAACTGAAAAAAGAAGAGGATAGAAAATGGCTATCTGATGTTGCTTCTGTACCGTTACAACAGTCATTGAAAGCTCTGGATACGGCATTCAAACGCTTCTTTAAAAAACAAGGTGGCTATCCTAAGTTTAAGAAGAAATCTAATCGCCAATCAATAACCTATCAGCCTAATGCCTATCGTTGGAGCGATGGCGAGTTAACCCTTGCCAAGATGAAACAACCGCTTAAGATTAAATGGTCTAGGAGATTTCATGGCGTTCCCAAACAAGTAACCGTATCGAAAGATCCATCGGGCAGATATTTTGTTTCATTCTTAGTTGAGGAAGAGTTAATCCAATGGGATAAGAATGATTCAAGCATAGGTATCGATCTGGGCATTAAAGATGTAATTGTTACCTCAAAAGGCTTTGCATCGGGCAATCCGCGACATTTGGCAAAATATCAAGCCAAACTCAAGCGACTGCAACGTCGATTGAAAAATAAAGTTAAAAGTTCTAATCGCAGAGCCAAAGCTGTTAGGGCTATCGCTAAAGTTCACGCCAAGATTGCGGATACCAGAAAAGACTTCCTTAACAAATTAACAACTCAACTGGTTCGAGAAAACCAATTGATATCGGTTGAAACGCTTAATGTGAAGGGAATGATGGCTAACCATAAACTAGCCAAAGCCATTGCAGATTGTGGGTGGGGCGAACTGATAAGGCAGCTTGAGTATAAGTGTCGATGGCACGAGCGAGAGCTAGTTAAAATTGACCAATGGTTTCCTTCATCAAAAACCTGTAACAGTTGTGGCTACAAAATAGATAAGTTGCCCTTAGAGATAAGAGAATGGACTTGTCTTAGCTGCAATCATAGCCAATTGAGGGACTATGGAGCAGCAATCAATATTTTAGGGGAAGGACTTTCCCTGTTAGCTCGTGGAGTTTCCAATGACGGGGAATCATTGAGTCTCAATGATTCTAGTTACGATACTGCGAAGCGAGAATCCTCGTCCTTTAATTTCAATGAAGCGATAGCGTAGTTGAATGCAGGGCGGGGAGTGTCAAGTCTGGAACTCTAGATCCCAAAACGTTGCCCTCTGTGTCCAAACTTTTGGTACAACGGATAACAAAACAGGCAAATTAAAACGACGTATCAAGCTAATCTATCCTGCCAACTACAGCTTTATGGATTTAGAAGACTTTAACCAAAGCAACTGGCAGCATACATCTGAAACTGAATTCTGCCGTCTGTGGCAGCAAGCTGTCAATAAAGAACCACAGTTCACTGTATCCCAATTCTATCTATTGACTGGAATTTTATTACCAATCTGGGACTTAATTGACGAAGACGGACAGAACGTAAAGGTCTGGAGAGTAATAACTACCGATACCAAAGATAATTTACTCGGTCGCGTTGTTACCCCAGTGAAAATGCACCAGCTATATTCCAAGTTTAACAAGCAGCTCGAACAGACTGCTGCTGATCTAGTGGAAACCGTTAATTCCTCAAACGAATATCCACCAATTGCTAAAACTTGGCGACTCAAGAAAAGTACTGTCAATGGTTCTCCAAGGTATGAGGTCATCGGCTGGCAACATTCTCAAATCGATATGCTAACTCATTATGGCTGCTTCACCGAAAATATTAACCACCGTTGTCGGGTATTCATTGCGCCCAACAAAATTGTTCAAGTTCTAGAACAGCTCAAAACTGCCGTTTAAATTACACTTCTCCAGTAAAGATTTATACCGCTTTACTGGAGATATTCAAATGCCAAACTAACAAACGTTAACTGGTCTAACGTCAGATTCAATCACTATACCAGAGGAATCGACCCCGATGCTTTAAACAGAGCAGGAGCTATTCAAGATTAACAATTGGCATACTCCAAAATATGAGAATTCCCATTGCGGCAAAAAAGGCAAAACTTTTACTATTCCTGGGTTAGAAGCTTTTTAATAAGTTAATCGGTCTAGACCGATTAACCTTAATCAGCTACTTAAGAAGGTAGTAATTGATCCATGAGTTGCGCGAGCTTTTCAAGTTTACTACGGTTTTTGGGATTATCCCAGATCTTTTTACTACGAGACAAACGGCTATAATCCCCCCTGATTTTATTAGATAAATCTTCAGAGCTAAGTTCTCGATAATTAGTAGTTGCTTTCTTGGTTTTTAAAGCCGAAATTTCGGCTTTAATTTGCTCTTTTGAAAGAGATTCGGCGATCGCTTTTGCTAACAGTTTATCTCTTTGAGCTTCATCTTTGACTCTGGCAATTAAAATTCCTTTGCTATAAGCTAGTTCGCCTTCAGCAATAGCCTGAAAAATTGACTCTGGTAGATTGAAAAGACGCAGACGATCTTTAACAAAAGTAGATAGAGATATCGACTGAAGATCGGTGAAAACTTTTTCTACCTGCTGGGCAAAATCACTTGCAACTTCTTTCCCATTAACCATTTGATAGAGTAAAGACTTTATTTCATCAATCTCCAGACCCGTATCAATTTTTAGCACATTAAGAATCGATAAAGTATCCTCAATAGGATTAGGTGCCTCTCGGCTAACATTTTCCTCGCGAATTAATAAACAGGCTTCTCGATCATTAAGATTTAAAATTTTAACCTCAATATCTTTTTGGTTAGCTTTTTGCGCCGCTAAAAAACGCCGTTTACCACAAATCAACTCATAGGGAATAGAGGTGTCAGATGAAGGACGAACAATAACTGGGGCTATCTGTTGATTGTTTATCATTGATGCAGATAGTTCAGCTAGTTTTTCTGCATCAACGTATGATCGTGTGTTTAAGGGAGAGACGAAAATCTGAGCGAGTGCTATGCGGTTGGTGGGAATAGAAGGAGCATCAAAATCAGCTAAGGAACGCTTTGTTCTAGGCATTAGTTAATAAATTCCTCGAATAAATTATGGTAATCGTCGGCAATAGCTTGAGCAGTACGACCAGGAAAATCAAATACAGTACAACGTTCTAGAGGAGTTTCTTCGATGGCTTTGAGCTGCCGAATTTGAGTAGACAACAAATTAACATGGTGCTTCGCAAAATATTCCTTTGCCTCCTGCCAAGAATTAGAGCGTCGATCGATCATCGACAAAAAAAATCCTCCTACGAGATTAGGACGCAAATGCTGCTTACGAAGCAAAATATTAATCATTTTGCGACAGTCTTCAAAATCTAAAGCTGTTGGTTTAACTGGAACCAAAACTCGATCACAACAGTCAAGAACAGTTTTAATTGACTCTGAAGCCCCAGGAAGATCTACAACTATATAATCAGCATCAAGTCGAGCAACTAGAGTGAAAAGTTCATCAGAATCAGTTTCTTGATAATAGGAAATGTTTAATTCATCCAACCATGAATGTACACCAGTTTGAAATGAGCCGTTGACAAAAACAACCGATTTATTGTTTTTTTTGAGCCAGTAAGCTAAATGAACCGCAGTAGTAGATTTACCAACTCCACCTTTGGTATTGGCTACAGCAATAATTGTCATCGATCAAGGGTGTCTAAAGGACGCTTATTATCGTAACTCTTCCCACTCTAAAAAACCATTCGCATTCACCGAAACGGGCGGGAAGCTTCGCCCTTTTCGGGCGGGGTAAGCTTACCCTTACATATCGCTACGCGAGGTTCTAGTAATTAAAACTTCTGTCATGAAGCAATTAGCGTTATTTAATTACAAAAATAAAATACCTCAATGGCTACAAACTCTTTTAGAAGATAAAAATACTTTGATTGCAGCAGGAGTTAGCGGCGGTAAGGATTCTCAGGCTTTACTTTCATGGTTTAAAGCACAAAATTACGCTGCCAAGCTAATTGCTGTTTATGCTGATGTTGGCGAACGAGTTGTCTGGCCTGGAACCAAAGATTTTATTGAACACCAATGCGCTCAACTCAATGTGGATTTAATTGTAGTGCGACACCAACATGGAGATCTTTATGATTACATTCTAGAGCGGCAAGCAAAGCGTAAAGGGGAAGTCTTCTGGATGGATGCAAAAAGCCGCTACTGTACCAGCACTTTCAAAACAGCGCCAATAAGTAAATATCTCAGAAAATATCAAACTGTAATCAACACCACGGGAATTAGAGCGTTAGAGAGTACTTCTCGCAGTCAAAAGTCACCAGTTAAATATCATGCTGGAACCTGTAGCGACTACTATAAAAGAATGGATTTTGAAGCTGCCGTCGAGCAACACCTGAGCAAACCATTAGGCAGACTAAGTATTGATTACAAGCCAATCTTTACCTGGAACTTAGAACAGGTGTTTAATCAATGCGGAACCAGCGTAAGTGAATGGCAACGCCGCAAAGCAATTAAGGATGATAAAGAAGCAGCTAAAGGATGGCCCTGTCACTACGCCTATGTCGTTGGGTTATAACAACAAAATAATCATATTCTTTTATTTAGAAAAAACAACAACAACCATATCAATATACGTGATAATGTAATTCTACTTTCAGTTACACAAAGTAGAAGTGATTACGATAGAGAAAGCAATTGACCCTCAAACTGAGGAAAGATTTAGTTGTGTATTTAATACACAAACCTGTCTGCCAGTAGAACCAATACAACGCTACTTAAACTACTGTCGCAAAAGACAATTAGCTGCTAATACGGTTGTGACTTATGCCTGTCGGCTATTAGATTTTTGGCGTTGGTTAGAGTATAAATCCCTTGACTGGCACGATGTTGGCTTGAATGAATTAGCTGATTTTGTTAACTGGTATCTTCTGGGTGGAGAAGTCGAAGTTATTTCAGAAGAGGTCAGAGAAGTAGTATCCAAACGCAGTCCTCGCACAGTCAATCAGGCGGTAACAGCTATTCAAGGAATGTATGAGTTCCATACTGTAGAAGGTAGGATTGATGAAAAGAAATTCACCAAACTAGCTCATGGCTGGGGTAAACGAGGTGGTTTCTTAAGAGACATTGTTAAAAGCAATCCCGAAAGACGTAAACAAATTAAAATCAAAGAGCCAAAAATCTTTCCTGGTTGTTTAACCGACGAAGAAGTAGCTAAATTAGCCGATGCTTGTTACACCTATCGCGACAGATTGATAGTCATGCTGCTTCGGGAAACGGGAGTTAGGCGAGGAGAGCTTTTAGGACTACATTTGGCAGACGTACAAGATTTTGATGTCAGAGGACGAGTCAGAATTGTTCGGCGCAATAACAACCCCAATAGAGCTAAAGCTAAAGGGACAGAGCGAGAAATACCGATACTGCATAACCGTCAGGAAATACAAGAAACATTCCATGCTTACCTATTAGAAGAGTATCCGTTAGAAGCTGAAAAAGCTCAACATGGAATGTTGTTTGTCAATTTAGACGGCAAATATATAGGAACACCAATGAGTAGTGCAAGACTGAATAGTCTATGCAATCAACTTGGAGATAGAACAAACATTGGAAAAGTTTATCCTCATTTATTCAGACATACTTTTGCGACTCGAATGTTCCAAGATGGTTACATGGATGAGTACATACAGCAATTACTAGGTCACAAATCTATTGCCACAACAAAAGATATTTACTCTCACGTATTAGATGAGATGAATTTAGATACTTATTTAGAAAGAGAGGAAGAAGAATAAAATGTTACCCATTGAAGTGTTACAGGAAAGGATTAGAAAATCAGAACTAGGTCAAAGTTGGATCGATAATCCTTTGTTGAATCAAGATGTTTGGTCATATGCAAAATTAGGCTATTGCATAGAAGAAGCAAAGATAAGAACGAGTCACAATATATATTTTGAAGACTTTGTCTTATCTTGGCTCAAGTTACTAACTAAATTGACTGTTTTATCTACAGCTAGAGAAGCAGCTAGTATAGGTACTACTAATAGAAGAATAATTTACTTAAAACAATTTGATAAATTTCTAGTAGAAGAAGGCTACTATCAACCAGAATTAATAACCAATTCACTAATTCAAAAGTTTATTGCCGCAGGTAGTGGAAGTGCAAAACAGCATCGGCAATCAACAATAGCTTATGCCTCAAAGTTATGGGCAGAAGAACAGTGGTTTAAATTACCTTATATACATCGCAGATATGAGATAAAAAGACCATCAAACGAAACAATTCCAGAAGGGGTATTGAGTCAAATATATAAAAAATTTGACCTTTTTCCACCTCCATTAGAGCGGCTATTTAGACTACAGCTTTCTATTGGATGTCGTATTGGAGAAATGTTAAGAATACCTCGCCAATGTCTCAAAAAAGAAGACAAACAATGGTTTTTAAAAAGATGGGTACAAAAGCGTAAGCATTGGCGATTTTACCAAATTCACCCTGCTATAGCTGAACTAATTAGAGAACAGCAGAAATTTTTGAACAAACAACTTGGTTCTAACTCAAAGTTTGACAAACTGTTTTGTAAAGTTTCTACTGCTCCTAAAAATGGAGCTAAAAAAGTTTTGAAAAAGAAAATCACTAGATTTGATGTAGAACCAATTTACTTACCAGATCTTATGACTAGTTGTTCTATAAATCGTTGGCTTAAGGATTTTAGCGAAGAAGCAAATTTAACAGACAAACAAGGCAATAAATTTTATCTAAAGAGTCATATGTTTCGACGTACAAAGGCTAGTGTTATGGCTTACTGCGAAGCTGAAGATGAGTATATTGCTGCTGTATTAGGGCATGCTTCTCTAGATATGCTACCCCACTATCGCAAACGCTCATTAGAAAGATTAGAAAAAGAGGCAAATGTAAAAGGCTATGTCGATAAGTATGGTCAGATAACTGATTTCAAACCAAAAAAGTGTAGATACGAAAGACTAACTGAGCTACTTAAAGTAACCACACCACTCGGAGAATGTCATCGCCCGACGATGTTAGGAGATTGTCAGTATCGCTATGCTTGTCTGGGATGCGAACATCATCGAGTTACTTTAGAAGACAAACCTAAGCTAGAAGCTGATATTGAACATTTACAAGAAGACCTAAGACAAGTCCAAACTACTGATCGAGAGAGAAGAATTATAGAAATAAATCGTTTACTAAAGTTGTTAAAAGACCGATTAGAAGGTTTAAAAAAGCTTGAAAAATTGCAAGGAGATGACCATGCCTAGTCACAAATATCCGCCAATTTCTGTTCATAATACGTTGGAGGGAAAAATAGAAGTAAATTGGAAACTAGATTATCATCAAGAATTCAATTGCCCCAATTGCAAAAATAGTAACCTTACATGGTTTAGTAGGAAAAAAGAAAGTCATCATAAACTTCAATTACAATGTAAATTATGTAGAAAATCTGTTTGTCTTTCTTGTCGAATACTAGGCAGTGGCTATAATCACTATCCTATTTCTCAGCATCAGACTGAACACGGAATATTAAAAGTTAATTGGAAGCTCAAATATAGAGGAGAATATAACTGTCCACATTGTAAAGAGAATAAGATCGATAGATACAAAAAACATAAAAATTCAACTTGCGAATTACATTTATACTGTAAATTTTGTAAAAAACATACCAATCTTACTTGTCCTCTCCCAGTTCATATTTCGCGTTATTATCCTGAAATGAAATGTCCTAATACTCTTTGTACTGGTATAGGGCACAATGGGCAAAGAGGGTGGATATACAAAATTTCTGGAGACTATTGTAAATGCTATTTCTGTAAGATCAAATTCAAACAAGGATCAACTATTCCTTATAGCTGGGTAGGTAGCAATACAGAAAGAAAATTATCTACTTTTAGCTTTAAAGATGATATTTGGGACTTGATAAACTTTTATGAAAATCCCTATTGTAAAACGCTCAATTTTGGGACTATCAATCCTGTTTGGTATCGGGAAGAAGTAAAAAAATACATACACTACTTGCTTAAAACAAAAAGATTTAGCAGCGAAGGTAGGGTTGTGGATAAAGTAACAACATACAGACAGTTCGGTAGAGTAATTACTAATTTAGAGCTTAAAAGCAAGAATCAAATAGAGAGAAATACAATTACCCTATTTTTAGATAGCTGCAAAAGTAATGCTAACAGCACTATTAATAGCAAGCTAACTGCTCTTAGAGATTTTTTTGATTGGACAGATTTAGGAACTAAGTCTCTAGTTCGCAGTCGCGACTTTTTAAAAAAGAGTAAAAACGATCCTGATTGGCTAGATAAAGTAGTACGTGAGGCTATTAAACAGCACTTAAATAAAATTCCTGCACCGATAGCTCGTCATTATCTAATTCAAGCTTATATTGCAGCTAGATCGGGAGATGTATGTCAGCTAAGTCGCGATTGTTTGATTGAGAAAAATGGTAAATGGTACATTGATTTTTTTCAAGGAAAAGTTAAACGACCGCACAGAATACTTGTTAATCGAAAAATCAGAAAGTTAATCGAAGAACAGCAGAAATGGATTGAAGATGTATTAGGTAAGAATTATTCATATTTATTCTGTCATTTTCGTGCAATTAAAAAAGCATCGTATCCAGCCTTTAAGAATATGAAACCTCTTCCAAAACCTTCATCAGCTAAAGCTGCAAATAACCCAATGATACGTATCATTCGGATTCTAATAGAGAAAGAAAATATTTTAGACGCAAATGGACAGAAACCTAATTTCACTGGAAAAATTACTCGTCCTAGTCGAATACAGGAAATTCGCGCTAAATATGGGATGGAAGCTGCTCAATTGTATGCAGACCATAAAAGTAGTGAAACTACCTTTCAGCATTACGCACCACCATCTAGAGAGCAAATAGCAGAGGTAGATTTACCATTTCAAGAACTACTACTAAATCCTGATAATAGATTCTTACCCTGGCAATCTTTACCAGAAAGTTTACTCCAAAACCCAACAGCCCACGAACTAGATTTAGAAATGGCCCCTCGTTTAGTGGTTTACGGACATTGTGCCTTAGACCCTAAAATACCCTGTCCCGTTAACCTTTTCCCTAAATGTTACGGCTGCTCTAGTTTTCGTCCCAGTACAGGTAAATTACCCCTCTACGAACGCCAATATCAGGGAGAACAACAAAGATTAACTGAAGCAGAAAAAGCTGGTGCAGAATTGGCATCAGAAGAAGCCAAAGCAACTATCGAAGCAATGGACAAATGGCTACCCGAACTACGGAGATTAGCTAATGGCTAAGAAACACAGTCGGGAAAAACAAGCTGAAGTTCTCCGTCGCACCCAAGCTAAAAGAAAGGAACAGAAGAAAGAGCAAGTATTAAAGGCTATTGCTGAAATACAAAAACAGAAAAAACCTTTAACATTTAAAAATATCTCTACTGTAGCGGGTTGCTCGATTTCTTATCTCTACAAATGGGATGAAATCAAAGCCTATATCCACGAACTGCAAAAGCAGAAACAAACTACTCTCAATCCTATAGAAGAAGATAACCAAGACAGACCGCACAGCCTCAAAACTTTACATGAAGTTGCCAAGCAAAGAATTCGGGATTTAGAAGCAACCATTAGAGAACTAAAACATCAAAATGAGAAACTGCGGGGTCATGTAGCAGAAATATACGAACTGCGGGATGAAAATGAACGACTAAAAACACAATTAAGAGAATTAATGAGTCCTGCTTCATCAAACAAAGTTATACCCATACAAGCTTCTACTAAGAAAAATGCTTCACCTCTGTCATCTGGAGTAACAGATCCTCTAGATTCGATTATCAAAACAATTAAAGACATGGGAATTAAGGTTGGAACTAAGCTCAAGGAAGAAATAACTAATCGCGAACCCAAACAACTTATATCTTCGATTGAAGCTTTTAAACAATATCGAGATAGTCATGAGGTTAAAAGCCAAGAAGCTTGCTTATTATCTATGATTCGTGAAGAAGCCGAACCAAATACACAAAGCAAATCAAAAGTAGCAACTAAACCTCAAGCAAAAGTAGTGTCTGCTGCTGACAAGCATCACAAAGAATTAATCAGCACTGACAAGTTAAAAAAACTGAGTAAAATTTTTCATCGCCAAAATGACTGATAATAATAATTTTCTAGGTAATGTAGAAGCAGAAGAAGCTATCTTGGGCGGAATATTATTTGACCCCAAAGCAATTAGCGTCGTAGCTGAGATATTACCTGTAGAAGCTTTTTGTATTCATGCTCATCAACAAATATATAAAACTGCCTTAGAACTCTATCAAAAAGATAAGCCTACTGATTTCATGGGAATATCAACTTGGCTTGCCGACCATAAGTTACTAGAAGAGGTAGGAGGGACAACTAAGTTAAGTCAATTACTCAATCGTACTGTCTCAGCAATTAACATTGACCGTCATGCTTTACTGGTACTAGATAAATATCAGCGTCGTCAATTAGTGACAGTCGGACATGAAATAGTTGATTTAAGTTATGATACTGCTACAGAGCTAGAAACTATATTTGATGCTTCTGAAGAGAAGATATTTAACCTAACTAATAACAAACAAGATAAGTTTCAACCGAAGCTAATCAATGAATGTTTGGCTAATGTTTTCAATAAGATAGAACAAGGTTCATCACCTGCTTATCCTACTGGCTTGAAAGATTTAGATTCACTCATTGGTGGACTAATTAAACAAGATTTAATCATATTATCGGGAAGGCCGAGTATGGGTAAAAGTTGGTTAGGAATTTACCTGGCTAATTACATTGCTAAACATAAAAATAAACCTGTTGTGTTTTTTTCTGCTGAGATGTCAGAGGAACAATTAACTAAAAGATTCCTCTCGATGCACACTGGTATTGATTCACAGCGATTAATGAATAATGTCATCTATGAAGATGAATACAATTCTTTAGTAAAAGGTTTAACTCAATTAGCAGAATTACCAATTATTATTGATGATACCCCTGCCAGCGAACTAACCCCAACTAGAATACGCTCTGTACTGCGCCGAATTCAGTCTGAAAGGGGAGAATTAGGTTTAGTAATACTAGATTACATTCAAAAGCTTGGGGATAGAGGGGCAGTCAATCGAGCAGGAATTATTGGGAAGTATTCTGGTGCTTGTAAAGACATAGCCAAGATGTTCAATGTTCCATTTGTAGCTCTAGCTCAAATTAATCGTGGTGTGGAAAGTCAGAGTAATAAACGTCCTTCTATAGCTTCAGTTAAAGACAGTGGCAGTTTAGAAGAGGATGCAGATTTACTACTGATGTTGTATCGCGATGAGTATTACAATTCAGACACTTTAGATTCAGGTGTGATGGAAATTATTGTGGGTAAAAATAGAAATGGTGCTACTGGAACTTGTAAGGTGTTATTCAATCCATCTGTAGGAACTTTTAACGATTGTAATTAACCATTTTTATTCTCCGTGGTATAAATATAAGTGGCGATAT
>JAAUYH010036009.1_pt1 | contig 11364 bp, 8 predicted proteins | sample 7278061 | NCBI WGS metagenome assembly JAAUYH01 (sample SAMN14350203, study PRJNA611818) | marine sediment metagenome | isolation source: surface marine sediment (0.6m) | place: French Polynesia: Moorea | collected 2018-08 | reverse complement strand
ACTTGTACTGTATTTGTGCAAGTGAATAAAAGACTTCAGTATGTCCGGTTCACGTTAGAAAAAACCGCACCAGAAGATTAATACGAAACGGGGGTCTGTTCCAGTCCTCGAAAAAACAAATAGGAGAAATATGAAATGAAAAAAAGCACATGTTTGCAGAATTCACGGAACGTGAACTCTCTCGTACTTCAGACTAGCTCTTCTCAATGTGTGTACCCTAGTCGATTACACGATGATTGAGTAAAATGAAATTAACAATCAGTAACTTGTGTCCGTTCTCTCCGAATTAGTGATGAACTACCAGGATTTTCTTATGCTTTTTGCGCATGTTCGGCCTGCAGTTTGCCCACAACTACCAGGAAGAAAGAATTTTGCAGAGTAAATCGATATGCAATACATACTTGTAGGTATCATTGTATTAGAAAACGTACTACAATCTCAACTAATATTGGAACTCACACCTCACATAGCTTCACAAACTGCCGTTGCTGGCAATATAATTGTACCATCACTGCGGTACAATCCATCTTTCTCGAATAGAACTTTACATGATGTGAAATAAATTGTCACTCGTGCAAAGTACCACCTTACGAATAAAAGCTTATCTTATGTTCACAATAGTCAATAATTCTGACCAATCACAATGAAATACAAGCCGATAAGTTTAATTAAAACGTAACATCTTTAGCTACTGAAGATACTTTTTTTCTAAATCTCAATCAAGTCATAAAGCTACAGAAAATAGCGGACTAACCAAGAAACTGCGATGGACAATAACTTTAGTGGAAGTCGAACGCACGTATTTTTGCTGCTTCCGTGAGGAAACCTAGTTCTTGACATATCGCGACAGCTATCAACTGATGCTGAGATACTTTATTTGGTGCGTTTGAATCTGGCCATTCCCAAACACTTCAGGATGTCGAATTGATAAATAAATAGATAGAGTTCATTGAGCGTTCTATTGGCGTGGTGACGATCCTCTCCATCTAGAAGTTTCTCACCTTGACTTTTGAAATATAACAGAAGTCTTCTTGGACTTTCTTATGGCGTGGAGCAGGAGTGGCCTGCTAAGTCGTTTTATCGAAACCAAAAAGGGGATTATCAGAGCAAAACCTGCTCAGAACGTTTACAACTACAAATGTCCGGTCCAGGTATTTGTGGATCTCAATTACACATAAATCTTAATTTGTCTTAATTTATTTAATAGCATTTGTCGAGTAAGAAGCTAACACATTTTATACCAATAATTAGAAAAGATACGTATATTGACTTTTCCCGATAAATATTTTACGACTTACATGCCCAGAATGAATATTTAATTTTATAACTGAAAATGTTCGACCAGAACTAAATAAGTAGAGTAGCTTCATTGTTTGGCAAAAGCAAATCTAGCATAAAAATTGTTCAAATACATGGTAATTTGGAACTATTTGATTTAATTTTCTAAACACTTGTAGCTCGCTTTATCATCTTATCCAAAATTTCGAATTAATGAGAGTTGCCGCCCCTTCAGAGAACTCTACAGTTAATATTATGAATGCTCGACAAGAAAACTTGTGAATATTCCATACATGTGGCATCAAAGCTGCAAACAAAGCGAATGCTGTAATTTCGAGTAAAACGTAAATCTGGTGAATTGTTATGAAGCGGAGGGACGATCTTCAATAGTCGGGCATGAATGTCAATGATTATATATATATATATATCAGATTATTCTCCATTTATCTCTTTGAGAATTGATACAAATACACTACAAAAGTTCAGATTTTAACGCTATTGTTTATTTCTGTCAATATTATTTCTATGCGAATTGGAAAATTGACTTAATTAGACAAGACTGCTATTTGTTTGATTGTCAGTTAGATATGCAGCTGTTTCCAATAAATATTTCGCATATTCCAGTACCTAACCGCCATCGGAGAGAATATAAAGATGAAATAGATTACTGCCTTAAGCTCAAGTTTTCTATATCTGGCTGACGTGGAGGGATGGGACGAGAAGCAAGAGCTCGTTATATTCACGTATATAAAAGCATCAAAACATTGATCCGAACAAAAGTTTCTGGATCTTATGGCTGATTGTAAACAGCGTGTCTAATAATGTCCAGCGAACAATTAAATAATGGCTTAGGACCCCACTTGGTGCTCGGGGAAAATAGAGTTACCCAAAACTGGAACAAATGCAGAAAAACTGATACTAAAAATAACTTGGAAAGTACTTTGATTGAACGGCTTCCATCAGACTGGAGTTTATCTATATCTATTAGAAGCTGCAACAAAATGAATGTTAAACGATTAGTAGTTGTCTCCTGATTACAGTTCATTTCAGGAAAACGCCCCAGCAGATAATAAATTTTACGATCCCTGGCGTTATTTTGGTTTGTGTACTGCTGAACCAATAACAAATTTTGAAGTGGACATGAGCTGTTCAAAATTCAAACCAGATATAAAAAAATCTATTAATTGCTTGTTTGTAATATTCCGGAAGTGCAATATGCAGGGTGTACAGAAAAAGTACTAAAAGTAAAAGATAATAACTTCAAGAATTACCAAGCATGTTATATTAAACTCTAGGATAATGTAAAATAACACATCGTGATGGTATGTATGACGTTTCACGACTATTGCATTATTTGTTACGGAAATATCATCAAATGACTGAACTTCACAAATTTCTGATTTATTTTTATGAGGCATCTGATCTATCGTTTATCCCATGAATTTGGTTTCTAGTCAGATTCCGTTGATCTTAATGTTAGCCACTGCGATTTAAGTCATGAGATATGCACTGCTTTCGTTCATCTATCGTCTTATTTCGGAGTTACAAAAATTCTCTGTAAAACAAATATTTCTCGTTTTTCGGCTATATTCTAGTGAATCTCTTTTATGGGCCGATTTTCTTCCTTTGAAAAGTTGGAGATACTTTATTATCATATTAAGGAATCAAGAGATAATATCGGCATTCTCTCGTCTTCTCGTAATCAGCATAAATATGTAGAGCATCTATGAAATCAGTGAAGTTTACTAATTTGGTGCTATCTCTAACAATGATGATGTTTTTATTTTGAAAATAAGTTATAAAATATAGATGTGTTGGCGAAAATAATGATTTGATTAGTTGTCATCTTTTGCTTTAAATAAACTTTTCTGTACACCCTGTATACCATACATATGCTGTTTTATATTACAATATCCTGCTTCTTGCTTGCACATCTATGGTACTTAGCATTTTGTTTTTGTATAAAGATGAGACAGCAGAGTAACTAAAAAAATATTTTTGCTCTCGATGAACCTCAGTCTAAAGTTAGAAATGCAGTAGTATGTGGCTCGCTTATTGCTCGTCTAGAAGTCCTTTCTGAAAGGCATGATTTTTATTTGATTTTCGTCTAGCATAGCGATCTGCAGAAAGATAGGCAATATAGATTTTTTGGAGCAAAAATATTTAACGTGTTGAGTGCCAGCCTACCGTGATGGTGATGAAAGATGTTTGACAGCGGAACCTAAGATAGATTTGGAGTATGCCCCTTCTGACTGAGCCTAGCTGTGTATCTCTGTTTGAAGAGGCTCGAGGGATTGCGGTTGCTCGTGATTTTTCGATTTCTTAGGTACCAAATGCCTTTATGTCTGGTCCGGAGGCTGCTATTAGATATTAGTGCAGACGAAAAACGTTTTGAGCTAGGAATTGCATTCACTAATGCGGTCGATAGTGCAGTAACTCGCACAGAACATCAAAATGGGCTTCAGCAGAGGGGCGATACGATGCTCCGAAGGCATAGAAGAGAACTCGAAGACCCAAATTTCAACCTTGAAATTCAAGTAGAAGTTTCCAGTGATATTCTAAGAAATTCACGATAACGCTTGACAACTGCTTTTACCACTAAATTCATAAACCGATTAGTTCCAACGGTTTACTGCAGTCGCAGGACTTTGATGAAACACATTCTAGTCATCATGAAAAACATTGCGTACTCCTTTGAAATCTATGTTCATTTACAACTGAATAATAGAGGAATGAGGTTAGTCATTATTCGATAGTTATAGCACCGAAGAATAACACAAAAATAGAGCTTTGATACAAATGTTGTTTGCTGCCTAAAAGCTAAATATGATCATCACATAATATTCTCCTATTCTATGCGAACTATAAGTACAAATCGTTAAGCTGGAGGTCCATCAGCACGTTACGATCGATACAGAGCCCTACTCATCTAGAGAGATAAGAAAATGGAAATTAAGAAAATTACAAGGGCTGTCTGCACATAAACTACTGGGAGATACCAGTGAGAAGCGTTCCATGCATTTATACCTGCAGATTACTTATTTGAAATCAGTGAAGCGAGTCTATTATCTCCATAACCAAAAGATAAATTGAATCAGTCTGGCCTATCGAGATCTAAATTAGTTGGATTAATTTGGTTTAGTGGCGAGAATAGTAGCATAAATAAAAAAACGATCGCTGGAAGTAGTTCTTAAAAGAAACATCAACCTTTTCTCCGTAAAAACAGTATGTATATTTGTCTTCGCCTTGAACATCAATTAGCAGCGCTTAGCTACTAGTAGAGAGCAACCAATGAGAAAATCAATTACCTGCGCATAGAATGGCATCAAAGAGAACCAAAAAATATTCTAGACGTTTCGCATGCTAACAGACATCCCTGGTGATCATATCGAAAGAATATGGACTAATTTTCAAGTAGCATCCACATGATTTCAGGTAATAATTGACGATTTAATATTGTCAACTTGCATTAATGTTGTTTTTACAATGAAATTAACAAATGCAGTTACAGCCCGAAATCTTGAAAATGCTCTGAAAAAGGGGTTCTGTGTCCAACACCAGAACATCATCTGTGCGAAGTAAAAGCGTTAATATTCTGAATCAAAAAGGGCAGAAATATATAATGCAATATCAATTATGAGCCAATGAATTCGCATTTTAAAATATCAGTTAAAGCAGTACATGAGAATCAACAGTAATAAGCTGTGAAAAGCAGAAATTTGATTACTGAATCAAATTAAAATCACTGAAATTAGAATTCGAATTTAAATTAAGTAAAGAAAAAAATTCGGGATGTTGGACTCCAAAATGCCGCAAATTGTATTAGTTCGATCATTGTGAAATGCATACAATGATGAAATATAAAAAATTTTGATATTATTAACGAAAAAAGAAAAGCATGACTTCCAAAAAGCCCAAGAATTCAAAAAACCTGAATGAAAACAGTTGAAAGCATTTTATCCTTTTGGCGGTAACCTTCGTTCATCAGGACACTTTAAATACGTTTTGGCTGATCCTCGTTGAGATTCAAGTATAATGTAGCCTCATGCCTATAAGCATCTTCAGCAAGCAGTGCCGGATTCGAAAACTCAAATTCAATCGCTTTAGAATTAAGTTTGGCCTATCAAAGACCGCAAGAAAGGTAGCTTTGATTTGAAAACAATCGTTGAGGAAATTTTCGCGTACAAGACAATAAAAAACCCATTGAAGCTCAAAAATTTCGAATTTACTCACTCTGTGTCGACCGGAAGCTATCAAATCAATTGAGTGAATCCCGAACCGGAAATTCTTGTGGTTGTACACTTACTGGTTTTGCGAATCTTCATTAACTCAACATAAATTTCGGGTTTTCCTTGTGGTAGCATTATTTCAGGCTGCACTATATTCTTTCAATAGTACTAAATCCAAATGATTTCTAGAATGCAAACCAGAGGCGATTCGGCAGTCATCGGGACCAACGTTCGAGTAGACGTTAAGCTACGCAGGTACTTCTCTGGCTTTTCCTTATTGGTTGATCTGCTAATCTCAACCAACTATTGATGACGAGTAGTGACAGTAGCACACTGTGTTTGTGTTCGATTGTGGTCGTTACAGTCCACTATCTCAACATTACAGCGCCGATTCAGAGCTATCGTACGCGTACCTTCATTTGTGATGATTTTGCGCAATACCTATGTTTTCAAAAATTAAATAGTATGGAGTTCAAATTCTATCGAACAAGCTATGATCAGTAGGGTAATTTTTCGAAGCCACAGTAATCAATGAAAGAAAGCTTATGCAAGCAGCGGCCGATATTCTTAGAGTTAACCGCAGCTAGATCAAGTTAACAAGCACTTTGAGACTAAGAAACACAAGTTTTGTGCCAAAATGAACTAACACTATCAGAATACGGGAGCTTAGATTTTAATATACGATCGAAATTTTATATTCCGGTCTTAGCGAAAATGTACTAAGCTGAAGGAGATGAAATAATAGGAAATTCATTTAAAGATCCATAAAAAACGGAATCACGAAGAGTTGGAGATATGATGCAAAAGTACACAGTGATTTTATACATAGGCTGGAAATCCTCGTTTCCACAAGCGCATTCTGTGGGAGATAGAGGTAAATTCATGCAGATAGTCTAGAAGGGCCTAATTTCGAAGAAGTATGACAGTATCAAAATTAGAATGTCACATTGATACGGTTGTACAACTAGTGTTTGAAAGCCAAACGGAAGGCGTTGCGTAGTATCAATAAGTGAACAGAACCTGATTTCAACACAAGGTTTAGGCTTGGCATCTGGCTTTGAAACTTGAATGTAGCTACATTCAAAATGTCATGGTCACTTCAACAAGTTGACGTTGAGACAAAGGATTTTGCAGAGCGTAATTTTATTTCTTCAATTGAAGTTTAGCCAGAACATTGGCAATTTCTTACGCACTTTGGAACATATGATACTTGTGAAAAAATTGCATGGATATAGTCGTCAAATGTAGTCTAGAAAACATAAACAAATAAAATTGTTCACGATTAATGTAGAATCGAGGAAACATTCTCAGAACAACGATCCAATGCGTAAGCTTGGCTGCACGGATTAAATAATAATGGCAGAGAAGAAAAGAAAGCAAGAATTACCGAAATTGGATTTTGACGCTGTCAAACAACGCAACTGATTCAAAGCATAAACAAAGTAATTACCTTTTATAATCCACAGGGAGATGTCAAATAGAAATCGGCGACGTCGACCGAGCAACGTACCAGTCTAATCGAATGTCTGGTTTAAACATCGAGAATGGAGAATGCCTTCAAGAAAAGAGTCGTTGATTTACTAGTAACGAACTTCGCTCGAGCTACCCTCTTCGTCTGCTTCTTTTTTTCATGTCCTACGGGATTTGTTGGAAAAATCTGGAACACAATGTTCATAATCCGGCTCCTACAACCACAAAACAATTTGCATGGCTTCGAAAAAACGTAATTGATTTTATATCGGAGTGGTTGTTCTTAAAATTTTTCTTATTTATTATAAAACTTCTACATTTCTCATTACGTCGCTCGCAGAGGCTACCGGAACAACTTCATTCCATTCTTCTCAGCGTAAATTGAAATTAATCACTTTTTGTATTCGTGCATTTATGGCATCATTTGCATTCAAAACAAAATTTACAGAACTGGTAGAAAATTAGGACAAATTTTCACACTGACTAAAGTTTCTGGCGTTCCTTCTGCATATGAGGCCTTAAATCGCACAATTTTTCCTGCTATTATCCATTTATACCTTTCGCAATAAATTAAATATTTCCGCTGTGGCGCGCTGGAAATATTGGTACTTCAAATGCAGAATGTCAGTACTCTATGTCACGCTGAAATCAACAATGATCCAGAGGTTATTTTTGAAATACGGTCGATTGTTTCTATTCAAAAGGTCTTACATTCCTACGTTTCTTAACAGCTGGCTTTATCGCGCATTACGTAATGGCCCATATGGAGAGACATATAGCTGGAAAGGAATCCTGGACGCGTGGCACGGGTTAAATGACGATATCGGAAAAGAGTGGACAGATGTGCATAGACGCAGACGTGTCTTTCTTACTACAGTTACGATGGCTCTTCTTTTAAGTGTGCGAAAGAAAAAAAATCCCACATTCCCCTAATATTATAGGGCGCAAGAGAGAGGTTTGCCCTCTGCTGTAGTCATTCGTAGCATAGGCCTACTGACAACAGCTGCAAAATGAGTACCTTGGGAGAATCATACAGCAGAGTAGGAACGAGTGCGTTGTCGGGAGATATTGTGCGTTGAAGATTTTGGACTCCAGTTGAAATCGGTGGTCCATGGTTTCCTGCGAAGGAGTCCCTGTTCCATCCAGTAAAATGGACCTTCAAAGGTATTACAGCTCCAACACGCCCAGTTGTGCTGCGTTTAAGTTCTTGGTTTTTCCTGGTCTCCTTCGACTGCGATTTCACCGGTAATACATCTGAAGGAATCGCAGTCGGCGTTGTGTGCACAGCTGGACTATTGTTGACAATACTCGCAAGTGTTGAAGACAAAAAATGATTGCGTTCAATTCGTCTGGCTTTGGTGCACGTTATTGAACGCTTCAGCGAAGCTTCGGGCGCGATTTGAGCCTGAAATCAGCGTGCAGGGGATAAATGTGAGGGTCGATTTCCGATCATACAGCCAGTCATTGCGCTAAGAGGAAGTGATAGGAAAAGACGCAACAACTCGTAAAGAAAGTCAGTGGTATAGGGTGTGTGAGCAGAACAAGTGAGTGCATGGCATACTAGTGCGGCTGTTTTGTAGTGCGAATCATAATTTAGGAGATTCAGGCGGATGGAGGGAAAATCAGAGAATAAATTCCATAAATGATGCAAAAGAATGCAAAAAATAATTTGCATGCAATGAGCAATACCATCTTCGAGATTAATTTTCAGGATTACCTGTGTCGATGGAAATATGACACGAGAGAAAAGTTAACGTATACAGCCTCTAATGCGCCGTGATTTGAGCAGACTAATATTATAAGGTCGGATGCGTCCGGTAACGTTGCGGATAAGAAGATGGCTTCGCACAGGTCACATATTGCATGTTACACGATTGTCCTTTCTTCCCTGGTCATATTCAGCCCATTTGTTGCGAAGGTTGAGAACCAAAGAGTTGAGCATGAATACGGGAAGTAGGCTGTCTGGGAAGGGAATTGTGGAAGAACCCGGTGTCGGAGATCAGGATGACACGGCTCACGAAAAGCGAAGTGACCCTACGCTTGTTGAAACACCATTAGCACCAGAGTGCGCAGCATCATGTGCAGGAGGAATATTAACCTGCAATTATTACCACTAACTACGAATTGAGCCGGCAGATTGTGAAATTTGCAGCATCTCTATTCCACATACCCCGGGCAACATTGCTCGTTCCTACGTCGTACCTCGCAGAGAGATGCAATCCGCTTCCGGAGGCTTGCAGCGTATAAGTTCTCAAGTATCTGCATGCATCAGCATGCCGCCGCAATTTCACATGGAATCTGTGTATGTACACACCCAATTCAGAACTTCCTACATGTTGCGGTTTGCAGTGAAAGAGATGTCCAAGAGGCATCATTTGTTCAGTGTTCGGGGAAGGGGAAATTAAGCCATATTGGATATCGAAATAAGCCGAGCATTCTGTTCTGTGCGAATTAGTATACATAGCAGGGTAATTTTGCAATTCGGTTTTACTTCATCATACGGAACCAGTTGGATCTCTAATACGTGTGACGAAGACCCTGGCACCACCCCACATCGTTATGAGCTGGCATGCTGATCTGTTTACGTTTGGAACTTGTTCATACACGCAATATTGGTCAAGCAACACCATTGCGTTGGCTGACGGTGACAAAATAGGACAAAACAAGAAACTTGTTAAGGTGTGTTTTCGATTTCAAAATACTAGACGAAGCCTTTGGAATTAGTGAAGCGAGCCTAGAAATGCAAAAGAATATACGCGTCGACAGTGAGGCCTGTGCCAACATTGCAAGTTCACTGTACAACCTTGCCCATATATGTAAATATGATTAAAGCACGATGCAGCACTTAAATTATATGAACAGAGCCTTAAGATGTATCGAAAGTACATGTTGCGGATTCAACACACTCTTGCATCAATAAAGAAGTTGGAAAAGGTGTATGGAAACCTTGAAATACTAGACAATGCATTGGAAACACATTAAGGGAGCTAAGAAGTAAGAGAAGCGGCACATGAACTGGCTAAGTGAATTATGACATTACCGAAAACGAATTCGCACAGTAACTGCGCTATGTCACTTTTGCATACATGGATTTGCAAAACTGCGGCAAAGTAGCTGAATAGCACGAACAGAGCCTTGAGACAAAAATCAGTGCATGTTACGGAATCGACGATCCTGATATCACGTATTTGGTGTGGAAGTTGAGCAAATTCATCGTATCCTAGGTAAACATATCGATAGTTTAAAAATGCCATGAAGAGTGTCTGATAATTATACGATTCTTACGTTCTCACGGCAAGGCGCAAACTGATATTACAATTCACTTTCTACATTGCATTTGTATGCGAAGAATTAAAAAGTTATGACGAAACAATTAATTTTTTTGAGCAGACACTCCATGGGAGACTGGAAGATGGACTGGAAATGCATGAACGGAGTTTGAAAATTAAAAACAGCTTCACACGCGCAACACCATGGGCGCCACTGTTCTCGACGTATCGAACATCAAAGTACAGGGTATCCTCATTTCAAGTCCCCACCTGTGCCACTGCCATGAAATGCGGACTGACAACATTCGAGGACATCTGTTGTTTTTGAAATTCTGCATGGTATAGAACACCTTAAAATTTAAATAATTCTAATAGATGATATGTGAGTAGCAAAAACTTGAGTGCCAGAATATAATCCATCTAACCTAAAACAATAACTCCTCCGTTCAGCAAATATAGAACTCTTTCGCTGTTTTGACGGCTACATTGAAGACAATATAATTACAAGTCACTTCGTGAATAAGCCTACTGACTGTACGGATATATTTCTTCCGAATACGTGGCAGTTGATAGTTGCCCCACCCTACACGCGTAGTATGCACATCTGTAGCTTACCATAGGCAGATAACCACTGTATCTCGTTGTCAACACCGATTTTTTGGTCATCATTCAATTCAACATTCGTGTGTAAATGTATCATGACCGGTAGTTTGGTCGAAAAGATAAGTGAAGATGAAGAGGATGGGGGGGAGGACGGTGACATTTTACGGATGCAATTCCCAATACTTGTTGTTCTAGATTCCTGAAATGCCCGTGCTAAGTGTAGCTACTACTTGATGGAACGTGACATCTCGTACGTGCCAAGAAAGTGTGTATGTCTAGACCTACGAGAAAGTGATAATTCGTTTGGTTTTCTGACTCCGTCCAAGTATTTCTGAAAGTATAGAATACCATAATTTATTAAACTACCGAGAATGAGCTGACTTCATGAAGTTGCATGTTGTAATATGCCTTTGTGCCACTATCGAATTGATTACCGTGAATATATTTTCAGAATACAACTTATTTTTGCCGCTTGTCTCATTATGGTACGGAAGGGTCTAGTCCTGATGATTCGT
>JAAUYH010066196.1_pt1 | contig 11365 bp, 11 predicted proteins | sample 7278061 | NCBI WGS metagenome assembly JAAUYH01 (sample SAMN14350203, study PRJNA611818) | marine sediment metagenome | isolation source: surface marine sediment (0.6m) | place: French Polynesia: Moorea | collected 2018-08 | reverse complement strand
TTGCATTTCTTCCAGACTTAATTCTGTACCGTTGCGAATCGCACTACGACAGGCAGTAGCAACTTGAGCCGAGCGCAAATCTCCTCCCCAACTCAATTCCAGCAGAGCATCAGCGCAATCATCACGCTCTGCGAGTATTTTGGGAGCATTACGTACCGCCCAGATATTGTCTCCAAATAGTTCAATATCAAGGTCTAATTTCTGTAGCTGCTCCAACTGTCTAGGCTGTAAATATTCTAGAGTAATTGATGTTTTCAAGGGAACTAATTCCCAACAGTCTTGTAACTGTTCGTATAGTACTCGTTCGTGGGCAATATGCTGCTCTACTAGCCATATTCCTGAAGCATGTTCGGCGACGATATAAGTTTTGTTAGCTTGAGCAATAGCTTTCAGTTTGAGAGAATTTATTTGAGATGTTGGAGTTTCCGTGGCTAATCTTGTGGATAATTCGCGATCTATCTGGTATTTCTTAGAAGAAGCTTCCGCCACCCGCAGCATTTTGCCGATTCGTTGATCGCCTACCGCATCAGGAAGATTAACTCTATCGATTCTCAAAGCTTGGGTGATTGCCTCACTAACCTTAGCTTGCCAATAGGAAAGATTATGTAGATATATTTCCGATTTTGCAGGGTGACGATTCCAATCAATCTGACTCGGACAAATATGGAGGTGAAGCAAACAAACAGGAAAACGATCGCGGGGTAAGGTTTTTGCCATGCTGTTTATAATAGTCTGTTCTAATTCTGGCGATCGCACAAAGCGATGATTTACCGATACTTTAACCCAGTCTGCTCGATGACGATGACAGCGATCTGGTAAACCGAGCACTAATTCAATTTGGGACTTGGTTTTGACTGAGGTGGGAGAGTTGCTAGAGTTGCTGCTGAGGGAAGTTACCTCAACTAACTCTTGTTCGACAACAGGTGTTGTTACCTCCACTTGAAGATGTTGCAAGTCGTGGCGACGAACTCTTCTGAGAAACTGGGGTAGAATATCTCTGGCTGTTTTACCAGGACTGATATTAAACCAGGGGCGATTTTTTTGTTTAATTTGCCAAGTTACCTGAGGATGACACAGAGCAATTTCCTGAACTAACTTTTGAATTGCTTTTAGCTGTTGTGTTTCGGGAGGTAAGGCACGACGACGGACTGGAATTTTGGCAAATAAATTAGAGACAGTAACGATTGTACCAGTAGCGATCGCCACAATTAATTCGTGACTTACTTTTGCTCCTTGATAAGTAACTTTCCAGCCTATATCTGGTGAATATTTGGCTCGGCTACAGATAGTTAGATCTGCTACTTGAGCGATACTGTGTAAAGCCTCTCCTCGAAAGCCTAAACTGGTAATGTGCCACAAATCTTGTTGAGTCTGAATCTTACTGGTACTGTGGGGTTGAGGGCAGACTCGTAAATCTTCTAATGACATTCCTTGACCATTATCCGCCACCTGAACTTGCCACAATTCAGGATCTAAGGCGATCGCAATTCTGGTCGCTTCTGCATCTAGAGCATTTTCCACTAGCTCCCTGATTACCGCTGCTAAAGAATCGATTACCTCTCCCGCGGCAATAAGATCGATTACTTCATCAGGTAGAGTCTGTATCTCTGATGCCATAGTTACTAAAAATATAGTTTTGACAATATTGAACTATATTTGACTATATTTTCATTGAATGTTTATAATACATTTCATACCAGAAAGCTAATATCTCTCCAATCATCCAATTAAACTGATACCTTCAAGTCCTTATAATAGTAGCGTTTTCAGGCATAAGTTTCACGATTTGTTAAAGATCTTTTATGATGTTGCCAGTTTGATTTGAATCTCCTAAATATTTCTGAGAAATAGACCAGGCTGTATTTACTAACTGCATTGCCCGTTCTGAACCATCTAAATCAGGATGATATTTAAATCCCATTTTACGATAAGATGAGCGACCAAAAGCAATAAACGCCACGGCATACCAAATCACGTCCAAGCCATCGAGAATAAAGTTTTGATATGTTTTATACTCTTCTAGATATTGAGCCACTAGCTTTTGGTAAATTTTTTCGGCATTAGGCAAAGCGCTTTTGATCTCGTCAATGCTGATCGAGTATTGAGAATAATCTTTTGCTGGTGTTTTTAGAGGTACAGACTTAGTTTTTTTTTGCTTAAAAAGGGGGGAATTAAGTAAAGCTTGTTTGTTGTTTTCAATAGATTCAGCAGATACGGAAGAGTACAAGGTACTGAGCAAGTCTTGACTATCTTGACATTCTTGATGTAATTCTAAAAATTCTTTTGATAGATTAGCAATACGCTCTAATTTATCTAGTTTTGGTCTTAATTCCTCAGCTTGGGTATATAGCCTCAAGGCAGCTTCATCTAATTCATTACGGCGCTGTTGCTGTTGCTGGAGTTCAGTTTCTAAATCAACTATGCGTTGACTAACTTGCCCTTGCTCTTGTTGATTTGCTTGCTGTTGTTGCTCAATCTGTTCCAGTTGAGACTTCATTTGAGCCAGAGTCTCGTTGATATCCATAGTTTAATAGACAATATTAAATATATTCAATAGATAATAGTAAATATAAATCTGGAATTCAATTATTTAATTCTGACTATCAATCAGAAAATTGAACCCTGCTTAACTTATCCACTATTTTAGAGATATATGAATTGATTGTCAGGAGTATGGAATCTCCTTAGAATAACTAAGCCATATCAGACAAAAACACTTCCTCCATGATATGGCGATCATCCTAGTTGTCACCCCATCAGGTCTAATTTACTCCCCGTTATCCCAGGAGTAGTGACATTAAATTTAGCCTTGGCAGTGAAAAGAAGCCAAAACTGGCGTTGTGAATGCTGCGGGAAGAGATGTTACAAGCCAGGAGAAAGACCAGAGGGTTTAACTCGTTCAGAATGGACAGGAGATATTTTACAGGTTCATCATCGCAACCATGACACTCAAGATAATAGGTTATCTAATTTGATGTCTGTTTGTGCTGCTTGCCATTTGAGTTTACATCGGGGAGGTCAGTATAGCAGCGTGAGTGAAGGTCAATTATCGTTGTGGTAGTGCGATCCGAAGGCTACGGGTCGCGTAATCGCTCTTGCAACAGTTTATTAAAATAAAAAATTTATAAATATGTGAGTTGGAACTTAAGATATTACTCCAATACTCAATAGAGAGTGCGATCGCACTCTTAAAAACTAGTTGAAAACTGATTAAATCAAGATAAATTAATGTAAGTCATTATCCTACAGGGATCTGCTTCGTAGGTCGAGAATTTTATGTGGATAGTTGAGAAAAAGGTAGGTATATTTATTCATTATTTAACCCCTTCAGGTAAGTTCCAACCTGGAAAAGATCGAGCTAACAAATTCGTCTCGTTTGAAATGGCAGAAACTATGGCAAAAGTTCATGGAGGAGTAGTTCGCCAATTAAATTAGAGGGGTGAGCGAAATTTACTGTGGTAAGAAGTAGGGAGATAGGGAGATAGGGAAATAGGGAAGATCATTGATTCCCCAAGTCCTCAAGTCCCCAAGTCCCCAAATCCCTACACATTTTTTCGTTCACCCAAATTAGAGTGGGTAGCGATCGCCAACTCATCTCGAATCGGATAAGTAATAGCGATCGCCTGACTTGTAAATACATTTTCATTGGTACTGATGTACGCAGTTTATGATGGCTACTTAGATTTAGCTCATCTAGAATTTGCTGACTAATCTTGCCTTTCTCAGAATAAAATTCAGTACAGACTCTTCTCTAGTAACAATATCAGTATTTCCTTCCATCCCTAATTGAAGATGACAAATATTGTCGCCTCGACCAAAAGAAGAGTCTTGAGGAGAAATAGTAACTTCAAAAAAAGCAGGAGTTGCTTGATCGCCTGGAAAATTATTAGCTCTATTATTATTTTGTGGTTGACTAATATCTTGAGCAACTTTACTGACAGTGCCGTTAAGTGTACCGTAGTCAGGATAGGGACAGGCTGATACTCGCATTTGTACTTTTTGATTAGTCTCTAGTTTGCCGATATCTTGGGGTAATACGGTAGCTTTTATTTCTAAAGGTGCATTGCTAGGAATAATTTGGGCTATTTCTTGTCCAGGCTGTATCGCTTGCCCTGGATTACGGAGATTGAGAACAGAAATTGTGCCGTCAGCGGTAGCCGTCAAATTTGTTCGTTTCAAATCTGTTTCTGTTTGACTTAGTTCTTCTGTATCCTGTTCTAGTTGCTGATCAATTTCGATTCGTTGCCGAATTAAGGCTTCTTTTTCTCGATGGAGTCTAGCTATGTTAGCTTGTCCAGCTTTCTCAACCTGTTGGATGCGTTGTTGTGTCATCTCGATCTCGGCAGTGGAAGGATTTAGAGAAGCTAAGGCGCTTTCTAATTCTGCTTCGGCGGCAGTTATTTGCTGTTGTTGTTGTTGAACTTCTAATTCTGCTTCGGCTAGTTGTTCTTGGGATAGTGCTCCTTGAGATGCTACGGAGCGATATCTTGTTGCTTTATGTTGAGCTGCTTTCAGCGTTACTCTAGCCGATTCTAATTGGGCATTTGCTTGTCTTACTTGAGCATTTGCTTCGACATCTTGATCAAGATAGCTACGGCGATTACCACTTAATTCTGCTTTGGCTGCTAGTATTTCTGAGTTATTACTTTCAGTTTCTGCAATTATTTGACTTTCTAGAACTTTGATTTGAGAATCAAGTTGTAAGAATTGTAATCTTTGTTGAGCGATCGCTTTTTCTAGTTGTTTTTTTCTGGTTTGGAAACGAGAGCTATCGATGGTGGCAACTACATCCCCCCGATTAACTGTTTGACCTTGCTCAACTAAAATTTCCGCAATTTGACCTTCGGTTGTTGCCTGTACCAGACGTAATTCTCCTGCTGGGCGCACTGTAGCTTGGGTTTTAACGGTAGTTTTATATTTAAGCAGGCTGGTTGCTGGAATGGCTAAGGCGAGTGCGGAGACGATGGATAAACTGCCCCAGGATAACCATTTATCAATCGACGGTAAAAATTCTTCGGTATCTACTGGGGATAAATTGGTAGTTTTATTTGCCTTATTGGGTTTGACTATGGGGGGTTTATTGTCTGTATTCTGTTGAGAGGGCAAACTTTTTGCTTCGACTAATTGACCGGCATCTTGAGGATCGATCTGTCGGGGAGGAAATTTTTCTTGGAGATCGATTTTTTTAGGAGTGAGTTGAGATTCACCAGCAACTAATTGAGCATTCTGGAGTATTTTAGCTCCAAAGAGAGAATAACCTTTATTAACCAAATTAATAGCAGCGATTAAATCTTCATCAGGAGCATGTTTGAGGATATAGCCATCGGCTCCTGCATTAATAATTTTTTGGATATATGCTTTTTTTTGGTGAGTACTTAAGACTAAGATTTTTAATTCGGGAAATCTCTGAGTAATAATTCCCATCAATTCGATGCCATTCATTTTAGGCATTTCAATATCCATTAGTACAACATCTGGTCGATGAGTTTCGATCACAGAAATTGCCTCGTCTCCGTCATTAACAACAGCCATTAAATCGAAGTTTGGCTGATTGCCTAAGATATCTTGTAATTTTGCCCGTACTAATTTTTGATCGTCAACAATTAAAATACCTATCGGACTAGATTGTGAACTCTGTTGAGAGGTTTTAGATGATGAAGGATAAACCATAGTTTTAATCAGAATGTTAGATGTTAGATGTAGGGTTACCAAGTCATTGACTGTTTTAAGTAGAGTTTTAGAGTTTTAGTAGAGTAGATTGGCAGAATTATTAATTCTTTCGAGAAAGTCGAGGTGATCTCCAGCGATATAGCGCAGTTCATCAGGAGTTCCTTGAATTTTCAACTCTCCTTTATCTAACATTACAATCCAGTCAGCACGCTCAATTACTTTGGGACGATGGCTAATCATGATGGTTGTTTTGCCTTGGCGGTGATAAAGCAGTCTATCCAATACCTGAGTTTCACTTACAGGGTCTAATGCCCCTGTCGATTCGTCTAAAATCAGTACTGGAGGATCGCTTACAATGGCTCTGGCGATCGCTAGTCGTTGTTTTTGTCCGCCAGATATGTTAGCGCCAAATTCGCCTAATACTGTGTGATATTGGTCGGGTAGTTGGCTAATAAATTCATCAGCACCAGCAATTTCACAAGCAGTGACAATCTCTTCTAAGGTGACATCGGGATAGCTAAAGCGGAAGTTTTCGATGATCGAGCGACTCCAAAAATGGGGTTCTTGGGGAACTAAAACTACCTGCTGTCGCAAGCATTCTAAAGCAATATCTCCCTGGTTGAACTTGCCATAGCGAATATTCCCTGACTGAGCAAAATATAAGCCAGATAATAACTTAGCCAGGGTGCTTTTACCACAGCCTGATTGCCCAATTAGAGCGGTTGTTTGCCCTCCTGAGATAGTGACGGAGAAATCTTTGAGTAAGTCTACCCTCCCTGCGTGATGAAAATTAAGGCGATCGCAAGTAATACTAACTCCTGGGGGAATATCTACCCAGGACTTTTTCTCATCGTTCAGATTTTCAGGGGTAGTGTCAATTACTTCTGTGAGACGTTGAATAATTACTTGAGCTACGATGAACTCATCCACTAAACCAATTACTGAACTTAAAAAGCCGAGAAAATTACCACTCATGCCGTTATATGCCAGTAATTGCCCAATACTCATTGTTTGGTTAATTACCATATAGCTGCCCAGCCACAGCATACCGATAGTGGTTAGAGTAGAGAAAAACTTAGTTACTGATCCACTATATAATTGGAGCTTCATCATGCCCCAGCCAAGATTAGCCAATCGACCATAGTTACCTTGGAACTCTTGCCAAGCTTGGGTAGTTGCTTGGGTAGTTTTGAGAATCTCCACACCACGGAAAGTTTCCACTAAGAAACCTTGATTTTCTGTACCCAAAACGATCTGCTTGCGAGTTTTTTGGCGTAAAGCGGGCAGAAACGCCAGACTTACTACAGTCATGATGATAAAAGCTGTGATGGAAGCCAGGGTCAGTTGCCAACTGTAATAGAGCATCAAGCCTAAAGAAATTATGGCAATAAAAAACTGACTGGGTAAACCCAAGACAATTTGGGAAACAATACCATTGATCGTATTCACATCGGCAATGCGACTAACCACTTCTCCACTACGTCTGCCTTCAAAGTAGTCTAGAGATAGGTGCAATAACTTTCTGCCATATTCAAAGATTAGCCCCAGTTGCAATCTCTGACTAAAGTGACCAACAAGGTGAGACTGTACCCAGCCAATAACAGTGCTGATAAAACTCAGCAGGATCACTCCAATAGCTACGGTAGTTAATAACTGTGTGTCCCCTCTGACCAAAACATCATCTGTAAGCAACTGCATCATTAGAGGAGATGCCAAAGATAACAAACCGATCGCAAAGTTAATTACAATTGCCTGCACCAGTAACCAACGATAGGGCCAAACCCGAACTAGAAAACGCCAGAAACCATTGACTTTATCGTTTTCCTGCTGGTAGAAGCGAGCATCATCAGGCATCATCAACAGCATTACGCCATTACGCCAGCCTGCTAACAATTCCCGACGGGTGATGTAGCGAATGCCCACTCCAGGGTCGGCGATGACATATTTGCGTTTTTTAGTACCGTATAAAACAACCCAATGATAACCTTTCCAGTGGATCAATGCCGGTAGGGGAATGGCATCTAAATTAGCCAATAGTTCTTCATTAGCTTTAACCTGACGGCAGTTGAACCCTAGAGCCTCGGCACCTCTTCTTAAACCTAGTAAAGTAGTACCTCTAGCTCCAGTCCCCACCGCTTCCCGCACACGTCCAATAGCAAAGGTGCGTCCGTAATGTTTGGCAACTGTGGCGATCGCTGCTGCTCCGCAGTCCTCTTCACTATGTTGTAATACGCTTTTGTACTTCATAATTTTAAACTTTAGCGAAAGTGTCTAAAATCCTTATGGAATTGGATCTTACAGTTAAGTTGTTGAGTAACAGACAAGGAAATATATGTAATCTTCTGTAAGCATTGTGAAACTTAGATATAAATACCTAGTTACCTCGGTAAACAAAATACTTAGCTTCAGGGGTTGTCCTGGTTGCTACCAAAAACTAACTATCAATAGAATATGCAATTAACTGATTTTAAAGTTGAGGTTATTTCAGGTGTTGAAGTCAGGAAAATTCAGGTAAATTGTGGAGAAAGTATTAGAAATAAAGCTTGCCCAAAAACCCAAAAGCAGCATTACCACGATGATCAATACTGCTTTGAGGCTAACAAGTTTAAACTTTGTAAATTCAATGGTTGACCATCAAACAAAAGACATTAGCATCTTCATTCCTAAATTTAGCAACACTAAAAAGTTAAGTAGAGAGATAGTATGGATAACCTATTCATGACTAGTAACTTGAGAATACAATCTCAATGTCCACAACTAGGCTCCCTACTCAATTTTGACAAAATCAATACTGATGCTTTATCTTAGCTGGCAACGAGTCTCTTGTCGCGAAAATCTTTACTAGTAAAGAGAGACTTTATAGCCAAGCTTATACTCTAAACATCAAAAATGATAGGCGGAATTATCATTTTTTGATGAAAATATGTGTTGTTTTATAAATTGTCTTGTTTTTTCACGATCTGCCCTAATTGAATCTAAAGTCAGTTGATTAGCTTCATTCTGTGCATCCTTCCTGGCTCTTTGCAAAGCAGACTGAGAAATCGCACCAGAAAGACTCTCAGCAGCTTGGTCGCTAATCTCTTGAATGCCAGAAATAGTTGCTAAGTCAATTTGTTTTTTAGACATTATTTTGTCCTCATAGTATTAGTTTGTGTTCGAGATAAGAATTTGTTTTCCTCTTTTGTTAAACAGATATTGATTTAGCCTTGTCTTTTGCTAATTTCGCGCCGGCTGTAGCAAATTCGTAATCGATCGCTGCTTTTTGTACTTGTCCATATAAATTAATTGCATCGTTCTTAGCTTTTTGTAAGGCAGACTGAGAAATCCCACCAGAAAGACTCTCAGCAGCGCAATCGCTCATTTCTTCAATTCCAGGAATAGTTTTTAGGTTTAATTTTTGCTCAAACATTGTTTGTCCTCTTAGTATTTGTTTGTATTCAAAAGAAGAAATTGTTCTCTTCTATTGTTAATCAATATAGTTGTTTTATTTACCAAGAAGTTGAGGTTTATTCAGTATAATGCTTGTTTGTAATTCAGGTATTTTGAGTTGCTAATTGGGATTTATTGGGGTTTATTGAGGTTAATTCAGATGACAAATAAAAAAGCGATCGCTTTGCTAAGTGAAGTAGAACGATCGCATTAATAAAAATATTTATTTGATTTTAAGTTACAAGTTAAAGTAAACTGAGGAGAAAATATTACTAAGTAAACGTACTTGAACACAATAAAGCAGCATTACCATGATGATAAATACTGCTTTATTCCTAAAAATAAGCTTAATTTAGTGGAGTTTAACGGTAGTATCTACCAAAAAACTTTTATTTAGCAAAGGCACATGTACTGATTTATTCGAGCAGTTATAGCACCTGCATTTTGGAATTCATTAAATCTGAGAACACCTCTGCCGAATACGATGTCTTCAACTCCTATTCTAGTCCCAGCAGCATTGAAATATTCTACAACAAATTCATGTCCTGTAGCATTTGGGTCACCTGCATTATTATCTTCATTTACCACTCCTAGTTGAGTTGCCCCACGTATATCGACAACCAAGGAAGAACCAGCAGTTCCTTCAATACCAGTAGCACCTTTATTAACTTCAAAACGACCACCAGAAACAATCTCAGCAGAATAATCGCTAATTTCTTGAATTCCAGGGATAGTTGATAGGTTTAATTTTTGTTTAGACATTTTTTTGTCCTCTTCGTATTAGTGTGTTTTCAAAAGAAGAATTTCTTTTCCTCTCTTGATAAACAATATATTTGATTTTTTTACCTAGAAGTTGAGATTAATTCAGGTGATCAAATATTTATAATTCAGGTAGTTTAAGTTTGTAATTGAGTTTTATTGAGGTTAATTCAGAGGACAACCTGAAAAGTATTTGTCTGATATGAAATTAATAGCGATCACAATCAAATCGAATATAGTTTTGTTCGTTTTCCAGTAATCCAAAAAAAAGCGATCACCTTGCTAAATAAAGTAGCGCGATCGCAGTTAAAAGAATATTTATTTCAGGTTTTAAATTTAGGTAAATTTACACATTATATACTTGTAGCGATCACTAGCTGAGACGAGTAATTACGCTTTTGTGAAAAACAAATTCACCATAGTCGGCAATAGTATCTAGTCCGATAAAATTAAGGACAATTTCGACGAATAACCAGATTAAAGTTTTAGTTAACAATATTTTCCATTTAATCTCCATTTTGCTAATCCCTTTTCAATAAAACTCTGGGCTAAAATTTTTGTTCAGACAATTTTTCACTATTTTTGTATTATTTTGTGTTTAAAAGAAGAACTTCTTTTTCTCTCTTGTTAAACAACATATTTAATTTTTTCACCTTGAAGTTGAGATTAATTCAGGTAATTAAATATTTATAATTCAGGTGATTAAAGTTTCTAATTGAGTTTTATTGAGGTTAATTCAGATGACAAACAAAAAATATTTGTCTGAATTTTAAATTAAGGCGATCGCAATAAACTCGAATATAGTTTTGTTCGTTTTCCAGTAATTCAAAAAAAAAAGCGATCGCCTTGCTAAATAAAGTAGCGCGATCGCAGTTAAAAGAATATTTATTTCAGGTTTTAAATTTAGGTAAATTTACACATTATATACTGGGAGCATCCCACTTTTTAATTAAGTAGAAATACTCAAAGCAATATCTCCGTTTAGATAAGCACATCGAAGTTTTAGCATTTGAGACACATTTTTTTGGTTCCACTGTGCTCCAATGATTTTAATTCGTGAGCCGATCTGTTTAATCCAAGATTCAACTGAACCTGAACCGATGCAAATCCCAAGCTGCTGATCAAGTTGATAATCAGGAATTCTAGAGGAGTGTTTCCGAAGATAGTAATGACAAAGTTTTTCGCTGGTTTTTTATCTAACTCGTCAAACAAACTAATTGCATCCTCAACTAAGCCATACCAAAGATAATTTCTTGCTTGTCTTAATCTTTGATTACTACCTCCAACTTCAGGTCGATTTTCCATCAAATGATACCAGTCTAAAATCTCTCTTCTTTGATGCTTTGAACCTATCTGCTCGACAATGTTCCAAACTCCATCATGTCCATCTCCCAAACCAATACTTCTCGTTTAAGATTTCTATTTTCTAGGGATAGCTGTAGGGAACTGGGGGAGTAGGGACTTGGGGACTTGGGGACTTGGGGACTTGGGGATTTGGGGACTTGGG
>JAAUYH010122674.1_pt1 | contig 11368 bp, 8 predicted proteins | sample 7278061 | NCBI WGS metagenome assembly JAAUYH01 (sample SAMN14350203, study PRJNA611818) | marine sediment metagenome | isolation source: surface marine sediment (0.6m) | place: French Polynesia: Moorea | collected 2018-08 | reverse complement strand
ATGGTTTTTCGGTTGTCGACTACTGTGCAGTGGATTCTTCGCTCGGAAGTTGGCTTGATGTCGAACGCATGGCTGAGAGTTCTGAGCTAATGTTTGATGCGGTCATCAATCACATCTCCAGCCAGAGCTCTTGGTTCCAGGGGTTTCTTGCTGGTGACCCCAAGTATCTCGATTACTTTCATGTTTGCGACCCCACACTCGACTACAGTACCGTCACCCGTCCGCGTGCACTGCCCTTGCTGACGCTCGTCGAAACCGCTGCCGGACCGCGCCACGTCTGGACAACCTTCAGTGAGGACCAGATTGATCTGAACTTCTCAAATCCAGACGTCATGCTCGAGATACTTGAGCTACTGATCTTCTACGCAATGAAGGGCGCGCGGTTCATCCGCCTCGACGCGATCGGCTTTCTTTGGAAGCGGCTAGGCACAACCTGCATGCATCTGCCGGAAACCCACGCAATCATCCGCGTGATGCGTCTGGTTCTCGACGCTGCCATTCCGGGCGTCGTACTCATCACCGAGACCAACGTCCCCCACACCGACAACATCAGCTACTTCGGCAACGGCGCCGACGAAGCGCATATGGTCTACCAGTTTCCACTGCCGCCGCTGACGCTCCACGCCTTTCAGACCGGCAACGCCCGCCTACTTTCTGACTGGGCGGCGCGCCTCGAGCCGACCAGTCCGACGACCACCTTCTTCAACTTCCTGTCCTCCCATGACGGGATCGGGGTAAGGCCCGTTGAAGGTATTCTCGACCGAAAGGAAGTGGCCGAGATGGCGGCGCGAGTCGAGGAGAACGGCGGTCGGGTCTCCATGCGCAATCTGCCCGGGGGCGGTACAGCACCCTACGAGCTCAATATCACCTTCCTCGATGCCGTGACGTCTCCCGAGGATGACAATGCCACCCGAGCCGCGAAGTTCCTTGCAGCCCAGACCGTCCTTCTGTCCGTGGTCGGAATGCCCGGGCTCTACATCCACAGCCTTCTTGGCTCGCGCAACGACTATGCACAACTCGAAGAGACCTGCCGGAACCGCTCGATCAATAGGGAGAAGCTCAATCTGTCCAGCGTGATGGAAGATCTCTCAAAAGAGGGGAGCCTTCGGGCTCGGGTCCTCGCAGGCCATCGCAAATTGCTCTCGGTGCGCCGCGAACGTCCGGCGTTTCATCCCAACTGCTCTCAACGGGTCGTGCAACTGGATGATCGGATCTTCAGCATTGTGAGGGAAGGGCGGGGTGACCGGGTCTGGGCAGTGATCAACGTGTCCGATCAAGACATCACGCTCGATGCCAACGCAGAAGATCTGCAGTTCAATCCGCAGAAAACTCTCAAGGATCTGCTTTCCGGGACGGAGGTTTCCCTCGACAATGGCAAAGTCTCATTCAAACTGTCACCACATTCGGCCGCTTGGGTGGCTGCAGACACCGAGTTCTGACCGTGTGCGGTCCGCCAATAGCTCCTAACGCAGCGAAATGATTGCAATACTTTGACATTTTAACATAAGATAGATTATGCGTCATGTCAGTATTGCTGACGCTTTCTGCTCTCCCCCGCCCTCACTCAGGTTCGGCCCATAGCCGACATCCTGCGGTCGTTCCGGATGCTGCGGTTGCAGCCCGCATAGCGGTCATTCGCCGCGCGAGCATAATCTGGACCTCGTAGAACTCAGCAATCGTCAAAATGAAGCGGTCGTTTGGCCAATTGATGCTGGCCTCAGTGCCCTCTTTGCACTTCTCTCTAACTCAGGCGTTGCAGGATCCCGATTACGCTGGCGATAATAAGGATACGAAGCTCATTTCCTGATGCGGCGAGGTAATGCCTTGTCTACTACCCCAACACGTTTTCTAAGCTTGGCCTTTATGCCGCTCATGTTGGGCCTGTTTTTCTTTGCGGCATCCCTCACTCCGTCCCTAGTCCCACGATCTTGGCTGCTACAGGGGGCTCTGGGAGGCCTCGTTGCTGGAATTGGGTACCTGGTCGGTCAATCCCTAAGAATGCTTTGGGGCGCTGTTGGTCTTCCAGGGTTTTATGACCAGAGGGCACGCCGCCTTCAGTACCTACTTGCGATCCCATTGCTCGCCTTCGTTGCGATTGCACTCTGGTCAAACGCTGGCTGGCAGAATGGAATTCGAACGCGTCTCGAAATGCCGCCGACGGATGACACGCAAACGCTGATGATGCTTGGACTCGCAACGCTCATCTTCGCAATGACGATCCTAATTGGTTCGCTCATCCAATGGCTATTCAATCTCTCGCGACGCCGGCTCTACCGGATCGTCCCCGAACGGACGGCCAACGTGATGGCAGTGGTGATTGTCGTCACGGTTGTCATGGTGGGTTTGAACCGTGGCGTCGTTGGACCGGGATTCAAATTTGCCGACACCATGTTCGAAGCGGCGCAAAACCTGACGGAGCCAGAAAGCGAAGCGCCCTCGCTCTCTTGGCAGGCTGGATCTGCAGAAAGCCTGATCAGTTGGGAGAGGATGGGTAAACCAGGTCGCGATCATGTGCGTCTAGGGCCGAAGGCTGAAGATGTCACAGCCTTCACAGGCCGTCCTGCGCTTGATCCAATTCGTGTTTACGTCGGCAGGCGGCAGGATGACGACCCGGTTGTGCGTGCGGAGATCGCTCTGCAAGAGCTTCATCGCGTCGGTGCTTTCAATCGCGCGGCTCTCGTCATAGCAAGCCCAACCGGCACTGGTTGGCTGGATGCGGGAAGCCATGATCCTCTTGAATATCTCATGGACGGCGATGTCGCGACGGTGGCCGTCCAGTACTCTCATCTGACTAGCCCGCTGGCGCTGATCTTCGAGACAAATGCCGGGCTTGAGCAGGCCGAAGCGACGGTGGGGACAGTTTATGACTACTGGAAAACACTGCCGGAAAGTCAGCGTCCAAAACTCTACATCCACGGTTTAAGCCTTGGGGCCTGGTCGTCGATGCACGCTGTGAACGTCTTTCGGATGCTCAACGACCCAATTGATGGCGCGCTTTGGGCCGGATCGCCCTATCCGTCGAACTTGTGGAACCAGGCCAATGCAAATAGAAATCCGGGAAGCCCATACGTTTTGCCTGTCGTCGGCGACGGTAACCTCGTGCGCTTCGCAAGCCAATTTCGAGGACCAGACGAGGCCGAGGGCCAATGGGGCGATACTCGGATTGTCTTTCTACAATATGCGTCCGATGCCATTGTCTTCTTCGAACCTGGATCGACGCTGCGCAAACCGGCCTGGATGCAGGAGCCTCCGGCACCCGATGTATCCCCCGACCTCACTTTCACGTACTTCGTAACCCAGTTTCAAAATGCGCTGGACATGGCAATCGCAACGTCAGTGCCCATGGGTTACGGCCACAACTATTCTGCCGACGACTACATCGACGCATGGGTCGAGGTGCTTGGCGTCGAGGATTGGTCGGCAAGTGATGTCGCTCGGTTAAAAGAGCACTGCGGTGGACCGTGGGGTTTCGGGTGCAATCATGCGACTGAGTAGTGCTCTGCCTATCTGCTCGCTGTACGAAAGCCGATGTGATTAGTTCCAAGGCCCGTGTTTTGAGCATGTCGCGCAGCAGGGCGATACCGCCCGCAAAAATCGGGCGAGCACAGGAAGGACCCGCCTTTGATGACGCCAACTGGAATTTCGGGCTGCATTGGATCAAATCCGGTCGATAATACACCCTCAGGTGGCTCGAACCGCTTGTCGGGATAGTAGGGGTCTTCGGTCCATTCCCACACGTTTCCGATCATGTCATAAAGACCGTAGCCGTTGGGCGGAAAGCACCCGACCTGCGCACGCCCCATGTGCCCATCTTCGCCTGCGTCTTCCTCCGGGAACATTCCCTGCCATGTGTTCGCCATGTAGACACCACCTGGCGTGAAGACATCTCCCCAGGCAAACGGTTGCCCTTCCAGGCCACCGCGAGCCGCGTACTCCCATTCTGCCTCACTGGGAAGCACACGCCCGGCCCATTGCGTATAGGCCCGCGCATCTTCCAAAGAGACCTGCACGACCGGATCGTTGTCGCGCCCGTCAATGGAACTGTCCGGCCCTTCAGGGTGCCGCCAGTTTGCGCCCTCAACAAACTGCCATTGCGCCGCGGAGAAGACGGCTGATCCGTTGGCAGGCCATCCGGCCTCAACCAAGCGTTCCGCGCTAGTTACATAACCAGTCGCAGCGACAAACTCGGCAAACTGACCATTCGTGACTTCGTGTGCATCGATCCGAAACGGTTCGACCTTCAGGCGCACGACAGGTCCCTCGTCTGCATAGAAGCCGGCGTCGCCCATATCGAAAGAACCGCCCGGGATTTTGACATCGTCCAACGGTCGTACGCAAATAGATGTTGAAGCGGCCACTTGGTCACCTTGATACGTTTCGTTTAGCAAGCCTGCTGCCGTGAGGGCTACGAGTAAGATCGGGACCAAGGTCTTCATCTGTTCCTCAAAAACGCTGCTGGTACCGCCGGAGAAACTGTGAACTTGATCGTTCCCTCCGGATTGATGCCACTCGAGTTGGTGATGTAGTCGTGGTACTCAAGGCTGAAACGGACTGGCAGCTTGCCCAAGAACGCCGTTTTGTTCACCCCAATCCCGATGGGCACATCGACTTCCGTTCCTCCGACGCCGTTCCAATTGATCGAAATTGTGGGTGACGCACCGATCGACCATTGGTTTGGTAGTTTTCGATAGACGAAGTACTGAATGTTCGTCCGGTTCACGTCTGGTCGGTTCTCATCACCCGCAAATGACCACCAATGCTGCGGGAAGAGTCCAAGTGTCCAATCTTCGCCAAGGTAAGCCAGCGCGCCTGCGATCCCAGCTTGGTATTTTCCTTGACCGAGGAAATCCTCGCTCGCTGTTGGGAAGATGAATGTCGGACCAATAGCCCAAATCAACTTTCCATTGGCAAAACTCGTCGTTTCATTCGGCGTAAGCAGACCGACGTATGTGAGGTCACCGAAGCCACGCGTAGACCCGGCCAAATCTGCGGGGGACGGAGCGATCCCAGTGATGCCAAGGTTCAACCCATCTGCATCGAAACTGACATTGGACAGCGCATCGCTGTTGATCGGCACCTTTGGAAAGCTGAGCACGACGCGGTTCACAAGGCTCCAGCGGTCATTTAGGCGGATTGGAAAAGTTGGGATCAACTTGACGTTCTCGATCACCTGTTCAGTGCCGAAGAATGGTTCGGTGATTGTTTTCCGCTCATATACCAACGGCACCGACACCATTTCGCCAACTGGGTTGTCCATAGCGCGGCTGATCTGATCGGACGATAGCTGGCAACCCGCCTGCAGGAGCGCGTCCAGTGTCGAGCCGGGATCTGCGATCAACTCGTCGGTGCAGGTGTCTTGCGCCGACACCTGACCGGCGAAGAGGAGACACACGAGGGAAAGAGCAAGGCGTCTCATGGTTCAGAAGTCCCGTCGCCGTTCGAGGACGTCGTGCCACGACCAGACGAACTGCAGCTTGGTCACTGCGGCGTCTGCATCGAACCCTCCGATATCGCCGCTCACGGCCTGCATGTGGCTCAGTTGAAAGCTCGCATTGTCGTTGACCTGATACCCGAAGGTGAACCCGACGAAATGTGCGTCGACCTCATCGCTCGCGCCCGTGGTCAGACCGGATGAATTGCTGATAAAGGTTTGTTCGCCACCTTTCAGGTAAGTCCAATCGAGTGACGCGAACGCGTTCTTCGTGATGTCGCGCGTCAGGTGCGCCTCGACGGAATAAAGTGGGTCCTGCTCGACGGTATCACCGAAGCTATCATCGTTGTCGCCGAACCAGCGTACGGCTGGCATGACTTCGAACGTGGTGCGCCGCCCGGGGACCCAGTCTCCGATGTTCCAAAGAATTGGAGCGGAGAGCCGTGCACTCCATCGGTTGCTGCCCATATTGAGCGCCTCGTTTGCGTCATAGGTTCCGATGGGCGCCGAAACGTGCAGTCCGATATTGACTGAAAGCGTTTCCTCCCACCGCAGAAAGTCCTTCACCGCCAACTCGGGCACTCCCACGACGTTGACCGCGGCGCCAAAGGTAAGATCGCCGACACCGTCTGCGAATGTGTTGGTTGCACCAAGCGGCAATGAGCTGTCGGTGTCGAGGCTGCCGAAGGGCAAGCTTGCCTGCCAAAGAATAGTTCGACCAAAGAGCGGTTGGCTGCGAACGTAAGTTCCGACCCAGAAGTCCGGGGCGACGTCGAGCGTGCCACGATAGTTGTCGAACACCGGGAACTTCAAGTTCGCCCGTCCGTCAAACCGCGAGAAGCTGATGATGTTCGTGTTTTTGGGGATCGGCCAATAGACGCGCGGTCCGTCGAATTCAGCGAAGGCTGGCGTCGTGCCGGTCAGGAGTATGGTGGCAATTGCAAGTGAATGTCTCATGAGTGCTTTCCCCGCTCACTCGGTGATGGCGTAGTTGGGTTCTTGGCCACGTGGCCAATCCCGATCGTCCGTGGGTGGACGTGGTGGAAGAATGTCTTCGAGACCGTCGTAGAAGTTGCGGTTTGGCGGGATGACGTTGTTGGCGCGGGCAAACCGCTGGTATGCCGAGATCAGGGCCTGGCGACGCTGAGGCATCCTTCCCGACAGGTCTCGTGTTTCTCCCGGATCCTTGCGGACATCGAAGAGCTGCCAACTTCCCGTGCCGAAGGGCTCCGGCATTCTCACTGCTTTGTAGGACCCACTGCGCGCATACTGAGCCGAGAAGAATTGACCGGCGACAACACCGCCATCCGAGCGCGGGTTGACCGTCTTCCCCTGAAGCATTGGAACCCATGACCGACCCTGCATGCCGCGTGCATCCGCACCAGCCAGCCGCGCGATCGTCGGCGCAAGGTCAGTTACGTGAAGGATCGCGCCACGGTTGATGCGGCCTTGGTTGGCGATCCCAGGATGTCTAATGATTAGCGGGGAACGAACTCCGCCTTCAAATGTCGAGCCTTTGTAGCCATCGAATGGTGTAGCCGAGAGCTGCGCCCAAGCTGGCCCATAGGCCATGTAACTGTACTTCCGGCCATAAGACGCAAAATCCGTGTCGTAGTTGTTTGGATACCACGCCGAGGCGGCAAGTGCGGGACGTTGCTTGGCGTTCTGAATTGGATCTGCACCCTCGGGGCCGTTGTCCGAAAGGAAGATGATAAACGTATTGTCCATCTGTCCTGTGCGCTTGAGGTATTTGACAAGTTCGCCGACCTGTAGGTCGAGGTATTCGACCATCGCCGCATAAATCTCCATGCGCCGCGATGTCTGCACCTGCGCCGCGCCGAGAAGATCTTCGTATTCCGGCACGTACCAAAGCCGAGGGGCGAGACGTGCTGTGTCAGCGACGATGCCCATGCGCTTTTGGCGCGCAAGTCGCTGGGCGCGAAGCTTGTCCCACCCTGCGTCATAGGCACCTTTGTAACGCCATAGCCATTTTTTTGGCACTTGAAGCGGATCGTGGACGGCCTGAAAGGCAAGGTAGGCAAAGAACGGTTGGCCACTGCCACGTCCTTCTTCAATGTAGCTTTGGAGCTTGTCGGTAAAAGTCAGCGAAGAGTAATATCCGCGCGGAAGTTTGCGCAGATAGGCATTGTCTTCGACGAACTCGCTGACCGGGTTCTGGTTGTTGCCACCCCTCATATTAAAGTGGCTGCCCGAACCGTTCAGGAGCGAGAAACTGCGGTCAAAGCCTCTGGCCGCGGGAATGTGCTTGGGTGAATGACCGAGATGCCACTTGCCGGTCATGTAGGTTCGGTAGCCAACGCGCTTCAGCCTTTCTGGCAACGTTGGGACTTTACGAGTCAGAACCCCCTCGTAGCCTTCGACATCAAGCTGGTTCGGCGCCGTCTGTTCATACATGCTGCCGAGACCTACACGGTGGTTGTCGATTCCGGTGAGCAGCATTGCGCGTGTTGGAGAGCACGTGGATCCGACGTAAAAATCCGTAAACCGAACTCCTTCGCGGGCGAGCTTGTCGATGTTGGGTGTCTTGATTTCTCCGCCATAGGAGCCGAGGTCCGAGAACCCCAGATCATCCGCCACTATGACGACGAAGTTTGGCCGTTTGTCTTGTGCAGTCGCATATTGAGTAAGCCCCAGCATACTGACCAGAGATGCCAACACGACCAGCGAATGTACTCGGAGATGGATTGAAAGAGTTCTTAGTGCCTGTGCCACAATCAGCCCCTCGATTGAAATGACGCGTGGTCAGCCTGAGAGAGAAAACCGGCTCTGACGACACTCGGTGCACGAACGAACGAATGGATGCACGAACGGCAGTTCGTGCATCACGAGCTACCGTTGAGGTCTAAGGTATCGACAAATCTGACTGCTTCGGCCTGGTGGCTTCGGGAGACGGGCAGTCGTTTTCCGTTATTCAATTCGACGGATATCTTGCCGTTCTCTCGCCTGACCATTGCGACGCCAGCGTGATGTACCCAGTGGGAGCGATGGACAAGCAATCCGTTCATGGTCTCGCATTGAGCTACGGCGTCGGTGAAGCGCATTAAGAGTAACTCCTCGCCCGCCTCAGTCGTAACGCGGACATAGTGACGCTCAGCTGAAAGGGCCCAGAGTTGACCAGAGACTCTTGGTGAAAGTCGCTTCATAAAGTCGGGGCGATTCTCAAGGTCGATTGGTGGCGAGTCCTCAATACCATCCGACGGGTGTTCGCTCCAAATCTGATCCTTCAAACGCATCTGCCACCACGGGAAACTGAGCACCATCCACAGCGTTGACCCTAATGTCGCGTGCAGCAGAACACCGGCTGGATAGGTCGCCATGAGCCAATGCCAGAACGCCTCTCGCGATCCGTCACTCGCTGAAACAAGCCCTGATAGCCACAAGACGTTCATCGCAAGAGCAGTCGACGGAAACGCCGCCAGCAAACACCCAATCAGTGATGCAGTCCTTGGTGTACAAATCACGCAATATCGTGCGGCCAAAACGGCTAGCGAGGTTTGTAGGGGTAGTGCGAATGCAACCATCACCAGTGACTGAAGCAAAATGTTCTTGATCGCGTCTGGATTGCCGAAGCTGCCGATTAATCGCGAAAGAGCAATGATCAGAAATGCAGCAAGCAGCACTTCGACATGGTGTCGCCAGAAACCGCTATCTTGAAGAAGTGCCAAGGCACCAAACGCTCCGTCATTGTCTTTGACCGAGCCTGCGGAGTGTGAACTCTCAATTCCATATTGGGTGCACGAATGGTGCCGCAGCATGCACGAGACGCCATTCGTTCAGTCTGTCCTTGGAACTAGGGATCCAGAAACTCCGCCAGTTCTTCGCGTACAGCGCCACTGAAACTTCTGGATACTGGCAACTCGATGTCATTTTTCAGCTTCACAAGAAGGCCGTTCCCCGCTGCCTCAAGGTGGTCGACGGCATCGTAACTAATCCAATGAGATCGGTGGATGCGCATACCTTTCTCATTCGGCACCTTTGCTATAGCTTCACCGAAGGGCATCAGCACGAGGTCTTCGCCAGCGTCAGTGTGCACACGGACATAGTGCTGCTCCGCGGACATCGCGAGCAGCTTTCCACGCTTCTCGCGCGGAAGCTTTCGCTGCAGATCCAAAGACTCATCTGACAGAGAAGGTGTGGTCCCATGATCATCTATTTGATGGGATGTCTGTGTTTCGAGCCGCCTAGTCCACCAGCGAAAGTTGAAAAGCATCCACAAAAGTGGGCCGAGCGTCGCATATCCGAAAAAGATATTATGCAGTCGAGTCGACACGTTGGCGAAGAACTCAGTTCGCGTTTCAACGATTGCCTCACCCGTTGGCATCACTCCCGCCAACCAACTGAGAGACGGGCTAAGAGCCGTCGCCGGGAAAGCCGCGAGCACACATCCCGCTATCGCGCTAGCCGCAAGCGGAATACGGTCTCCGAATGCGGACATGAGTGCGGGTGCGAAGAGCGTTTGAAATGGGTATGAGACGGCCACGAGGATTGTGGAGTGGATGAAAACGCCGGCTAGATCGACCCCGTTACTGGCTGTACCAATTGCTCTTGAGGTCGCAAGGATGACTATCGCCGCCGAGCAAACGACGAGACTGTGAAGCCAAAGATTATTCCGCAAGTTCAGAAAAGACCCCACCCTTTTCTCCGCGGCTAAATAGAAATGTATATTGGCACCTTACTGCATATGGCCCTCATGGCCAAGAATGGGAAGCGAGGTGATCTACGAGAGCTCGGGGTCATGTTGGCTTAAGTTCCCTCTTCGGCGTGATTTCTCCATTGCGTTTCATGGTAGAGTTTACCGTCAACATAGGGTTGTCGTTTTGGGAGGGCGTGGTGGATTGGAGGATCAGCCATGGAAACACCAAACCTACCTGCTATTCGCGCTCTTCGCCCTGCATGGAACAAGGGCCGCATCGTCGGTCAGAAGCGACCTCTGAAACCAAAACACGTCTGGGCGATACGCGTGCGCCTCGAGATTGCCGAGAACCATCGCGATCTCGCGCTGTTCAACATGGCCATCGACAGCAAGCTCCGCGGCTGCGACTTGGTGAAGATGAAAGTCGTCGACGTGATGGCGTCAGGTCAGATCAAGGAACGGGCGTCCATGTTGCAGAGCAAGACACAGAAACCTGTGCGCTTTGAAACATCCGAAGGCACGCGAGCATCCGTCGAGAAGTGGATGGAAGACGAGCTTATGGTCGGATCAGAGTACCTTTGGCCGGGCCGGTTTCACGAGCGCCTTCATATCTCCACTCGCCAGTACGCGCGGATCGTTCGAGATTGGGTGACTTCTATTGGGCTTGAAGCAAGTGCCTACGGAACCCATTCGATGCGCCGAACGAAGGTCACACAGATTTACAAGAAGACGGGCAACCTCCGGGCCGTTCAGCTTCTGCTCGGACACACAAAGATGGACAGCACCGTTCAATATCTCGGAGTCGAACTTGAAGACGCGCTGGCAATTGCAGATGCCATTGAAATCTGAGTTCGGTGGGCCGTCTTTCGAGGACGGCCCCTAGCTGCCACTCAAGGAGATGCCCATTGCTGCAACGCAGCTTCCCCGAAGCGGACATCTAGAGCAGCTTCTGGCTCCTGTGAGCGTGAGGCGATGATAACCGAGCGTTATCGTGATTGCCCAGCCTCCGAGCAGAGATTCCGCCGTATCTATTTGAGCCAAAGTGGCCGCGCTTTCCGCATTGGGCGAGCTTCCGTCCTGCAGTCATTTTGGTGCTGTGTTGCCCAATCTGATGACCTCGGTCAGAAGCTCCCGCAGGTGGGCGATCGGCCAAAGGTGCCCGGCCGTTTTGATTAAGCGGAACTCCGAACCTAGCACCTGTTCCGCAAGGTAGCGCCCCATGGCAGGAGGCAGGCTGCGGTCGTGCTCAGCGTACCAGAGCACGACCGGCGTCTCGATCCGGT
>JAAUYH010081618.1_pt1 | contig 11370 bp, 4 predicted proteins | sample 7278061 | NCBI WGS metagenome assembly JAAUYH01 (sample SAMN14350203, study PRJNA611818) | marine sediment metagenome | isolation source: surface marine sediment (0.6m) | place: French Polynesia: Moorea | collected 2018-08 | reverse complement strand
TTCACTCACATGATCATTGTATCGATTTGAAAAAATGAAGCAATTAATTTACAAGTACGGGGAGGAGAGGGCACCAGCCAGAGCACCACCGGGCTGAGCCATGCCGAGAACAGCGCCATCGCCGTCAGTGGCCCCGGAGGCGGCGCCGGAGCTCTTGTCAGCGACGGCGGCCGAGGTGACGCCACCCATACCCTTGGCCATCACGCCCTCGAGCGAGGAGAGGTCGACCTTGGCGGAGAAGGCGGTGGCAACGAGGCCGAAGAAAGCGAACACGGCGGTCTTCATTTTTTAAGTGGAGATTGGTTTTGTGAGATGAAGAGTAAAGAATGTGTTGCTAGGCTGGTAGTTTCTTCCCGAGCAGTAGCCAAGGGTATTTGTACTGTTTGGAAAACGGGCAATCGATTGCATTGTAGACGGGCCGTGCCGAACGGTGAACTTGGTTGCGCATCCTTTTCACCAAACGGAATTGGGCCCTGTGCTAATTCTGCTAATTCTTTGTCGTCCGCCTGAACAATTCGTTGAGGTACGGGGTACTCCTGACATGGGAATCTTGCAATCGAGAAAACGCAAGTGGAGGTGGAACACTAATGGCCCGTTCCCGTTCACCAATGCTTATCGCGCATTGTTCCCTAGCTATGTAAGGAAATGCTACCGCTTCCGGTGATAAATGATCCAGTACAAATGATGTAAAGATCGGCCATTTACACATGTAACAAATTGGAACCTGCACCATTTCTCTACTTTACTCCCGCAACTACCCAGTCACGCTCAATGTCGTAACCGAGCGTGTTTCAAGGTCGACCATTCGAATGGCACAGTTGTTGGTATCGGCCACATACAGAACGTTATCCACTAGTGCAATTCCTGCGGGCTCCCAAAACTGCGCCGCACGCCCCCGTCCATCGCGCATTCCTGGTGTGCCACTTCCGGCTAGCGGCGAGGTTCGACCGTCCGCATCAACGACTCGGATGCGATTGTTGTATGTGTCCGCAACGTAAACTACGTTCCGTTTCGCGTCGTGCACTACGCCGAGTGGATGTTGAAACCGGACCGATGTCCCACGGCCTTCCTTGTCTCCGAACGCGAAAAGGTTATCGCCGCTGCCCCCACCCGCGATAGTGCGTGAAACCAGCTGCACGTCGTCCAACGCCCGAATGTTGCTGCTCTCACTATCCGCAACGTAGATTGTGCTGTCGGCACGCGACAACCCACTTGGCTGTGCCCAATACGCCCGTTTCCCGTCTACCGCCCGCTCCAAACCTGTACCTGACGCCACCTCCCACAACCCATCCCCCATCGATAGCCGCCAGATCTGGTGCAGACCTGCCATAGATACGAATAGCGAACCGTCTTCCGACACAACCAAATCCCATGGTGACGCGAGCACTTGGTCTCGACCCTTGTTGCCGCCTCTGTAATCGCGTCCTCGTGTTCCATCGCCTCCCAAGGTACGCACCGCACCGCTATCGAGTGATATTTCACGCACAGCGTGATTCCCGGTATCTGCGATATATAACTTCGTCCCCGTCTGGTCAAGTGTGACGCCTTGAGGCGCGTGGAACCGCACCTCGTCGCCTTTTCCGTCAATGAACCCCTTTTCAAAATGTCCGAATGACCGCACTACCCGCGCCGTGTTCGGTGAGGTGTGTTCTAATTCAACCACACGGTTATTCGTTGTGTCTGCGACGAACAATGTGGTGCCGTCACTCGTAGCGGTAACCTTTCCAGGGTATCGGAATATGGAATCGGTTGTGCGTGCCGCCGAATCCTCGATTGGAGCGAGAGGTAGTGGTTCATCAGTAAGTACCGGCGCGTAAAAATCGAGCGCTGCGTCGACGAGGGCGCCGAGGTTGGCCTCGTCTGGTTCGCCGACCGACATATTGATGATGTTGCCGCGAGGGCCAACGAGCAAAAGCGTAGACCAGGACGTGATTCCGAGCTGACCCCAGAGGCGCCCCTTTTGGTCATTGAATACGGGGTGACGAATGTGCTCCCGCTTGACCGCCGCCTCGATGTTGTTCGTCACACGCTCCTCGGTGAACTTGCCGTTATGTGCGCCGAGCACGACGAACTTGCGCCCATCGCGGGACTTCTGCAACCGCTCCAGTATGGGCAGGACGTGCATACAGTTGATACAGCAGTAAGTCCAGAAGTCGATGAGCACGACGTGTCCGGTGAGGTCGCGACGCAGTGACAGCGGGGTGGTGTTAATCCAATCCACATCCGCCGGAAGCTCGGGGCACAAAATGTCGGCTTCGGCGTCGCGCGCCGCGACGAACTTCGCGAACTCCGAGGTCGCCGCGCGTGCGGGAAGGCGCGAGAGGCCGAGTTCCGCTAGCAGTGACGCCGGACTCATGAAATGAAGACTCTCGCGCGCCAGCCATGACTGGCGTAGAGAAGCGGCGAGAGCTACGCCGCTGACCGCTTGCAGAATTCTGCGGCGTGACACAGGCAAGGACAGTGATGGCGGCGGTTGGTCGTCATCATCACTCTTATCCGCCTGCATCCGAACGTGGCACGCGCGAACCCGGCATGCTTTCCTCTGCTGCAGAGGCGTCGCGACCGCAAACGCAAACATTGAGCATGCACACAGATTCAAGTCGAGTGCAGATTTTTTGGTCTCCGACGGAGGCGCTGCGTCTTCAATAAAAATCGATGCGCAGATTGAGCTCAACGATCCGTGGCCTCAACCTTCGACCATTCTGGCTTTCCTGCTGTACCTCCTCGGTGCATATCCGCGGTTCTACGGTCTTAGTATCTGTGCAACAGTCATGAAATGGACTTGATGCTGGACCAGACTCCTTGATGATGATCGAACGCAGTGTTATTACAGGATGGATGTATATTTTAATACATAGACTCTATGGCACTGAACTAGAGCATATTCTGACTTCTAGATTTTGACGTTATTGAGTTGCTCGAAATCAATTCTGCTTCTATAGCCTATTCACGCTCGTCATGAAGAAAGGAACTTGATAATAAGTCGGAACTATGTAGCAGTATTAGAGTGCTAGAAATTTTACTAGTTTGGAGCTACCGTCTCGGCTACGAGAGTAATATCTGCTGAAGAAAGACATCAAACCTTTGAGAAAACGATTAAACCCGTTGATTGTACCGGTAAGCTTGCACGATTCATCATTGTCTCAGGGAAAACAGCAGACTAATGCGTTCCGAGGGCCGAATTCAAGGATGCCTTACGAGAGATTTCACCACAAAATAACGGACAAAATTGTCCACCCTGCTGCCGGGCCTCGGGAACTTTCCTTACTCTGTCCTGTTTCACGACACGTTTACGAACCATATAAATACGACACAGCCTTCGAATGAAAGCACTCGCCCATCCAAGCAACCAACTCCTCATCACCTAATTCCCCTACCCACCCAACACATTACAATGAAGACCGCCGTGTTCGCATTCTTCGGCCTCGTTGCCACCGCTTTCTCTGCCAAGGTCGATCTCTCCTCGCTCGAGGGCGTGATGGCCAAGGGTATGGGTGGCGTCACCTCGGCCGCCGTCGCTGACAAGAGTTCCGGAGCCGCCTCGGGTGCCACCGACGGCGATGGCGCCGTTCTCGGTATGGCGCAGCCCGGCGGCGCTCTGGCTGGTGCCCTCTCCTCCCCGTACTTGTAAATCTGGTCGTACCAGTAAGCCAACCTCCCAGTTTTATACTGAGATTGGTAAAACAAAACTCCAAGTTCTAACAACAAAGCTAGACCGCAGTACCGTACAATGGCTGATTCTTTGAAATTTGGGTTAGGGGAAAATAAACTTTATTATTAACAGATTCAATTTCTTCTCTACTTCAGTATTCAGACTCCGTTACAGGAAGAATTATAGTTCTTGCTCACAAACCAATTGATGCCAAGCTAAACAAAACAACTAGAGAATCTAGGGGCTATTTCCTAAATGACTTTGAGTCGTTTTCTTGCTCCGATATAATTCTGTATTTCTGAAATTCATCAACGCACAACTGTTTCATTACATCAGCAAGAGAATGAAATACTCGTTTTGTGTTGCAAATAGCGCTTTTCACACTCCACATCGATCGCAGTCTATTCTATTACATCAAATCTCACGAACAGGAATCAAACAAAAGTTTTTCATGCCCATAGAGACAGGCGGCCATTTCTCGCTCGCGGAAGGGTACTATCAGAGGTCCACTAATAATAAACTGAGCTTGATTCTACTTTCTGCATTTCCAGTAGCTCAAATCAGCAGAAGAACTGTTTGCACTCGTATGTTCGCGGACGATTAGGAAGCTGAGAAATTCTTATTCCCGTTAGAATTGAACGAGCTTAGAAGAGTTGTAAAAGAGCAAAAATATTTAATTGAACGAACGTTTTTATGAATCTGTAGCAATGAACCTAGCCTACCCACAAGTTAAAGTCAATCTATCAACAAAACAGACAGCCGCAACTTTCAAGCATCCACAACAGCCCTATACTCATAGACGAGAGCTGCGGTTTTGTGACAGGCTTACAAGTACGGGGAGGAGAGGGCACCAGCCAGAGCGCCGCCGGGCTGAGCCATGCCGAGAACAGCGCCATCGCCGTCAGTGGCTCCGGAGGCGGCTCCGGAGCTCTTGTCAGCGACGGCGGCCGAGGTGACGCCACCCATACCCTTGGCCATCACGCCCTCGAGCGAGGAGAGGTCGACCTTGGCGGAGAAGGCGGTGGCGACGAGGCCAAAGAATGCGAACACGGCGGTCTTCATTGCGGAGTGTTTAGGTGTGTTGGTGTGCTTGAGATGGATGCTGTTTGCTTGTTGATGCAAGCATCTCGAACAAGACAGTATTTATACTCGTCCAGCGTAGAGCGGAAGAGGATTGTGTAATCATTCTCGGGCCTCGATTTACCTGGTAATTGAACGTACTTCGGGCCGATCCGTTAAACGCTAAATTCACCCAGAAATTAAAGCATATGCAGCCTCACAAAAACCTTTTCGCAATACCGAATAATGATCGGGACAAACGGTTCCGTGACGGAGTAAATGAAACCAATATAAAGCAGCCATGATCGGCTTGAAGCCAACAACAAGCAACAGCATTCACATCGCAGACTAAACACAGCAACTACCCACCCGACAGATTACAATGAAGACCGCCGTGTTCGCATTCTTCGGTCTCGTTGCCACCGCTTTCTCTGCCAAGGTCGATCTCTCTTCGCTCGAGGGCGTGATGGCCAAGGGCATGGGTGGCGTCACCTCGGCCGCCGTCGCTGACAAGAGCTCCGGCGCGGCCTCCGGTGCCACTGACGGCGATGGCGCCGTTCTCGGTATGGCGCAGCCAGGTGGCGCCCTGGCTGGTGCTCTCTCCTCCCCGTACTTGTAAATCTATTTCTTCAACACTTTGGAAGTTATCCTCTAAGAACACGGTTTCAAACATACTGCTTTGCTTCATCGGGTACTGATAGACCTTCTAGCGATGCGAAGCTTCTAATTGTGGAATGGAAATAGAACAATTAAAGGGTAAAATAAAAAGTCGACTTTTCCGATCCTCTTACTCGTATTAGTCGCTGAAAGAATGTGCCACTGACTGAGCTGCGCGGGAAAACCAGGTGGTATCGAATGGTAACCTCGTTCACTATGAAATATAGTCCTATACATTAACTCTAAATTACTTATTTGTGTTGTACCTTGGGTCTGAGAAAATAAGTGGGAACCATTTTCGCAAAGATCCACAGCAGTCTGTCTCGCCGACGAGCCGTGAATTCACGGAATTTATAAGAAACTAATTCAAGTTACACATTCCGAAAAAAATCACACCATTCCTAGATCCACGGAATACCCTTCATTTTGTATATTGCGCCGCTATTTACTATCGGTTATAATAAGATTGCGACATTCGTTGGCTCTTATTTGACCTATGCTCCGAACGTTTACAATTATTCTCGAACTATTGGATTAGAATCCCAGAAAATTTTTACGAGCTTTGCAATTTTTCATAGGGAGGCAGACGCACTATGCAGCCAATCACAAGTCACCTCTGGAACAGTTTACGATTCAAAACCACATTGCTTGTCTTTGATTGACCTTAAAAATGCATGCGCACTTAGAGAACAGGAATTATACGTAATTTGGTTCCCCCCTGTCCAAACCGCCTATAAAAGTGGATTCAGAGCAATGTTAAGGAATTTTAGTATTTAGAGCAGTTGCATGTATGTGACACATTCTGCACTGCTGAATTCACCAACAGGTTAGGGCTGTGCCAGGCCGCACTGTGGACGAAAAAATCATGTATCACCGAAACAGCCTTCCAGTGAGAATCAATATCTAAATACATTTATAAATCCCTTTGAAACGTTCGAATTCCCTATGTCTAAATGCTATTTAACCTGAGCAAGTTGTCTAGAATCGCATAGATTGAGGCGGTTGGTTCAATACTCAACAAAAGATCGGTTCTCAGCAGACTACGTGCTTAATTCTTTATTAATCTTCAAGTCTGGTTTTGTTTTGGCTGGATGTATGCAGAATGGATTGAGTGGCAGTAAGTAATGTCCAAATTGTATCCATGCCTTAACAGATTTACAAACACAGATAGGTCCTAAAGAAAACAGAATTTTACGATACTTATACGGGATGGTCCAGAAAAAAGGTGGAGACTCCGGGACTAGCCAGAATTTTTGTTCCATAATGACCCTACCGGTAAGCTACTTAAGTCGGAAGTGAAAGAGAGAAACAGGTAAGCAAGCAATCAGCACTCCCACAATCCACAACCTCCCAACACCACCCAAACACATTACAATGAAGACCGCCGTGTTCGCTTTCTTCGGCCTCGTTGCCACCGCCTTCTCTGCCAAGGTCGACCTCTCCTCGCTCGAGGGCGTGATGGCCACGGGTATGGGTGGCGTCACCTCGGCTGCGGTCGCTGACAAGAGCTCCGGCGCAGCCTCGGGTGCCACCGACGGTGACGGTGCCGTTCTCGGTATGGCGCAGCCCGGCGGCGCTCTGGCTGGTGCTCTCTCCTCCCCGTATTTGTAAATCTATTTCTTCAAAACTTTGGAGGTTATCCTCTAAGAACACGGTTTCAACCATACTGCCTTGCTTCATCGGGTACTAATTGGCCTTCTATCGTTGCTAAGCTTCTGATCGTGGAATAGAAATAAAACAGTTAAAGAGTAAAATAAAAAGTCGACTTTTTCCGATCCTCTTACTCGTGTTTGTCGCTAAAAGAAGGTGCCACTGACTGAGCTGCGCAGGGAATCGAGGTGGTATCGAATGGTAACCTGGTTCACTATGAAATGTAGTCCTGCACATTAACTTCTAATTGCGTAATTGGGTTGTTAATGTGTCTGAGAAAATTAGTGGGGACCATTTTCGCGAAGATCCACAGCAGTCTGTCTCGCCGACAACCCGTGAATTCGCGGATTTGTGTTTTGAGTTGATGTCGTGCCATTGATTTTTTACGGCAAGTAGTGGTCTTTACAGACGCGAAGCGGTAGTAGCGGTTTTGAGGTTTCTTGCCACAGATGTGGCGCATAAAGTTGTACTCTTGTAATCAGAAAGTAATCCAATGGATACTTTATAAAACGTGCAGAACTGTAGATGAACTGCAGAATCTCTCTGACTTGTACCGACGAACAAGCAATGCAAACCGTTAGAGCCGTACATCTTTCTTGCGTAAAAGGCACATGACTTTTTCTACACTCAGTTCTGACTCGTGGATAGTCCAAGACGCTGAAGTAATACTCTTATGAAACACAATCATTTTGCTTTAATTCATTTTCAATATACGAACGGAAGCTTTTGTAGACAAAGCATTCAGATTATTCATTATTAGCAAGGACTCTAGAAGAGAAATTTTCCGTGAACAGATAATTCCCTAATACGTCTCTAGACCATCTTGTACAGGCCTTTTGAATCAAGTAATTGAAAGCATCCAACAATTATCTAGTGTTTGGAACACTTTCCTCAACTTGTTGAACAAATCCGCCGAACAATGAATTTTCAGTTACGCGATTCGGTAGATATTAACGAAGAACACGAAAGGTTCGTAAATGCCACGATTGTTAAATGTTGAATTCATAAAACATAGCAATTGTATTTCGTAAGTTTTGAAACAGAAAGAAATCTGCTCGACACAGTATTCATGAAAGAGTAGCTTATAGTTTATTGAAAGCTCGCTAAAAGATTTTGTGCGTGATATCAAATCATATTATATCCCATGAGTACATGTCGGTGCTAGTATAGTATGTTGATCACTGTCTTCATGACCAATTAATAGCCTTAGAACGTAAGACTGTTTGTTTGATTTTATAACAACAGTTTCGAAAATACAATACAGGCACTTAATAGTCTTCTATTCAGCCAGACTTCAGTATTCCAAGTGAACACATTAAATAAATTCACATATGGCTTCCTAGAGAATTCCTTCTGTTGTCACCATAATAAGCAAGCATGTCAAGTGGGCAAATTTTGATTTTTGATATATCTATCCATTTCTACTAGATTAAGTGAAAGTCCAGTATATTTCACGAGCTTCATGACGACATAGCGCTCGTAATTAATTTTTCGCTATTCTGACAGCCTGACTAGCTTCGAAGTTTTCTCTTCAAGTAGTGGCTTCACATTTAACGCAAATTCAAGGAATATTAATGATCCTTCAACCAGCGTTCGCAATTATTTGGCTCCCAATCTTCCAGACTACAGGGTAATCGTTCCGATACTTTTCAATTTTTAAATGATATGTTTATGAGTCGAAATATTTTACCAATTTCTGTTACAGCATGGTATTTATATTTGACGGCAAAAACTACAATTAATATAAAAACTCTGGTTTTATTCCATACCCATCCTTTATTTAGCATGTGTGTGTTAGTACCCTGTTAATTTCGATCTCTGTTCTTTCTTGTTCATTTCGGGCGTCTAGGCCTTTTTTTAATGCACGACTGGGTCCATTTGTGCCTTTCATGTATGACACATCCAGACTATTCATTCTCAATGTTTTGCATATTGACGTATGCTCGCAGTCACAGTTTCAGTAAGTACATATCTTTTCTCTTTCTGTTCTTTCCTCCGTTTTCTGAACTACTTTTACTCGTCGAAACCTTGACCGTCATTGACTCTTTCTACTGTCGCAGATTTACTGGGCACTCCGTCCAAAATTTGGTATTCGGAGACCAAGAAAAAGACAGGCCTGCCTAGAGTTGTAAAACTTACAAACTATACGATTCTATTTTTGATTTTTAATTCTACAGAGCATTTTTAGAGCTTAGTTTTAGGGCTAAGTTCAACAAGTGACATAGTACACTGAAAATTCGGTTTACCACTTCAGTCGGTTGAGCTCTGAAACAAAATGCCATGTACTAGGAAATTCACAAGCACTACTGGAATCATAAATCTGCCTTATAGCGCATTATTCTCAGAGCTTTTTCCCAGTTTTCGAAATGGATTTACAAATAAATTTACAAACGAGGAACTACCTCTTCTCCTCTAGCAGCTTCGAAGTCATGCTAATCCTAGGTAGCCGGCAAATTTGTCAACAGGATAATTCACCTTTCGCCTGGTTGTTAATGCTACATAAGCAAGAGAATATTGATGATTGACTTTCTAGTTATCGATACTGTGACTGTTTCTACTTTCATAGTGGCTAAGTAAACGCAAGAAGTTTATCTAAGTGCTTCTTACGCACCAGCAAATGTATCCATAGACGAGAAGGATCGACGATATTACCACGAAGTTGTTGCAGAGGAACTAATGTCTTGTTACCAAGTGTGATAAGTCGCTGGTATTAGAGCGAGTTAAAACTTACTTAACTCTAAACATATCTAGAAATTCACACTTCAAGGAAATACAGTCTTTGGTACAGGCGAGCAACAGTTGTCGGACCCCTAATGTATCGGTTCGTCTCATTGATTAACTGCAGCTAAGGATGGTCCATCATACGCTGAAAAATGTTTCGTCCATGTATATACTGTATTTACGCAGTATATATCAGAAATCATCATAGCCGTTACTTTAATTCTAGAAATTTACACTGGTCTGTTATTTGAAGCATTCGCTTGGATGCATTAATATCGAGATTCCACTTATATTTAAATAAAGCTATACCGGGCATTTTAACATATCATTAAGTTTGATTAGGTATGCATTTATGCATATGATGTTTGATTTATTAAGCGAGTATGGTCGTCTTCTCGAGATTTTACGCAATTGTTTAATCAGAGGTAAATTGGAAAAAAATTTGAAGATTTGCGAATCGAACAAGGTCGCACACATAACCAGGAAGAAATGACTTTCTCCTTGAACCCGAAGTGAGTCTTGGCAGTGTTGCAAAGTCGAATCATATCTTAAAGTTCCTATTCAGTTCAACATAACTCATAATACTCTTAAATATTTCGAGCGGACATGAAGCCGTACCTTTTGTCCGTGTAGTTGACGTTTTCTGGTTTCTGTTCTGTTGAAGCTTCTTGGACCTTACCGAACAAGAATTATTTGCCTAAATACAATTCTGAAAATGTGCCTACTTGACAATTGAAGATAAATAAGTTATAACTATTCTTGAAGGCTCCCTTGAATTAATAAACATGAAGCTTCGAAAGTAATACCGATCGTTACAGTACAGGATTAGAAATATTTCATAGTGTAAGAAACTAATCCAAGTTACACATTCAGAAAGAAATCCCTTGATTCCTAGATCCACGGCATACCTTTCATTTTGTATGTCCCGTCACTATTTATTATCGGGTATCATAAAATTGCGACATTCGCTGGCTATTACTTGACCTATGTTCCAAATGATTCTAATTTTTCTGAACCATTGGATCTAAATCCGAGATTTTTTATACGAGCTTTGCTGTTTTCCATTGCGAGGCGGACGCACGATGCGACCAAACCAGTGTTTTCACTTCTACCGTTAATGATTAAAACACATTTCTTGTCCTGGATTGGCTGTAGAAATAATAGTGCAGTTTGAAAACAAGACTTGTGCCGTAATTTGGTTCACCGCGGTCCAAATCGCCAATGAAACATTAATTCAGAACAATGTCAACACAATAGTAGAGCGTCAGAATACGCGTAACATATTTTCACTGGCATGACAAGAAATTATGAAAACGATGAGTCCACTCGTAGGTTGTGGCAGATTTAGGCCGCACTGTCGACGAAGGAAATCATGCATCACAGAAAGTCTTCCAATAAAACTCAATATCTAAAATTTGCATACAAATCTCGTCTACATTTACCTCACTGAAAACATTCGCATTCCTTATGTCTAAATGCTATTTAACATGAGCAAGTTGTCTAGAATCGCATAGATTGAGGCGGTTGGTTCAATACCCAACAAAAGATCGGTTCTCAGCAGACTACGTGCTTAATTCTTTATTAATCTTCAAGTCTGGTTTTGTTTTGGCTGGATGTATGCAGAATGGATT
>JAAUYH010050060.1_pt1 | contig 11371 bp, 7 predicted proteins | sample 7278061 | NCBI WGS metagenome assembly JAAUYH01 (sample SAMN14350203, study PRJNA611818) | marine sediment metagenome | isolation source: surface marine sediment (0.6m) | place: French Polynesia: Moorea | collected 2018-08 | reverse complement strand
TTCGTATTCACTACTAACTAAAAATTGAACATCCTTACCAAATTTCGCTAAACTGATAAATTGAACTGCTGAAGAAATTGCAGGAGTACCTGCTTGATGACTGACATATACGGTTTTTTGGTTGTTAGCTATTTTATCATTAACTATATCTATTTCTTTAAAAGCTTGTTGAACCAAACTTAATACTTTATCCCAATCATCTAAACCTTTATGTTTATTATTGGTTCCCGGTAATGGATTAAGTGTTATATATTTAATATTTGTATCTTCTTGAAGTTGGGGAAATCTATCCTGAAAATATCTTGTTATTATTGGTTCAAGAGTACAAGTATCTTGCCAATAAGGAATTTCTTTACAATCTCTTTCATCTTCTGAAAAGATATGTTGTTGGTCGGTGAGAATAACAATAATTTTTTCTGGTAGATGATGGGAATCTGCAAAAAACTGAGAGAAAGTATTTAATAGAGGAAAATCTAAATCCTTTTCATAATCAGGTTGGTTGCCATAAACTAAACCTAATACTCTTGCTGGTACTGTATATCCCTTACTTTTATCATCGGAATTGATAGGAGTAGCAGAGGAAAAAAGTTGACATTCTAAGTCATCTACAACTTCTTGATATAGGGGATTCCAATTTTTGTCATGCTTGAGTATGACATCGCTGTTACCAATAGTAATAATCCAAATACTCATATTTATTACACTATATAGTTAGGTTATGAAATTTATGAATTCTGTTCTCCTAAATGGGTTAAAAGCTATATATATAGCAATCATATTTGATTCGTGAACAGACGACTCTGTAGAGACGCGACATGTCGCGTCTCTACAATATTGATTTTTACAAATGATTTAGGATTGCTATATTAAATTAAGCTTCTGATTTGCTATACCCGAGAAGGTTCATAGCTGCGCTACCTACGGAACGGAACAGATCCGCCAATAAATTTTGCTCGCTGTTAGCAAAGCGTGTCGAAGACATAAGCGCGGTCTGTTATGTCCTACGGACACGCTACCTTACGGTTCGTCGTCAGACGCGTGCAATCCGCTAATGACTTTTTACTTTTTACTTTTTACTTTTTACTTTCATCTTCACCAAAGCTTTTCAAATGCAGTATTAGTTTGCAAAAATCGGAGAAAATTTTGAGTTACTTCATCAGATTTATCTGGAAAAATCGTTAATAGCTCAATATACTTTCCTGCTTTTCGCTTCAATTTACCATCTGAATATTTAATATAATGTGGATACATTCGATGCCACATTCGCCCTATTTTGTTTATACTACCTGTTAAACTAGAACCTTTGATTGACTTTTCTCCCTGATAGGGGCTATGAAACCATTTCACAGCTAAACTATCTTCGATATCTTCAGCAAAGCGACCCCATACTTCTACTTTTTCTGGGTGCCATGCTTCCCGCCATTTACTAACTTGATTAGTTGATGTTTTATGTTTGTATTTATGTTTATATTTAAGCCAATTTTTGAGGGTTTTATTATGTAAATTATTCAGGAAAGTTGTGATGTCTTCTAATTGATTAACTGGGCAGTATAAAGGTGTCGATCTATTGGTAAATTCCCAATGACAACCAATTGTAGGATTATGATTATTCTTGACATAATTGGGTAAAACTAAGCGATGATCTACCCGTCGCCATGATTTACCAAAACCACCCAAAAGCAGGGAAAATTTAACGATTGGAATGACTAATTTCTTTAAATTACTTCTTTGTGCTTCTGAAGCAGAAGATAAGCATAGTATATTTAGCATACCTTCTTCCAACTCATAAACAGGCATCGGAGATTTACCATACCAGTAAGTATCTATGTATAAATCAACGGCTTGGAAAGCAATACCTAAATGACCTACAATACTTTTCTTACCTGCAAAACCTCCCCACAATTCTTTTGTTAATTCTTCAGCTGTGCTTTCATCGGTAACACCGCTGAACAGACGTAAGGTGTGTCCCCGTAGTGCAGCTTTAAACATATTGGGACGAAATTCGCCGGATTCCGTACCATTTTGACCAATTAATTGGGATGCTAATCCTTGTCCTCGTAATCCTACAAAGAGTAATTTAGTTTCTGAATGCTTTCTGCTGTGACCATAACCCGCACTGACACGACAACCAAGACCCTTTTCTAAAGCACTTTCCCAAATTTTCCAAATTATCTCCCACTGTGTTTCATCAAGTTCGACTCGACTAGAAATACCAAAAACTAATGTAGGCTGATAAAGTGATATTTGAATGAATGCAGAGTGTTTTGCTTGTTCTTTGATTTGCCAATCCTGTTGTGGATGGACGACATCAACTAGGGGTTGTTCTCTCCAGGAATCATCTTTTGGATAACCACCATGGAAGCGCAAAATACCTGGTTTGGTTTCTTTACTAGAAATTTGACTACCGCAGTAATCTTTAGCTTGTTGACTAGTGCAAGACCTTAAAAATGCACCTTTCATACTTGCACCAGGATAATATGGAAATCCCCCGGTAGCGATTACTGGTCGAATGATATCTTCATCCTGTCCGCTGTTGGAGACAAATCGCCAAGTAATCTTATATTCTTGTTTCTGAAACTTGTGATTGTTTTCTCTATTAATAAATTTGGGAATTTGATTTTTTGCACCTTCCACCCATTCATCTACCCAGCGATCGACTCGATCGGGGTTACCAATATATTGAATCTGACCCCTACCCTGGATTTGTGCTTGAAACATTAGGGGAATTTCATTCGGATTGTTATTGGTAGTTTTATTTGTCGTCATTCCTCTTTACCTCCACCGACTTTATCAGGACTTACGCAAAGTTTGCATAGCGTGTCCGTAGGACATAGATTTGTCATTGCGACCGAAACGCAGTGTAGGGTTAGCGTAGCGTCTCCGTTTAGGAGATAGCAATCCCAGCATCTCGGGAGATTACGTCGCTAACGCTTTTCCTGAAGGAAACGCTGCGCTAACGTAATGACGTAATTACGTTAATTTTGCGTAAGTCCTATTTATATCTCTGCGTCCACCAAACTAAGCTGTCACAAAATTGGGTGAGAACAGCTAAACAAATTCGCTGGTCTTCTAGAGGAAGATCCCATAAATCTTTAGCAATTTTTCGAATATTTTCAGTGTCTTTGTTATTAACTTCTTCTTTTGGGAGTTTTATTCCTGTTCTGCTGATAATTTTGGCAAAAGTTTTCCATGTATCGCGCCAGTATTTACCTTTGTTTCTGTCTTTTTCATCATTCTTGTCAATTAACCGTAGATGTTCTCCCCAAAAACGTTCTAAACCATAAGCAACGGTGGTTCGCATTTTGTGGGATTGTCCGATTACACCTTCGAGGTCTTTATATCGGAGTATAAGTTTTTGTGCTTCCCGATCTAAATTATATGGTTGCCAATTTGAATTCATTATTCAACTCCCTTTAAGTTAACCACACAATGACCAAAACCAATTGATTCCAAACCACCCAAGTAAATTTCTTCTTCCGTCTTCCCGTTAAATGGTTTCCATTTTTTATCGGATGGATGGTTTCTTATTGCTATGGGGAAAATCATTATGGTTCCTTCTGGTAGTGCTTCTGTATTGAAAAAACCACCACCATCCACAACTTTTTCGTTTTCTTTTAAACGGACGCGGCTTTGACGATATAATGCCATGTCGTGAATCATAGAAATATCTTCATCTTTGACGACTACAGCGGGTAGTTCCTGACCATCGGGAAACCAAGCAGATAAATTCTCCATTTTATTGACAGTTAAGAATCCCAGGTTGAAAAAAAGAGTTTTCTTATTTTGAGACTGGCGCGGTTTTAGAATTGAAGAACCAGTGTAGGGGTCGGGAATCGTCAACTTTTTCTGAGTAATCCGGTTATATCGTTTGAGAAGACGCTCGCAAGTTACCCATACAATAGGTTGACCGGGAGAAAATACTGGTAACCAAACAATGGAAGCATGTTCGATTTTCACAATTGATTCGTTATTCACTTCCGAGTGTGCTGAACCCGCAGCATCTCCATACCAATAATTTGCTTCTGCTTCTCCCAGTTCTGGATTTTGGCGCATCTCTGCACGCAATCGACCGCGTAGAGAACTACCGGGGATAATTCCCGTAAGAGTGAATTGATCGCGGAATATCAGGTTTAAATTTCCACTTTCTTCGCCAGCTGTTGCACCCACATGGAGAGGTGCTAAGGTTTCGATGGTACCATAGGCTTTTTTGTACATTAAGCAACTCCTTTGCGCGTAGCGCAAGTAAAAAGTCAAAAGTCAAAAGTAAAAAGTAAAAAATCAAAAAAAGTAAAAAGCTTAATATATATGGCTTTTGGGGTTAATATATGTCCTAACTTAGCTTCGTAGTGCTATATTCCTTTAATATCTATTGGTAAGCAAAAACCGCATCCTAATTTTTTAAGACTGATACCTTCACTAGGAAACCAATCATCATCCCAGTTCCACCAAGATTTACCAATGGGTTGGTCGAGAACATAAACACTACCCGCAGGTACAGCATATCTTCCCGTACCCAAGCGTCCCTTAGCGCGATAACGGTAAGCGACGGGTTTATCGGTTAGCATTTGCACTGTTTGATTTTGATTTAGGAAGAAATCTTTTTGCGGGTACCGATATGAATAGCGAGTAGAACCCCAAATTCCCGGTGCTACTAATGCAAATGTCCGTTGAATTTCTTGATTTAATAGTTGTAAAACCTTCTTACGAGTAATTTCTTCACAATCAATTTCTACAATGTGATTTTCACCACCAAAGCGATACCAACCATGTTCTAGGGGATATGTTGAGAGATAAATCAAACAAATATCTTCTGGAATTTGCACGGAGTTTTCCAGAAATAAACCATCTGCTTGTTTAACACAACGCTGGTTTTTCTCTAAACTAGGATGTAGAAAGGAAGAAAACTTCCAAGGATGTTCAGATACAACTTTATTAGCTTGTAACTTTTTTGCAGAATCTCCCCAAGCAGAAATTTTTTGCCATTGGTAATCAGGTTCTAGTTTTTCATCTGATTTTCCATGTTCCCGACACCATTTTCCATCTTTAAATTTCCATTCATCAATACCTTTACGGGAAATAATTTTACTCCAAGGAATAGGTACATAAAAGTCTTGTTTATCATCTATCTCCGCCCAGAATGGTCCAGTAACGTACAAGTTTTCTCGTAATTCTGCTTGTAACTTTTCTCGTACTTCTCGTGCAGAAGATTGATGCTGACTCTTCGTAGTACTAAAAATTAAACCTGAAAGGGTAGCTGCTTCCGGAGGAAACTTTCTCCCAGAACGTCCGACTAGATTTTCTGGCGATAAAAATGCACCAGAACTACCATACATATAACCTAAAGGGCTGATGGAGATGATGTATTTGAACATAAATGCCAACCTATATTAATCATGTCATTAATCCACGCAATTATTGCTGTTGCGCGTTCATAACCACTTGCATCATCACTAAATCCAACTATATATTTTGCGCTCGAGTCATCAAGTAATTGATCGACGTGTGTATGGGGAAAGTAAATCTTTAAAAAATTAATAGCAAATTTATAATCAAAAGTTTGGGCATCTATTCTAAAAGCATGTCGAGATTGTAATTGCGCCAAATCTTGATAAACATGACTCCAATTTGATTTCCCTTCTCGATCGCGATACTGATTTAAGATATCTAGATAATCCCAAGGACAAGTCCATTGAACATATTGTCCACTATTAAACAAAATCCTGATAGTTATGCGATCGCGCCCTAAAGACTTAGCATGTTTTTCTGCTTCTCGACAATGTTGTAGAATATCTCTTTGGGGAACGCTGTGACCAGCCCAAATAAATCCCACACTCAAAGTAATATCTTTGTGTTTATTTTTCTTCCATTCTTCAGGTAAACTTTTCAACCAATCAAAAGCCCTTTGGGGTTGAATTTCATCTTCATGTTGTTCGCTGTAAATAACTCCTAAAAAATCATCTCCACCCGCATAAATAACCCTACCTAAATCTTGGGGAAAGTCTCGATAAAAGTTTTTCCCCCACTCCCGCATATCTTGACTAAACTTTTTAACTAAAACTTCTTCATTTTCTTGTTTTGCAAGTTTTTTGAGATATTTACCGACTTCATCACCATCACCCATAAACCAACCGGTCCAACGTCCTTTATCTTTTTCGGTTATCTTCTCCGGACGGCGATAAATATCACTAAAACTACTCTCGAGTACTGACATCTCTAAGATTTTCGCAATTTCTGGTAAAGTTACCAGTCGTTTGACTAACTCAGGTATACTTAATCGTTCATTTGCTGCAATATATTTACCCTCCGGTTCCTTATCCGGTTTTGGATCATATGGAATAAAAGCAAGTTTGTGGTAAAACTCCTTAATCCTCATCCCTTCATTTCGCCAGTTCAGTTTATCAGGGTGTCTATCTTCTGCACCCAAACCAGGAAACGCAATCCCATCCGTTCCCGTAAGACTAGAACTCTCACCGATCCAATTTACCGCAGTCCAACCGCGAGAAAGCTTACAGTTGTCCAAGTCTTCCATTGCTGCTGTGATGCTATCCCCCTTTCCCACAAAAATTTCCCAGCTATAGTTCCCCCATTTTCCCCAATCTTTTTTCCAGTGGTATTCGTTTTTGTATTCAGGTAATTTTTCTTCAATCCAATTGCGACATTCCTCTAGTACTTGCTTCCATGCTGACAGCATGGTTTTTTCTACCTGTTCTTGAGTAAATTCCTCTTTTAAAAGGATACGATTCGGCATTCCTCTTTGAAGTTTGATTCGTGCTGGTGATATGACATCTTCAGAATTAGCAAGTTTTACTATCTGCTGACTCAGATAAGATAGAATCTGTGAAGCTCCATATAGGTCTCTAAGTTTACGCGACTTCTCGATAAACCCCTGTACGGGAGCAAAGGTAATTGCTGTGTAAATTGTCATAATCGCTGTACATAAAATTTTTATGGATTTACATATAAGACATATAAGACATATAAAAACCAGTATTAACACGTATGTATTTATACTAAGTCTCCATACCATTCGAGCTAAATTCCGGACAAAATAAATATATCGATCGCGAAAATCAAGAAATAAAAGCCAAGAAAAAGTGAGTTATAGGTAGGACTTACGCAACTGGCATATTTTTCCTGTAGAGTGTGTGACGCTGTGAAAATATCTGAACGTAAGAATCAGACTTATAGCGTCACGCACCAACCACCAATTGTGACACTTGCGTAAGTCCTGATAGGGTAAAAATAAGTTTTTTTAAGTAAATCAAATTACAGGTATCAATTATTTAGAGTAAGTATGAGTAGTTATTAACATCATTATTTATATTGCCTTATTTATATTAAAAGTAAAGCCTATATCGTGCGAATGACGAAATTTTACAAAAGTATTATTCTTTTCCAGGGCTTATACCAATTCAATAAATCATTGCAACAGATTCTCCGGTAGAGACGCGTTAGCGAAGCGTGACCGTTAGGTCACCATGTCGCGTCTCTACAAAATCTATCTGTCTCATTATTTTTCCAAATTGGTATAACTATATGTCACAAACGAGTTTTAAAGAATCACACCAAAAAACTAAAAAACCCATAATCCATTTTCTTGTTGGTTTACCTGCTAGTGGGAAATCAACTTTTGCACAATTAATCGCTCAAGCTGAAAATTGCGAAATTATTTCTACAGACGATATTCGGGCTGAATTATACGGTAATGCTACGATACAAGGAAGTTGGCACTCAATCGAAACTGAAGCAATTAATGGTATCGTTAATGAACTTACCAACAGTAAGAACGTAATTTACGACGCAACAAACTTTAAACGGTCTTTTCGCATAGATTTTTTACAAAAAGTTACGAAAAAAGTTAAAAGTAAAAAGGTAAAAGTAAAAATAACAAAATAGAACTTGAAAGAGTAGGCGATCGAGACTTAACTGCAAATTTCGACTTCTACTGCATAGCATGGTATCTCAATACCCCATTGGAAACCTGTATAGCTTGGAATCAAAAACGCGTTCGTCAGGTTCCAGAAGCTGTCATTAAAAATATGTATGCGGTTTTAAAAGACTTTCCACCGCTTACTGGAGAAGGATTTGCAAAGGTGAGAACTATTGATGTTACATCTAATAAAATGTCACCTGAGTTTGTCATAAAACAAATCAATCAACAGGTGGAAGGTCTCGAACGCAGTATTATTAACTCCCAAAATCGCAACGCTAATATTACACCTCATCAATATAGCAAGCTTGCTGATTTTGACCGGTTAATACACCTAATTTCCCTAATTATTAAATACCCTGGTATCGGTAATCTACATCGTACTAATCCACAACTTTTAGAAAATATTTTGGGTCATCAACCAAAATTTAACAATAACATTCAAGAAATAGCCGCAATCGTAGCGAAAAAACATGGTACTGTTTACGGTTGCGAACAAGCGATCGCAGTTGAAGCTGCGCGGGCTATCGCCCATGACTTAGAATATCTTACAGAAGTAGGAATTATTTCTGGTGGTGATAAATCAAATATAGAACTATTAAATATAAAAATATCAAATATAAAATCAGATACGCCAATCTCAAGGGAAGAAGAAAAACCTCAACCTTTATCTTTGCAAACAAGGGTATTTTTTCATTCTTATTCAGATAAAGAAGTTTTTCAACGCCTAATTAGTACAATCAAACTAATTGTTAATCAGCCATTTTTGCAAGACTTTGGTAAAGGTAGCTTGAAAACCTTAGCCCAAGCCTTAGAACAAGCGGGAGGAATATATAATGCAGAAAGTGGACTCCCCATGTTGCGAAAAGATATTGAAAATATTCTCAAACCTTACAAAATTATCCCTAGCTTTCCCATGCGACATGGTTACTTTGCAGGTACGGGAATCTTTTCCCAACAAGAATTAATCAAACTATTTGACATACTCCAATCTCAAGCAAAAAGTTTAGATGATCCTTTAGTACTCGACTTTTACAATACCTTCAAAGAACGAATGCTACAGACCAAGTTGATTGATTCCAAGGAAAACATTTATCCCATTCGTTCCATTGCGAATCACTCAATTGTTGATGAGAGACACTTACACGAAACCTCACTTTTAAAAAAACTACCATCCCTGGAAAATGCAATTGTTAAAGGAGAATTACTCGAACTAAACACCTTTAGCGGTAGTCCCAAATATGAAAGTGATGCAAATAGCTTCATAACTGTTTATCCTTTACAGATAGTTTTTCATAATCTTGCTTGGTACTTGGGGTATGAATGTATTGGTAAAGATGCACAATCGGGTTTACTAAAATTGCAGCGTTTAGATAGACTATTCCTTGGTAATTTCCAAAATCAACATCGTTCCCGTCAAGAGCAAACTAAAGCGTTAGAAAAACTCCAAAAACTTTTACAAGCAAGTGCGGGAATATATCTAGGGAATAGTGTTGAAGACCAATATCGATTCCTGAGTCGAAATAAAAATAAGCGAATGGAAGTATGTGTAACGGTAGAATTGTGGTTCGACGACAAGATATTTCACTTTATCACTGAAGGTACGAAAAGATTTGCACAAATCAAAATGTCTCGACCTCGATCTGTGGGTAAAGTAAGTTTACCAAAATCAATTTTTTGTTTGGAAGCACCTACGGGAGATAAACAATTCCCGAATAGATTTCAGACGGTTTTACCAAAGTGGTGTTTAAATGACTTTGATTTGTTGAGATGGATTTTAGGTTTTGGTGGAAGTGTTAAAGTTATACAGCCATCTGAATTAGTGGAGAAGGTTAAAAAGGTCGCTACGGGAATCCTTGGAGCAGTTGAGGAGTAAGAAATAATATTAGTTACACCAATTGGCAAAAATAGTGAGACAAATAAATTTTGTAGAGACGCGACAGAGGCTAACGCCGACGCCGCAGGCTCTGTCGCGTCTCTACGGGATAATCTGTTGCAATGATTTATTGAATTGGTATTAGCTGTGATTTTTTATCTCCCCAGCGAGTGGGGAGACGGCTGGTCGAATACTCTGACCAACATAAAGAAAATATGTTTCCATTAGTGCGCTTCCCCAACGAGTGGGGAAACTCGGTATATCAGTGAAGGTGATTTATTTTCATATTGTTTCCATTAGTTCGCTTCCCCAACAAGTGGGGAAACTTTGTAGTCCCGTAACTCAGTTGGTAGAGTGCCTTCCTGTTTCCATTAGTTCGCTTCCCCAACGAGTGGGGAAACACGTGGGTATAAGATACCTAGACCGGGTGACTACCAAGAGTTTCCATTAGTTCGCTTCCCCAACGAGTGGGGAAACTACTATGACCTAAAACCCCTTAGACTAAAAAACAACATGTTTCCATTAGTTCGCTTCCCCAACGAGTGGGGAAACCTTCTAAAGCCATATTTCAGGGGAGGCAATGACATGTTTCCATTAGTTCGCTTCCCCAACGAGTGGGGAAACCTTAGGTTTAGGTTGAAAGTCGCAGTTATTTTTGAGTTTCCATTAGTGCGCTTCCCCAACAAGTGAGGAAACTCTATCGATCCATCTGGAAAGATGAGATTTTCAAGGTTTCCATTAGTGCGCTTCCCCAACAAGTGAGGAAACATTTCCAACTTCAACTTGCAATGCTTGACAAGCAGATGTTTCCATTAGTGCGCTTCCCCAACAAGTGAGGAAACTATTCCGTTGGTCTATGGGAAGTGTTAACACTTTTGTTATGTTTCCATTAGTGCGCTTCCCCAACAAGTGAGGAAACCCCTAGACAAGACGTGGTTGATTTTATTCTAAATTTAGAGTTTCCATTAGTGCGCTTCCCCAACAAGTGAGGAAACTCTCATTATTCTTCCTACACGATTTTGTTCTTTTCGTTTCCATTAGTGCGCTTCCCCAACAAGTGAGGAAACACGGCGTCTAACCATAACGTGTAGAGATCAACTAATTCGTTTCCATTAGTGCGCTTCCCCAACAAGTGAGGAAACACTCACGTCTCTGTAATATGGGAGGTCAACACGGATGTTTCCATTAGTGCGCTTCCCCAACAAGTGAGGAAACTCAGCAAAACGCGATTAATGGCGCTAGGGAAATTATGTTTCCATTAGTGCGCTTCCCCAACAAGTGAGGAAACAATTGTTGCTTTTGATTTGGGAACTCAAACAGCTCTGTTTCCATTAGTGCGCTTCCCCAACAAGTGAGGAAACGGGAACAGGGAACTCTTAACGGGGAACAGTGTTTGGTTTCCATTAGTGCGCTTCCCCAACAAGTGAGGAAACCTTGTCTGAACTTGATTGAAAAGCTAGTTGGTAGTTTCCATTAGTGCGCTTCCCCAACAAGTGAGGAAACTAAAATTAGCTCTAAACAATTAGTTTAGAAATTGTTTCCATTAGTGCGCTTCCCCAACAAGT
>JAAUYH010022911.1_pt1 | contig 11371 bp, 7 predicted proteins | sample 7278061 | NCBI WGS metagenome assembly JAAUYH01 (sample SAMN14350203, study PRJNA611818) | marine sediment metagenome | isolation source: surface marine sediment (0.6m) | place: French Polynesia: Moorea | collected 2018-08 | reverse complement strand
ATAATTCGATCGTACACCAGCAATAGCCTAGACTTCAAAGAACATTGACTAAACAAAGAAATTGTGCTGGCAAAACACGGCAAGCACAGCAACAGACTGGCGTAAATTTGAAACAAAAAGCCGTAGTTTTCTAGTAACTCAGCCAAGTGGTTTTAGTAATGCATAGTTCCCGCATAACGAAGTATCATCTATTTCGTCCCCTTGTTCGATACAGATTTTCCTTCAGTCTCCTCAATAAGTCTCATAACTTGAATATTTCAGACTAAGGAAATCCACGGTCCTTTAGCTCCATCAGAATGTTTTATAAGAATGAATTCCTTTCGTTCCGTGATGTTGATGTATTCTTTTATATCAGTCCGCAACGCGAAAATGACTCAATAATTATGACGAAAAAATCCTCGAAATGAACCCCATTACGAATCGCAGTACTCTCGTCTCTTAAAAGTGTTCATTGCAATTCGTACACTGTTATCTAAACTTTTTGATAAATTTGGTAGTATATATTAATTGTATTTTAATCCTGTACCGCTTGTACTTCTTTGATACAAAATTCATTAACTTGTCGGCAGCTGACAAGCCTGGAGCCGACAAACAAGGTTGCAGATCTAAGTAAAGTAACAGAGCATTCTGTTAAAATACGCAAGTTTCAGCGCTGAATTTAAAAGATAAAGAAAGAGATAGTCGACTTTATTGGTAAAACGGCGGTGACACTTGTTTACCACTTTCCTATTTTCTAATCCTGCTTGTAGTTCAGGTGCGCTAGAAAATTCAGCAACTTATAATGATCCTAAGTCAATGCAGGATTCGATATGGTACGACGTATCAGTGTCATCTCGACTGAGATAAACTAACGTCTACCTATTACGATAAGAATTCTCTACAATGGCTCTGAATTTGTGCAGATTCATCGCGACTGAATCAAGCTTCTTGCGAATCCACGACAACTTAGTTTATTTTTCGATATTCCTCGAATTGCACAATATGACTTCAGCAATTCGTACACTTAAAAGTGTATCTAAATTAGATAGCTAGAGCAACGTTTTCACTGATAAAATGTTTTGTATCTTTGGGGTTGTGCGAAAATCGTTTGATTGTCATCTGTAGTTGACTTTGGACGGATGGGAATTATGTTCGATCGGTCTGGTTGAAAATTCAGATTTTGGACTTGTACTACTGGCCAAATTTTTAAAAGATCAGATGAGAAATGGATAATATTAGATGAAGTTTTGAGACATTTTTAATCGTCTTTAATGTCAATCAGTAATTCCATAGTTTCCGGATTGAAATCGATTAAATTCTGATTTTAAACCAATCAATGGTACAAGGGGCGGCCAAATGGATATAAACCCTAGAATGAGCAAAAAATTTGTGTTCAGATGGGATGTGAATTTAATAAATTTTTAAGTTATTTCAATTGTAGTACTACCGAAACTCACTTCTATTGGTCGAACCTGAATCTTCTGCAGTACAGTATTGGTGCTTCGCATCAAGATATTTGCCATTAGTTCGGAGAAAACTGCTTGCGTCACTGCGAAATCCATCCATTAAATCCCCCAGTCATTACAACATACACTCAAAGTGCACCTCAGGGATCTGGTGAAACTTCGTCTAAGAACAGCCTGCACCTTTACAGTGCACTAGCTAGACTGGTCCTCTGAGACGCAATTGCCGGAAGCTGAACATCGTGCACCCTCATCTATAGGTCTACTTTTGAAGCCGTGGTTTTGGTCTACCCGTGCCCTTCAGTTGGTGATCAAAAGCACCATCAAATATCAATTTCTCAGCGATACCACCACTCTAAACTCGAACCAGATGGGACAAACGCTAGCGATTATTGTCGGTGCAGCTAATAGGATACTGCGAATTTCTGTGTGCCCATTGCGCATGGTACCACCATCTTACCTTCCCTGCCCCCATAATCTTGTCCCACCACACGCACGCAGAACACGGGGATGGCCACCATAGTACAGACGCTGTTTACTGCATTACCACATTTTGTACACTTGCAGCAGCACCGGCGTGACGCGCGTAGCTCAAGTGAGACGATAGAGGCGTACCTTACACAAGTCCCAGGTCTTGTTACAGTTGAGCAGAATGCCGAAGCTGGACTGGTCCAAGCTGCCGTTGTGCAGGGCCAGGGGGATCTCCTCGATGTTAAGCGCGGTGTTGTTGAGGGCCTTGCGGAAGGTCTTGTCCACCATTTCGGAACGCTTGGTTGCAAAAATGTAGGCGACGATCTTGCGGTCCTGCGCGTCGGCGGCGATGACAACCGACTCGATGGCGCGCACGACCGACACCGCGAGCGCGGGGTCGTAGGTGACGTCGGCCACGAGAATTGTGTCGATGGCGTGGCGCAGGCACGCGCGCGCCACCTCGGCCGCCTCGCACACGTTGAGCCGCGCCACGCGCAGCTGCGTAGCGTGCGCCGCCGTCGCGCTCACGTGCCGCACGTTCGCGCGCAGCACGTCCAGCACGGCGCTCGATGCGTCGGTGAGCACGGCGTGGTTGGCGCCCGCGCGCGCCAGCGCGTACGCCGACAGCCCTAGGCCCGACCCAATCTCCAGCACGTTCTGGCCGGCCACGTCGTTGCGCACCAGGGGCGTGCCCAGCACGGCCAGGAACGCGGCCGCACCCGCCTCCCACAACCGCAGCCCGACGTCGCTGGCGTGGCCCACGCGCAGCACCACGTCGCCGCCGTCGGGTGCGCGCAGCACGACGTGAGGCACGTCGGCGGCGGCGGTGCGCCGCGACACGGCGGCGTTCGCGGCGGCCTGCACCAGCTCCTCGCTAGCCACCGACTGCACGCGGTCCACCTCGTCTATCAGCAGGCGCAGGAAGCGCGCGCTGCGCCGCGTGCCCCACGCGAAGTTGGGCGGCGCATCCGGTGGACGCCACAGCACCGTGGCCTCCAGCGCGGCACGCTGTGCAGCGGGCCGCCCCCATGCCAGTGTCCCGTGCGCCGCCTCCGTCGCGTCCAGCACGTTGCGCAGCGGGGCGCCACCGCGGAAGCCCAGCGTCAGGATACGCAGCGCGCCCAGCTCGTCGCCGTTCAGTGTTTCCGATGTGCCCATCTGGTCACTGCATTCCCTTGGCCTCTGGCGGTTTCGGTCTTGCGATGCGCGTGTGCGTCTCAGGTCGGATGCCCACTGTAAGCACGCCATGACAGTAATTTTTGTCGCTTTTCGACAACGTTCTCACACTGAGCTCTGTGACAGTGCGATGTGGCGGTGGTGTTCGATGCTTAAAGGGTTCGAGCTTCGATGCTTAGTGGACGGTGCTGTAGAAGGGTCACATTGTACGATACAATATTCGGCTGTCTTTACAAATCGATTCTTAGCTCAGAGCCGTACGTAAACTAGTCAACACAAGGTATAGGTACAAATTGTACATTCACCTAGTTCACCCACCAACCATACCAACCACCACCCACTTGTTCGACTCACGGCGGAGTCGGGGGGATACGTATGGGTACAGTGTACAACGGCGTGGCCTGCGTGCCAAGCCTGGGCAACGAATGAAGGGAACTTGGCGGGTCCTCCGTTATCGGGGGTAACGGTTGTCCTCTTTCCTCCACCCTCGGCATTCTCGGCACATTATACATCCGTCTCGGCGGGTCGAGTTGCCGCCCACTCGGGAGTGGGGGAGGCATGTCGTCCAACAGCTGGCGGGTGAAGCGAGTACGAATCTCGCACTTCCTCAACTCCTCGTCCACCGCACTCTCACGCTGCTTCACCAAGTCACGATACGTCAGTTCCCCGCGCGCGACCTCGTCCAAACGCCCCGCGCATGGCACCCTCGTCGCGTCCACCATGTCCTTTACAGCGGCCAGCGTCTTCTCGCACCGACACAACTCCTGGAGCGCGCACCGATACACTGCGCTCTTCATCTGCACGCTCACCTCCGGCACTATCACGCGGTGCAGCACCCCCATGATGTGGTTCCCGTGGCGGTGATTGAGCTCGATGGTCTCCTTGCACTTGTCCAACATGCCGAGGTCCGACCTGCGGTACCGCTCGTGCCACTCGTCGACGTCTATCACCTCCTCCGCACACATCTTCACTTGAGCGCTACCGACGGCCGGCGCGCGCGCCGTATTTAAGTGCCTGCGACTGCACTCCCATTTGCGTGTTCCCCCGCCGCCTTGTCGCAGGCACCTCGCCACGACAGCCTGCGTGCGGGATTCATTTCGTCACCCCCCGTTTCCTATGCGTGGCGTGCGTCGTACACGACACTCATCCGCCGATATCCGCGTGCCCGTTGCGCTCTGCCGGAGCACGTGGGCCAATTCCCGTGAATGAATCGCCGCTTCGTTCAAGTGTTTGACGAACAAGCAATCATTTTATCTTCTCCGCATTCGCCCCTGTGTTCTGCGTCGAGCGACGAATCAGGTTCCATCAACAACCCACACGAACTAGCTTTGGCTCTACCATTGTGACTACCAATCTATCTTCTTTTCGACAGTAGCTTATTCAGCAAACCAAAAAATCCTCGCTCGGTCTTCCCTCAAGTAGTCCTCTCCTTCCGTTCAACTTCTTGAGCAGCCCGTAAGATCGTAATTTTGGCCCTCCCTTACGCCTTCTACTTCTTTGCGCTTAATCTTCGAAGACAGGATATTCTAGAGATTTCAAGTCAGACATGGCAGTTTCGAACATGTCCTCGCCTATTTTTCGAACAGAACGACCTGGACATATCGAACGGTTCCGGCAGAGATTTCGCGACCTTTTCGGTAGGTGGCCTTCGAATCTTCCGTGGAACCATCTTATGCCGACTACTACTAAAACTTGGAACAAATTCTTTATATTGCTCTAAAAACTCGACCATTGCACGCGCGTCTCTCATATGCTTCGACTTCGGTTTCGGTTCTTCGGTTCTTCGGTCCTCCTTCCCGGTCATAGTCTCCGTTTCTACCGATACTACCCTCGTCTCTATGTTCGGAGTGGGGTTCTGGCTTCGACTTTCTGTCGAATATTCGAAATCTGGTTCTGTTACGCTTTCGGCTAGGTCGTTGTCGGTGGCGACGTTTCCGAATAATGGTCCGAATATTCAAAGAGCGTATCGCTGTTATCGTAGAATTCACGTGTCTCTTCGATGCCTGCAGAAGTTGTGTACCGCATCAGAAGCTCCATCATTCTTTTTCAACACAGTGATCACATTCTGTGGATTTTGCACCAATAGTATGTGTCCTTTTCTCTTCGTTTTAGTGCAAAATTTTAGAGGATAAGAATAACGAATAGCGTTCCTACTCTCACTTCCTACTAATGCTGACTAGAACACATGCCATACCTTACGATATCCCAGAGAATCCTGTTGTTCACCTGCGGATTGAGCAAAAGTAGAGAGTTTAGTCCGAACGAGTTCAGACAAATAGAAGACTTTTTGGAGATTTCCGATTCTTCAACTTTCCTTTCATCACAGTTATCGAGGAAACCAAGTCTCCAGAAAATAGTTCTTCACACCGTAGGGAAACCGAATCATCACCCAATATGTTTAATATACGGGACGCCGTCGGAAAGTGAAGCGTACAAAAGCTTTCGATGGCGCACCCAAGAGCACCGCACCGAAGTAATAAATAGTGAGCCCGATGTGTACAATTACTTCTCCGAACGCGCCTTGAGATCCTTGTTCATGTTCTCGAAGCCCTCCCGAGTTTTCGTGTCCATGTCACCCTTAATCAATGGCAACAACAGGCCGCTGAACTTTTCGCTGTGAACAAAACGCGTGCCACCATCGTCGGTGGGGACAAGTTCGAATCGGTGGCGGCCACAGAAGAGGAACGAGAAGAACAGGTTGCCCTCCCATTCCAGGACGCGGCCCTCGTCGAGCACGGTGACGGTGGGCTTGAAGGTCATGGTGTTACCGCCAGGCGGCGAAATCACGGCGGCGAGACGCGAGCCAACGGTCAGATTGCCTTCATGTGTCAGCGAGGTGATGAAAGTGTTCCATTCGGGGTACGCCGCAAAATCCATCAGCACGCTCCATACCTTCTCGGGCGGAGCAGCGACGGTGGTCTCGGTCTGCAAATGAAAAGTCATCGCGGCGCTCGAGGTCTGGAAGCGCGCGCGGCGGGGACCGACATGCGAGGCGACGTCGTAAGAGCGCGTCCGCGATAGGGCCGTACGACATAAGGGGGCGCGCGATTGGCTAATTCAAAATCTCGATTCACCCAACGCGGAATTTAACAGAAATGTAAGCTGTACCAATGTTGTCGTTTATGTCAGCCGTTGGGTCCAGACTGTTCTCGAGTGTATCCAATAACAGCGGTGCACCACCGGCACACGTCACGTCGCTGACTCGCAAGTACCAGTACTACTTCCGGCCGTCGTACCGGTAATACAAATAGCCCTCTGTCTTCTCCCACATCCACCACCAACCTCACCCGGCAACAACCAACCCATCGCTCACCTGCCACCCACACTACCTAGCTCACCACCACGATGACTCTCATCAGCACCAACCTCGACGCCGCCACCCGCCCCGCGATGCTCCGATACGTCCCTGTGCAACACGCGACGAAAATGAAGCTGCTCCACACCCCGCAACCCGCCACTATGGTCGCGAACCCAACACCAAACGCGCCACGCAAGCAACGACCATCACGGCTATCATTCGTTGACGCGGATTGCAAGCACGATTCCGCGACCGCGAAGCCGCTCGTCGTACGGACGCTTGTTTTCGACGACGCGACCCAGTAACAAGTGAGAATCCGTCGCGTGGTCCGAGTTGTGCTGAAACCACACAACTTGGCATTGCAAGCACTCACGCCGCAGACGGGCGAACAAGGCGCAGAAGAAGCGCATGATGCGCTCGCTCATGGCACCCATTGCATGATGGTATCTGCGCTATTACGACGCTCACCACCTGAACAAGAAGAATCATCACAGGACCTTTTCCGTGATGTTCGCCCTCTATCTACGTAACTTATAACACTGTACCCTACCTTACTTGTATGAAATAAATGTGTACTATACTTTATCAATCCACATGGTCCCTCAACTGTCCCGGGCACTTTACCTGCTTTCCATTTCACGATTAGCCGCTCGATATTCTCGAAGTATGCCCATGTGTGCATCCTCTGCATCATGGAAATGTTTTACGACATAACATCCTAGCAGAGATGATTGCTTGAACGCCGCTGTACGGCAGAATTTTCTAGCTGACAGCCGCAACCTCGCGATTCCCTGGTATGTTAGGCATTGCGTGCAGTACATGTGCATGTAGTTCATTGCAATCAGGCGACGCAACACAAATTACGTAGATGTCCGTTTCAGAGAGCGAAGAAGCCACGACAACATGTCCCGTACATGGGATTGATTTACCGAAATACAATAGAAAAATCGATAAAATTAGGGTGTTGTCCAACAACTTCAATTGTTGGCAGCAGACGAATTAAATGCGAAATCAAATTACCGAAGATTAAGTCCACTGCACGGCATTCCATTGGACGGCCATTGAGGTGCAAGAAGCGCCAGATAAAAATTTGTGAAATTCAGGCAACCTTCCAGCGCACCGCCGCGTCGAAGCGGGCCTGTCTGGAAGTGGACATCCTCCAACAATAGAGAACAATCTCGAATTGCAGTTCCAGAGGTATATAAACCCTGCGCTCAACCCGCTCACACACTCATCAAAGTATCTCCGAATACTTCTACCCAATACCCCACTGTACGAGTACTGTATCCACTACAACGACCATGGTGCGCGTGAAATCCAACCTGGACGGTGACATCCACCGTTTCGTGCTGCCCGACTCGCCGACGTTCAAGGAGCTTCACGACCACCTGGCCGCCATCTACGGGACCACTGACTTCACCGTGAAGTACAAGGACGACGAGGGCGACCACGTCACGGTGTCGTCCGACGAAGAGCTGCTGGAAGCTGTTTCGAGTGTGCCCGACTCTGGCCTGCTGCGTGTGGAGGTGCTACGTTCTACCGCACCGCCTAGCGCTGCCGCACCCAGAAATGTGACTACCACGCCCACACCGCAACCTGCTACAGAGCCGGCTCCTGCTGCGCAACCAACGGCAAGCACCAGTGCCGGCGCGGGACCGTCGAGCAACCCGAACCCGACGCGCGACGACGACAACTCTGGTGGTATGCGTGATACGCTCACACCCGAAGATGTGATGCAGGGCCTGGGCGGTATGTTCGCGGGACTATTCGGGCCGTTCGGGATGGGTGGGGGAGGTATGTGTGGGATGAGCGGCTTTCCGGGAGGTATGGGTAGCATGGGAGGCGGCGGCTTCCCGGGTGGTATGGGTAGCATGGGAGGCGGCGGCTTTCCAGGTGGTATGGGTGGCATGGGAGGCGGCGGGTTCCGTGGGGGCATGCGTGGCGCGGGGTGGGGCCGCGGGCGAAACCGCTTTGGCGGCGCGCAACCGTTCGGGATGCCGTGGATGAACTTCAACACCGAGGACATTGGGCGCTTTATGCGCGAGTTCGACCCGCAAGCCATCGGCGGAGACTTTGCTAACATCCAGCCCAGCACGATGGAGGCGCTGCGCAACTTGGTGGCGCACTTCGTGCGCCAGCCCAACCTGGTCGACACTATGCAGGCGCTCGGCACCGCCATGCCGCTGCTCCACGGCTTCGTGGCCGAGCTGGGTAGCGGCGCGCCCGTCACGCCGGCGCGCGTCGACGCGCTTGCCACGGCGGTCAACGCCACGCTGGCCGCGCGCCTGGGCGCCGATAACGCGCGGCGCGTCGCCGACTTTGTGCGCACCGCCGCCAGCGACGCGGCGGTGCAGTCGATCCTGCGGCGCATCCCCAGCGGCATGGGCATGGGCGGCGGCGACAGTAACGAAGGCAGCACACCGGCGCCGCGCGCGGCGAACGAGGGGACGCAGCACCCCTGGGAGAACGAGCCCGACCGACCGCTGGTACCGCGGCCCACGCTGAGCATGGGCTCGCGCGGCACCGAGGTGCTGTTCCTGCAGCACCTGCTCACCAACCTGGGCTACATGACGCCCGCCGACTATCGCCTGCGCGCCGGCGTGTTCGGGCCCCGCACCGCCGCCGCGGTCACCGCGTTCCGCCGCGACTGCGGGCTGCCGCCCACGCCCTTCCCCGTCTACGACGACGTCGTCGCCGCGTCCCTCCTCTCCCTCATCGACGTCGGCGTCCCACCCACCGCCGCCACCGGCGCGTCCTCGCAGCCCACCGACGAGGGCCCCGCCGTGGACGTGGACAATGCGCCCACCGCCGCGTGATCGCGCCGTCATGCTAGTTATTATATCTGTGTACTACTTGTTGTATTCTGTTCTATTGATTCGTTGTGCGGTCGATCTGTGCTCGTTTGGTTCTCAACGAGTTCGTGATCGACCGATCGGCTTGTTGCCGTAGTGTAAATGTTCTTGCCTTGTTGGTTTTCTATCTCGTTTCGCGAATCTGTGTTTCCGTAGTATTGCACTGTATGAGTTTTATTACTGATTGCTTCCCTTGTTTTTTTCAGCAGCTGTAGAGTAGAGCCCCCTAATACCGCTACAATGATAGGCCCCCGCAACTCGCCTGTTCACCCCCTAACCTTCGATTTCATTTCCCGTTTGACATGGCGCCACCCACGAAACTGCTGGAACCCAATGATTTACAGCGAGTATCAGTGGATCCAACCGTCTAGTAGTTACAGGATTTCGATTCACATGCGCTTCGAATGTCACGCTACTGCTGGACGGTACAGTAGTTAGGAAGGTGAGGTCCTCCCGATAAAAAACTATACAACTGTCAAATTCAGGGCGGCCAGACGAACCACGAGCAAGTACAGTGACGACGTCAATGACACCACTGTTCATCGGCTAATTCCGCGGACTGAAATCCGTCGGTATCCCTATGCACACACATTTCCCGAGGGGATCGTGCGACGAATGAAAAGTGAGGCAAGATTTGAGTACCGGTCATGGCGGCGAGGAAGCGGAGGAGGTGGCGTTGCGCGCCCGCTTCGCGCACGTCCGCCACGTCGCGGCCGCTTATCTCCAGACTGGTCAGCTGCGCCTGGGGAATGCGCTGCTCGGCGTTGCGCCGCAGCCGCCCCCGCGACGTGGTTAAGTACGTGGCGTCGGTGAGCGTGAGCGTGCGGACGCCGGCGTGCACGGTGTTCTCCGCAACGCTCCGCGTAGCGGCAGCGTATCGTGAGGTGCTCCAGCGCGGGGTGTTCACTGCCTCGGGCAGGGCCGGCACGCTCGCACGCGGGCCTCCTCCAGTCGCTTTCGCGTTCGATGAGCATCAGTATGAATTCTCGGAGGCTGCGTTTCTGCTTGCGTTCTGGTCGACACTGGTGATTACCGAGGTCGTGGTACGATTCGTTCAACACAGACAACCGAAGATGCGAGTTTAATTTACATGTTAATCTCTCCAATCCGACCCGGTTCTGGGCGCAATTTATCGAGGAATAGTACAGCTAGTATTCCGCGCGTTCGGGCTACAGGTAGGCCTTTCCGACGGCGTGCTTGACTATTGTTCACGAACGCTCACGCGCATTCTGTTCGTGGTGCAGGTCGTGCTCGGCACGTACGTTTTTACGGAGCACGTCGTCGTCATCCCTGCGCTGTCGCCGGGTGCAAGCAAGACGTTGGGTGGGCTGGGCATCCTCGCCAGCTCGTCGTTCTTCTTCGTGCTGCATTTCGGTTAGTTTGTGTTCATCGCGGTCATCTCTTCGATCAAGACGCTCTTGCTCGACAGGTTGTTCCGATTCAGCAGGTTGATTACTTTTGCGTGGGTAGTAATGATACACTCGTTTTCCATCCGGGCCGATATATGGACCAGCATGCAATGAGGCCTGAGGGCGAGAACGAGAAGGAGCCATCTCGTTGAACAATTTGACGACTAGAGTTTGGGTGACCGATATTGTGGATTGCGAAGTAATAATTCAGAATGTCGACAGGATGAGTGAGGATTTTGGTCTAGTTCGATAGCCCAATGATCCTGAGGGCTGGGGATTACACACAGTGCTGCAAACACGTTGACTGAGTATGTGGTGTACTCAGAACCACGAATAGAGATGTAGTCTGGCAGTTCTGGTGTCCTCAAGTTTTCTGATGTTACAGTTCTTTCGGATTAATGCCTTGTCACGATTGGCCACGAAAGCGCTCCTGAGATATCGCAAAAATCCTTTTTGACTTCGCATGATGAATTAGCACGACGAGAACAATCCAAATACTGACAAATGTTGAGTCTACTTTTTATTCTGCAAAAATCGTGATAGTCAGAATATGTGAAACGGACTGTAACATGCGCAGAATAAATTATTGTATTCTAGAAGACTAGGAATATCCTTATTTTCTCGCAAAATCAATTATTCACGCACCCTTTAGTTTTCATTTACTGAACCATTCTCATCCTATATTGCACGGTTGTCTACTTCCATCCCCTGAGAATTAGAATT
>JAAUYH010237675.1_pt1 | contig 11372 bp, 9 predicted proteins | sample 7278061 | NCBI WGS metagenome assembly JAAUYH01 (sample SAMN14350203, study PRJNA611818) | marine sediment metagenome | isolation source: surface marine sediment (0.6m) | place: French Polynesia: Moorea | collected 2018-08 | reverse complement strand
CTTTTTGAAACCGCTGCTGTGCCTCATCAAAATTCTCTGGCGCAGATTCTGATAAGTTGGTAGGGGATTCATTGGGATTTTGAGCCAAAGCAGCTACACTTGAAGGTAACACAGCTAAACTTAGGGTGAGGATGCTGACTCCCAAGACTTTAGACAACTGAAATAATTTCATGATTTAATCTCCATGTTGAGGGTTATTGGAAAAACCATGCTAGTCTTTAAGCCAGCTTTGCTAAAGCTAGCTTATAAGGATGCTTACTCATCAACTTCTTATTAACATAAGGCTAGAAAAAAAAATTGAAGAACTTGTGAGGAAAAAAATCAAGGACTTTCAAAGAAAAGAATCCTCACAAAATAGGTTTTAAACTTGATATTTTTAGAAGTTTTTTCCTTGAGATAGCTTAAATCAATAGGTCGGGTTTTACCGTTTTAATGCTTCAATTTTAAAGAGACTTTTGACTGTCCTTCTGAGAATAAAGATTGTCCCTCAGAATCGTTTGAACTCTTGTTAATTGCTTGTAACAGGAGATAGTTTAAGACCGTTCTTATGGCAATAATTGCTGCCAATTGACCGATATCATTCCAGGTAGGTGCGATCATGGTCTTTAAAATGCTACCTCCCACCAGAAAACTCAGTCCCAAGGAAAAAGAATAACCCAACTCTAATCGACTTGCCAGAACAGCGCGATCGCCGAACTAGAATTAGAAAAAAGATATTTACAGTAAATAATTAAAGCTTTAATTATCTTTGTGCAAATTACAAACAGAGCTAATAATTGGCATAGACTAACTACCCAACCATTAAGAGTTCTGACTAGGGTTATCAACATTATTGTTTCGTTATCAACTTTTTGGTTAATCAAGCAAAACGTCGCTTTTGAAACTAACGATCAAATAACTTTTCTAACTCAATCCAAACAAACATCAGCATACTGACTCCCAAACAAATTGCTAATTCGGTAGCACTAAGTAGATGGGTGTCAAAGAAATTACGCAAAGGTGCGACGTAAATTAGTAGCAGTTGCAAAGTAGTAGTTAGAGTTACTGCACCTAAGACAGAGGGATTAGAAAAAAGATTCATTTCTATAGTTAGTCTGGTATCAGAACGAACTGCTAGGACATGACCCATTTGTGCCAGACAAAGAGTAGTAAACACCATTGTTTTCCATCGGTCTGGATTACCATCGAGACTGTCGTAGTGATAAGACCAAACCATTAACCCAATCGTTAGTAGAGCAAAAATAATCCCGATTCTGACCATATACAATCCCAAACCCTGAGCAAAAATACTTTCTCTGGGGCTATGGGGAGGACGGCGCATTACATTGGGTTCCCCTGGTTCTAATGCCAAAGCTAACGCAGGTAAGCCATCTGTTACCAGGTTCATCCAGAGAATTTGTAAGGGGGAGAGAGGAACACCGCCTAAACCAAGTAAGGGTGCAGAAGCAATAGTTAGCACTTCACCAATATTACTGCCGAGGATATATTTAATAAAGCGACGAATATTGTCATAAACAACCCTTCCTTCTTCGGTAGCAGCGACAATGGTGGCAAAATTATCATCCAGCAAAATCATATCGCTGGCTTCTTTACTGACATCAGTTCCCGTAATGCCCATAGCAATACCAATATCCGCTTGTTTAAGGGCTGGAGCATCGTTGACTCCATCCCCTGTCATTGCCACAAATTCACCGCGCTTTTGTAAGGCTTTGACAATGCGTAGTTTGTGTTCGGGGGCAACACGAGCGTAAACACTGACCTCTTCCACTACTAGTTCTAGTTCTTCTGTGGACATGACTTCTAATTCTTGTCCTGTGAGAGCGCGCTCGCTCTGTGTAGCAAGAGCTAATTTAGTAGCGATCGCCATAGCAGTGAGGGGATGATCGCCAGTAATCATTACAGGGCGAATTCCTGCTTGTTTACAGCTTTGCACGGCTTCTGCTACTTCTACACGAGGGGCATCGAGCATTCCTACTAAACCCAACCAAATAAGTCCTTGTTCGCTTTCGGCTTCTGTCTCTGCTGGAGGAACTTCAGCTAGGGATTTATAGGCAAAACCTAACACCCTTAAACCGTTGCTTGCCAGATGATTATTGATTTCGAGAATCTGCTGTCTTTGTTGCTCGGTAATCGATTCGGCATTTCCTTTAATCTGAAGACAATTACAGCGTTCTAAAATTAACTCGGTTGAACCTTTGGTAAACATTAGATAAGGGAATTCTCCTTCATCATGGTTAGCAACTATTACTGACATCCTTTTGCGTTCGGAAGAGAAGGGGAATTCTCCCCTGCGGGGCATTTTAAAATCAAGTTCTTCTTTAAAAATTCCTGCTTTACCAGCTAAAGTTAATAATGCGCCTTCAGTCGGATCCCCCAGAATCGTCCATTCACTATGCTCATGTTTTCTGTCCTGCTGTAGCAAGGCATCATTACACAATACACAAGCTGGAAATAACTTCTTAACTTCTGGTTCTTGTTCAATTCCCTCAAGATCCTCACAATAAAATTCTCCTGATGGTTCGTAACCTTTTCCTGTAACGCTAAAGTGAAGAGAACCAGTATAAACTTCTTGCACTACCATCTTATTTTGAGTCAGAGTTCCTGTTTTATCGGAACAGATGGTAGTTACTGAACCTAAAGTTTCTACCGCAGGGAGTTTGCGAATTAAAGCCTGACGGCGGATCATCCTTTGCGTACCAATGGCTAGAGTAACAGTTACCACCGCAGGTAATCCTTCTGGGACAACTGCCACCGCCATACTGAGAGATATTTCTAATAATTCGTTAAAAAATTGCCATCCTGCCCTTAATACTCCCCCAATCACTACCAAAGCTACTAAAGTCATCGAACCACCAACTAATACATTACCTAGTTGGGTCATTCTTTGTTGCAGGGGGGTGGGTTCGCTTTCCACAGCTTGAATCATGGCAGCAATACGACCAATTTCGGTTTCCATCGCTGTTTTGGTCACGATCGCTTTAGCTCTACCTTGGACTACCTCTGTCCCCTTAAAAACTAAGTTAGTGCGATCGCCCAAGGGGGCATCTTCGGCTAAAATCCTATTGGCATCTTTATTAACGGTAGTAGCTTCTCCCGTTAAGGTAGATTCACCAATTTGCAGGTTTTGCGTCTCCAACAAACGCCCATCGGCAGCAATTTGGACTCCTGCTTCTAAGAGCATAATGTCTCCTGGGACTAATTCTTTAGCATCAATCTCTTGGGTAATCCCGTCGCGAATAACCCTGACATAGGGAGAAGAGAGACGTTTTAGGGCAGCTAGGGCTTGTTCCGCACGACTTTCTTGAAGATAACCCAGTATTCCGTTTAAAATCACGATAGCAAAAATCGCGATCGCATCTTTGGGAAAGTTGTTTTGTTGTAAATCTAAAATGAATGATACTATCGCTACGACAATCAGCATTACTAACATGATGTTAGTAAACTGATCCCAGAAGATAGTTAAGGGACTGCGTTTCCCAGTTTCCTTGAGTTCGTTTTTACCAAAGTATTGCTGTCGTTGGTAAATTTGATCGATATTCAATCCGCCATAAGCATCACCTTGCAATAATTCAGTAGTTTGTTCCGGGCTGAGGTTGTGCCAAAGCTCAGTAGTTTCAGGCATAGCAGCCCTATTAGAAGCCCTATTAGAAGTAGTAGGAAAATTCATAGTTTTGAGTCATTTAATGAGATTTGGAAGGCAATTTGGTGGTTGCCAGAGGGCATAACCAATAAAACCCAAAAATATCCTGTTGAATAATTGAATACCAAGAATATGGGTTTCTTGTGATCTATCGATGAAAAATAAGGCGTTGCTCCCTTCGTAATGGTTTTCTTCTAACTGAGGTAAATTCTTGTAACTGCGCCAGTAGAAAACTTATCCAAGACGGCGATCAAATCTGCCAACATAAAGGATATTAAATAGACCTCTTGCATGAATCAGGCGATCGCCATTGTCTATAGCCTTAACAGAAGCATTAACTAACTGATTTTTAACTGAAGCAAATGATGATTGAAGATTGTGAAACGAAGCTGTTTGTCTATTGTTAACTGAAAGAGGTACTGTTAAACTTAGAGTAGCAAGGGAAATAATAGCTGCAAGGGCAGTTAAGTTTAATCTTTTACTGCTTAAGTAAGTAATTTTATTCATAGTTTTGCACTCTCAATTAACAAATTAAAAGTCTAGAATATTCCTTATAAATTAAGTATTGTCAAAGCCCAACCCTATCTATCTAAAGGATGAGTAATGGAGTTTTGGTAGCAACTAATTAAACCTAGTAATCACTACAAATATTTATTCCTTTAGGTAGTTGATTATTTAATTCTTAGGGCAAGTTACATTTTTTGCTGCCTGCGCCTTTGATTTTTTCTTGGGCTTACTATTGACAGGGAATAGCCAAAAAAGTATGACAAGGCAACAACTAATAAAGGTGAAGGCTATTACTTGAAAGAAAAGAACATGAACCATGATTAGAAACTCACTATTTAAATATTAAAAATTAGATTGAAGAAACTAAGGAAAAATTCTGAGCTTTTAAAAGCTTGAATTTGCAGGTTATAGAGCTATTTTGGGCTGTTATGAAGAGGTCGGATGTTTCTAAACGACAGTGTGGACAATACCAGTAGAGTTCTTGGGAACGAAGATGACGGAGTAAATTATGGGAGCAGTAAGGACAACTATTCATATCCTTTCCTCCGATAGTGGAAAGCTCGTTAACAATATTTGAGATTGATTTATTATTTAAGTTAACAAGGGATTCTTACATGGCTATGACAGTTTTATGTCAGTTTTGACAAAGCTGATTATCTAGCAAAAATATGAAATTTTACTCAGCATCTTATTAAAATTTCGCTTTTGTTCTGATGCTCACAGTAGAGAAGTGACAATCAAATTTCTATAGAGTCAGTGTTACTATTGTGGTAAATTGTCACTAATTTTTTTATTAGACTTGCTAAGGGTACGGCTAAAATCAGACCCAAAAAGCCAGCTACTTTTGCTCCTACTAATAAAGAGAATAAAATCCAAGCAGGATTTAAGCCTGTAAATTCTCCTAACAACCGAGGCGCGACCGCGTTTTCTACTATTTGTTCAATAATCACTGCCACTACTAAAACTTTAATTCCCAACCAAATACTTTTAAGAGCTACCAAAAAACTTATAATGGCAATACTTAAAGCTGCGCCAAAAGGAAAAATTGCCATCACCCCTACTCCTACGCCAAAAAGCAAGCCAAAAGGAATTTGTAGAATTAAGAAAGCGGTAGTTATGGCTAATCCCATAATAGTTGCTACGGTGATTTGTCCTACAAAGTAATTGTGAAAAGTTTGTCCTAGGGCAGGACGAATTTTGATTGTCAAGTCTGGGGGAAATAATTGAAACAAATCATCCCAAATTTCTTGACCTTGAAGTAAAAGATAAAAAGTTAGTACTGTAGTTAAAAGTATATCTAAAACGCTACTGATAGCTAAAAATAAACTCCCTAAAATTTGTCCGCTAAATTGTTGTAATTGATTCGATAAACGACCTAATAGCTCTGCTCCCAGATTACTAATATTAATAGGAAAATTACGATTGTTTGCCCAGGCTTCTAAATATTGTAATTGTTCTCTTCCCGAACTCAACCAGCTTGGCAATTTTTCTAATAGTTGATTTAGTTGCTCTATTACTAAAGGAACTAGAGTAATCCCAATAATGGCTAATGCACTCAGGACAAAGAGTAAAACAATTAAAATAGAAATTGCTCTCTTTATTCTTATTTTTTGTAATAGCTTAACAGGATAATCTAAAATAAATGAAAGTAAAGTAGCAGTAACTATAATAGTAATTAAAGATTTAAAATATTGAAAAATAACTAATAATAGCCAACCATTAAGTGTAATCAAAGGCAATGCCAAGCCGTACAATAACCATTTTGGTAGCTGCAATAAAGTTTTCATTAGAAGTCTTCAAAAATTATATTTTACTGTTGCTTATGAACAAAAAAAACTTAAACGTACTGCCTACTCCTAACTGACTTTCCACAAATATTTCTCCTCCATGTAGTTCTACCAAACGACGACAGATTGCCAAGCCAATACCAGTACCACCATATTTTTGAGAACGAGACTTTGGCGATCGCCAGAAGCGTCGAAACACATAGATCGATTTCTTCTCCTCTAGAAGTCAGCATCAAAATATAGGGGTCATTAGTTACTGGTTTTTGACGGATTTGGGTACAGACTTCCAAACCATCCATCCCAGGCAGTCTCAGATCAAGGATGATTAAATCGGGTTGTTGTTCGGCAAAAACCCGCAGGGCCGAATAACCGTCATAACAAACACGACAGCAAAATCCTTCAGCCTCCAAGCATTCTTGAATAATTTGTGCTATTTCGCGCTCGTCTTCAACAATTAAAATCTCCATTGGTTGGTATATTAATCGGTCTAAAAATATTGGAACATAAAAATAACGGGACTTTGAGCAAAAATGTGGTCAAAAAATCGCTGATATATTGGAAAAATCTTGTCAACCCACTCTTTGGACAATTGTGTAAACTTATCACCAAAGTTCATATAGCTGAGATAAAATAGTAATTAGAGAATATTCTATAAGTTTGGTAGCAGCCAAATCTTTATTGAACCTATTCATCTTTTGGAAACTATAAGTAATCGGACAAAATTAATTATACAAAATTAGTCCTGAAAGACTTTTCTAGTCATAACCAAGTCTGTAAATATTTCTGTCCAGGTACTTAAACACATTACATAAAGTCTATCTGTTCGGGATTTGCTCGATCATCAGATTTTTCTCTAAGCAATATACTGTATCTTCCATGAGGAGGTACATTATGAAAGTCCAATCACGCCATAAACTCTTGGATTGGCAAAAAGATTCTGAAAATCAACAAAGTTCTGTCAGGAAAACTATTGCCAACTTGGGCAAAAAAATAGCTAAAAGCTTACATAATTTAGGCGATCGCCTATTAAGATTTGATACTAATTCCGAACCTAAAATATGGGTAAGAAAAGACCCTTCTGGCAATATTTATTTCCGAATTTACGACCCAATTCGCGAACGTAACATTTACCTCAACTCTGAAGAAGAAGTTAGATGCTGGTTAGACCAACGTTACTATCTCTGAATTATTGGGGGATTTTAAAAAAGATAGTTTTAACTTTTGCTTCATCTCAGGAGGTGTCACAATATGTCTAAAACAAAACATAATCTACGAAAAAAAGGCTTGAATATTGCTAAATGGACAATTGTAACTTTTGTACTTGGTATTTTAGGACTATCTCCCACTGTTGCATTGGCTCAAAGCAGATCGATTCAAGCCACTAGCGCACAATTAGAAACTCTCTATCTTAACAATAATCGTAGCTATTCCTATAACTTGATAGCTGAAAATAGGGGAGTTATCGACGGAATTATTATTCCTGCGGGTGCAACTATTGTAGGCAAATATGTTCCAGCGAAAGGTGGACTTCGCTACTTCGCCGAAGCAGTAGTTTATGATCGCTATAGCTATCGTATTAGTGCGACTTCCCAAGTAATACAAGACGTTAAAGACCCTAGAGATAACTCAATTGGTGCCATTGTAGAAGATGCTGCTATTGGTGCTGCTGGAGGGGCAATTCTCGGTGAAATTTTTGGCGACGCAGATGCTGAAGAAATAGTTGGTGGTGCAGTAGCAGGTGTCATAGTTGGAAATGTCACTGCTGACCGAGTTGTGGTTATTGAACCTAATCAACTAATTATTTTGTATGACAATTAGGTGTCAAATTATTCCATAGTTTTGACTTCTCTCTCGGTTAAAACACGAGAGATATTGGATAAAGGTTAATTGTCATACCCCATCAGTCCGTAGGATGCGGAACGCAGGGTTGACAGTTAACCGCCAATAGCTAAACTTTCATACTGGCTGTGTGTAGTGGGGCAAATAGGGGACTAACAATTGAAAGTACTGATACTGCTTAAGCGGAGCTTCGTTTTACTAAAATCTGTTGCAGTACTTGCATTTCCCTTAGTCCATTTCTGTACTGCTAATCACCCGCACTGAATAACCATAAAAAACTCAAAATGCGATGCCGAAGGCAGAGCGCGAAAGCTGGTCGCACCTCCACCCAAATTACTTTAATTTCCCTATTTGACAGATTTATCAAAGCTTCGTAGGATGCCATGCTTTTTTTTGTTGCTTGTTAAAAAGAATGCTTAATTTGTGTATTTGACAGGTTTACTAAAAGGTGGTATAGTGCGAAGTTTTTTTGGCTTTACAGATATTTTTCTTTTCGATAAAGAGTTGATGAAGCCCATTTACTACCCGTTTAGGTATGTGGGAATAATGGGAAAGTGAGTAAGATTTGAGTAAGAGTTATGGGGTTTATGCTTCATCGAGGGAGCAATTCCTCACTCTTAAACTAACTTAAACTAACGGAGAGGGAGGGATTCGAACCCTCGATGGGGTTTAAATCCCCATAACTCCTTAGCAGGGAGCCGCTTTCAACCACTCAGCCACCTCTCCAGGGTCACGATATAATATCATAGCAGATAAATTTGATTTGTAAATATCAATTTTTATTTGAGTAACTTAGCTTGTAATTCAGATTTAATCCGATTGAGGATCGATCGCTCATCCAAAGAATTTAAAATATCCTTGACCACAGTTTTGGGAGATTTTTCCCCCCAAGATGCGCCATTAGCGAGATAGGTTTTAGTGATTTGTCCGATAGCATAAGAGGAAACTCCTGCGACACTACCTTGAGAGATCGCCACTGATAAATAAGGAGCTAAAGCTATTCCTCCTGTAACAGGGACAGAAATCCCCAGTAAACCTTTGAGTGAACTCAATCCCAAAGTTGCTAATAATTCACTACCACCAATACCCCCCATACTCAGAGCAATTTTTTTCAGAAGGGCGATCGCACCTTTTTGGGTCATAGAGATACCATAGAGACGAGATAAAGCAAGAATTAGGGCGACATCAATAATTGCACCAGCAAATAAATCAATTGCTGTCACTGGATTTAAAGCGGTAGCAGTAGCTTTAATTATCGATCCTCTTTGGATTAAATCATTAGCTGCATTTTCTCGAATTGCTAATTTACGTTGCAAGATTTGCTCATTGATAGTGTCTGCATAGAGCATACTATTGAGAGCAATTAAAGATTTTCCTTCTTGTTCTAATAGCTCCCATATCTTGAGTTTTAAATCTTCTATCTGGGGTTTACCACGAACTCGTTTTACTGTAACTTTGCCATCTACTCCTTTTGTAGCTTTTAAGTCTATAGGAGCAGCAGCAACCATAATAATTTCATCAGGAGAAATTAACTCTTTAACTCTTTCATCTCGGATTTTTTGATAGATAATTTTACGGTCTGCTTCAGGATATTGATCGACTTTATTAAACACTAGTAACATCGGTTTTCCTGCTTCTCGCAGTTGGGATAAAGCCTGATATTCGACTTGGGTAATATCCCCTGAAACCACAAATAAAATCAAATCAACTTTAGTTGCTAAACTATGGGCTAAAACTTCTCTTTGCTCTCCATTAACTTCATCAATACCAGGAGTATCTAAAAGTTGAATTTTATTCTGACTTCCTGATTGAGATATAGTTAATCGTTGCAACTGTTTTTTGTCGATATCCCAATCTACTCGCTCAACACTGCGAGTCACCCCATGTAATGCACCTGTGGCGAAAATATTTTTTCCTACCAAAGCATTCAGTACGGAAGATTTACCCCTTCCTACCATTCCAAAGACAGCAATCTGTACTACGGATTGTTCTAGCTTATCTAACATTCCTGATAGATAATCAATTTCTGACTCTAAACCTTGTTGCTCTTCAGAGGTAAGATCGAGATTGCTAATTAAATTTCTCAGAGAGTTTTGGGCTTTGCGATAGTTAAGTTGAGCATTTATATCGTCAAAATCGAGAAAAGTTGCATCTAATTCGCTATAAGAGGGATTTTTTGGCTTCAAAGATTTTATTTCCTCCTGTTTAGAGCTAATTTAATCCAAAATTGTCGATTAATTTTTTCCTCATCGCGAAGCGACTACCGAAGGTCTCCTTCATGCTTCATTGCTCATCCCTTCTTTATCCCTTCTTTCAAAAAGAACTCAAACCGTTATAAAATGACAGTTGAGCATCAAAACTATAGTTTGGTGTAATCTACTTCAACATCTTAAATTGTAAAAAATAAGTTAAAGAACATGGATATTTTGACACTAGGTTGGGCTGGCACACTTGCTTTATTTACTTGGTCGCTCGCTATGGTAGTTTGGGGTCGTAACGGATTCTAAAATCAATTGTGGAAACAGAATATATAATCAATACCTTATTTCTGGTGGCTTTAGTGCTGATGGTGGTGGTTAGTGGAGGAATACTCTATCTTTCTGCTGCTAAATGGCGCGATCGCCGTCGTCAACGAAGGGATAAAGGATAAAGGATGAGGAATGAGGAATTTTCTGGTCAGTGACACTAAAAGATAACAAGCACTAAAGAGTTTTCCTCAATACCTATATTTTAAACTGCCTCATTTCTTTAAAAGCTAGCTATTCATAACCTCTAACAATAATTAAAAGCGATCGCTATCAGCCCAAGGTGCTTAAGGAGCGATCGCTTTTAACTTGGGGTAAATTGCACTAGACATTATTTATGACCAAGACTAAGTGGTCAAGAAAATTGAGGAACATTCCCCAACCTGATTGAGCAATAGATTTACTCAACTTACGGTGTCTTGGTGCGCGTTCCTTTGAGATTCGCGCTTCTCAACTATAACGACTTGGCTATCCTCTGTTATGCTTCGAGATAGTTTATGTAAAAAATCTTGACGTGCATTACAACAATGTTCATGCACTCTGACTACTAATTGTCTGGCTTTATTTCTTCTATTACTTCCTTTTTTTCGACGAGATAATTGTTTTTGTTGATGTCTCAGATTGCGTTCCTTACGCTTCAACCATTTGGGATGCTTGACCGAATATGTATCTGTTCCGTTATGGCAGGTTACATAGTCTTTTAGTCCTAAATCTATCCCTGTTATTTTTCCCTCAGTTGATGTGGACTGGAAGTTCGGGAATATGCTCCTGAAATATATAAGATCATGTGTACGGAAGTTGAGCTTACATTTATACTTAAATTTGTAATATAGAGCAATAGGCGATCGCTTTTGAGAATCATAGCGATCGCTTTTCTTAGAACTGAACTTCCCCCCCATACAAAAATACTGTTTACAGCCCAAAACCCTATGTATCAAGCACTATAGCAGTTTTTTCTTTTGAGTGCTTACATGGACACAAAAAAGATGTATTGACACTAATTTAGCGATCGCTATATAATAAAATAACATAGGTGCAATTCCCTCAAACTCTCTTCATCAAAGCAAGCGCGAG
>JAAUYH010151116.1_pt1 | contig 11372 bp, 7 predicted proteins | sample 7278061 | NCBI WGS metagenome assembly JAAUYH01 (sample SAMN14350203, study PRJNA611818) | marine sediment metagenome | isolation source: surface marine sediment (0.6m) | place: French Polynesia: Moorea | collected 2018-08 | reverse complement strand
TCAGCAGATAGAACTGAGGGGAACGTCAGCGGATGGCCAGTCGGCCAGCGGATTGTTTACGTCTAGTCAAAGGATTGGGCCAGGAGCAATCGGCAATGCCGGAGACTTGACAATCATTTCAGATCAGCTGCTAGTGAGTGGGCAAGCTCGGATCGATGCTAATACTTTCGGCAGTGGTCATGGCGGGAATATCGATATTACGGCCAGATCGCGGCTGACCGTGAGTGACGGTGCGGCGATAACGGTGAATAGTGAGGGAACCAGCCCAGCCGGAAACATCCGCGCGAGTTCTGATTGGGTGCTCTTAGACAATGGTCGTATCACCGCTCAAACCAATTCAGGAGATGGCGGCGACATTGCCTTGCAAGCAGACGCTCTATTACTGTTGCGCAACGGCAGTTTGATTTCTTCCACGGCAGGTAGAGTTCTGGCTGGCGGCGACGGGGGAGATATTTCGGTGGATGCTGGTTTCATTGTGGCCGTGGCTGAAGAAAACAGCGACATTACCGCGAATGCGTTTGAAGGGAGTGGGGGCAATATTTCGATTAACACTCAAGGTTTATTGGGGATTCAAGTCCGAGACCAGCTAACGCCCCTGAGCGATATTACCGCGAGTTCAGAATTGGGTCAGAATGGATTAGTTGCTATTGATGCGCCCAATACTATAGCTGGCGCCGATGCTATAGAGTTACCTGATGAGTTGGTTGAGGCTTCTGAGCAAATTGGGCAAAGTCTCTGTACGGAGGAAGGAAATACGTTTATCGCCAGTGGTCGAGGTGGACTGCCCATCTCACCTTACAGCCCCCTGAATGGGGAAGTGACGTGGGAAGACTGGTATATTGCTGAGTCGCCGACTGTGCCGAGTACCGCCAATACCGCCAATGTCGCCAATGCCTCCGAGCAAACAAACTCGTATGAGACATCCGCCACAGCGGATTCAGGCCGGATATCCTCTATTGTGGAAGCTCAAGGGTGGGTCGAGGACGCACAGGGCAATGTGGTGCTCACTGCATCCGTGGCCACGTCCTCGGTGAACGGGGTAAGCAATGGGGTGAGTTGCCAACAGTTGAGGAAGAGTCTGGAGTGAGACTCAAGGCGATTTCCAGATAAGAAAATACCGGACGATATATCGCTTGAGTCATCAGCTATTCAGCCCTCACCCTAAATCCCTCTCCCTAGGGAGAGGGACTTTGAATCTGCCTCCCCTTCTCCCTGGGGAGAAGGGGTTGGGGGATGAGGGCTAGAAATTGGTAACTTCTTTACTGGAAATCACCCAAGGCGTAGAGAATGGCTCAAAATTTAGATCCAACAGTTGAGAGAGAGTCCCGAATCCGTCGCAAGGCGAGGAGAATGACTCGAAATTTGGGCCTGGCTTTGCTGACTGCTATTCTCACCAGTGTGTTGTTGCCGAGTATTTTGACTTTACCGAGTGCGATCGCACAACAACCCGCCCAAACGATCTTGCCGAGTATTTTGACTTTACCGGGTGCGATCGCACAACAATCCATCCAGACTACCCAGACCCAATCCTCAGCCACTACTTTAATGCAGCTAGGTCGGGAGCGCTACGAAAATGAGCAGTTTTTGGCAGCGGCTCAGGCACTGCAGCAGGCTGCAGAGATCTACGCCCATGGGGGCGACGCCCTCAGGCAGGCGCAAGCGCTAAGCTTACAGGCGCTTGCCTGGCAAAAGCTGAGCAAACGAGACCTGGCGCAGGCAGCTATCGACAAAAGTGTGTCTCTACTCGACGCTATTCAACAACAGACGCCAGAGATGAGCCGAATTCGGGCGCAGGCGCTAAACGCCCAGGGGCATTTGCAACTTGCCTGGGGTCAGGCGGACCGAGCCGTAGAGAGCTGGACCACAGCAGAGGCAGCCTATCGACAAGCGCAGTTTCCAAGTGGGATGTTGGGCATTCAAATCAATCAGGCGCAGGCGCTTCAGTCTTTGGGGCTGTATCGGCGAGCTGAACGCCTATTAGACCAGCTAGAGGGCGAGCTGCGGGCTGAGCCATCGCAGTTGAATGGAACCATTCGGGCCAAGGGGCTACTCAATTTGGGTAATGTACTGCGGCTGGGCGGCGAAGTCGAACGAGCGCGCGACATTTTGATGGAGGGGTTGGCGATTGCCCGAAGCCTCCAACTAGCTGGGGATGAAGGTCAGGCGCTGCTGGGGTTGGGCAATACGGAGCGGGTGATGGCGAAGCGGGCGGAGGCGATTCGAGATGAGGCGGCGCATACCCAGCATATTCAAACAGCGTTGAAGCATTATCAGGATGCGCAGGAAATAACGCCTGCGGAGATGACGCGGGTGCAGGCGCAACTGAATCAGATCGGTTTGCTAGTGGAGACAGGACAGTTGGAAAAGGCCCAGGGGTTGAGATCGCGCCTCCTGCAAAAGCTACCTCAGCTCCCAGCAAGCCGCGCCGCCCTCTATGCCCGCATAAATTTGGCCCAGCGCTCTATGGAAATTGCTCTCTCAGAGGCCCCCGCCATTGGTGAACGCTTGGCCATCGCAGTCCAGCAGGCCCGTGCATTAAAAGATAGGCGAGTAGAAGCTTATGCGCTGGGAACCTTGGGCATGCTCTATGAAAAAATGGGAGATGTCTTGAATGCTAAAACCACCACCAAGGTTGCCCTAACCATTGCCCAGGCTATCCGAGCCCCAGACATTGCCTACCAGTGGCAGTGGCAGATGGGACGCCTGTTGCAGGCAGAGACACAAGCTGAAAAAAGTACGCTCACACCAGCAATGCCGGAAGCGATCGCCTACTATACCGCTGCGGTCGAAACGCTCAATGGGTTACGTAGCGATCTGGCGGCGCTCAACCCCGATATTCAGTTTTCATTTCGAGAAAGCGTCGAGCCTGTCTATCGCCAGCTAGTAGACCTGCTGTTGGGGGAAGAGAAACCGAGTATAATGCGACTCAAGCAGGCCCGGACTGTCATGGAGGGCCTGCAGCTAGCAGAAATTGATAATTTTTTCCGAGATGCCTGCGCTAAACCTGAGGCTGTCGACATTGACACAATCGATCAAACTGCCGCCATCGTTTATCCGATTTTACTCAAAGATCGGTTAGCCGTGATTCTCAAATTGCCAGGCGTCGACAATTTACGCTATTACTCAACTCGTGAGACGTCTGAAGAACAAATTGATACCGCGGTTAAACAGTTGCTCAGCAAACTCAAAAGACGCAGCATCCCGCCAGGGCGGCTGAAAACCGATTCGCAACGGTTTTACAAGTGGTTGATCGAACCGTTCGCAGCTGATTTAGAAAAGCAAGTTAACCGCGAGCAAAGCGCCATCAAGACCCTGGTCTTTGTGTTAGATGGTTCTTTGCGCAATGTTCCGATCGCTAGCCTCTACGATGGAGAACGTTACTTAATTGAACGCTACGCCATTGCGGTTACGCCAGGCCTACAGCTGTTAGCCCCTCGTACTCTGCAGCCAGACAAACTGCGTGTCCTGCTGGCGGGCGCTACGGAAGCACCCAGCTTTGTTGACGCTGGACTTGGCTCATTAAACAATGTGGCGTTTGAAATATCCGGTGTTAAAGAGCAGCTGGATCGCTCCACCAGCCTGGAAGATGAAGCTTTTCGCCAAGCCATGATTCGAGCGCAAGTTAAGGCCTCTCCATTTAATGTGGTTCATTTGGCTACCCATGGCAACTTCAGCTCTAATCCTGAACAGACATTCCTGTTAGATTGGAATAGCCGCATTTCAGCCAATGATATCGACACGTTATTTCAAGCAGGCGCTCCTAGCCAGGAGAGAGCGATTGAGCTGTTGGTTTTAAGCGCCTGTGAGACAGCGGCAGGCGATAAGCGAGCCGCCCTGGGTCTGGCTGGAATTGCCATTCGCGCTGAGGTCCGCAGTACGCTGGCCACTCTCTGGCAGGTCAATGACGCGTCCACCGCCGAGTTTATGATTAGATTTTATCAACAGCTCAGCAGCGGTCGGATCACCAAGGCTGAAGCTTTGAGAAATGCGCAGCTTGCCTTCCTTAAGGATTACCCTGACACCGACTACAACCGGCCATTTCACTGGGCTCCGTTCACGCTTGTGGGGAATTGGCTGTAAGTGACGCCATTTTTATTCAGAAAGTAAGCCACTCCTGTTCACTTCACCTAAGATAGGAGCTTCAGATAAGTTCCCTAAGCCAATATTAGGATCGCTCAGCAAATCTTTCCAAAGAGTTTCCAGTTCTAGATTGTCAGGATCGCTCAGGCGCAAATGAGCTAGCTCGGTGAGTGTTTCATACCAGATTTGATTTTCTGCATAGGCGTGAATCTTCTCTAGGGGAGATTGGGCGATCGCTAACTCACTTTCCAAAGCTGCAGAAGGCGCTACTCGCCGCACCATTCCAGTGATCGTAGTCAGACTGGCCTCATCAGCCGGATCGGATTGAGGGCAAGTAATATCGAAGTACCACCGGTAATCTTTATCCACCTCCAGTGGCGGTATTGTTGTGGGCAGCGCTAGTTCGACAATGCCCGCCGTCGTCAGAAGCTGGATATCCGTCCGATAGATCTCAGCATCGCCTTCCTGGAGAGAAAACTGAGCGGCGGCGATCTCTGTTTGGGTGTAGGGTGCATAGACCCAAAAGCTGGGATGCTCACTCACTGTGAGATCCAGCCCCCGATTACCGACCAACTGGGTCAAGGGGAGGATTTCTGAGTGGGCTATACAGTCTCCTCGGCTGCCGGTCCCATGGGGCGCACGCGGCGTTCCTCGATCTGGCGGCGGGACATTAGGGTGAAATTGAATGCGTCTGGCCGCGGAAGAGGCCCCGGGAACCCCCACCTGAACTCGCTGGGCGTTAGCAACCATGCCCCAGCTGAGTAGGCTGATGAAAATAAACCCAGCAACGCCTCTAAAGGAGCCTTTAAGGGAAGGATGTCCAATCAGCCTCTGCCAAGATACGCTCATTTTTTCCCCAGATACTGTCGAAACCAGCAACCTCACTAAATACGGATTGTACGCATATGTACTATTACGCCGCTCCCAGCCAATAATCCGGATAAGGCGGCAGGCGACAACGGCGTCCAACCTCCTTGCTGAAACAATAGCCAACAGCCGCCATACAAGACGGCTAGCGCTGCGCCGCCCGCCAAAGTTCTGGATAAAGGAGAGCAAAAGCGCCCCATGAGCAGCGCCATCACGACTGACCAGCCAGAGATCCAGAGCATTTCATGGGCGTCCGACCACCACCAGATTAAGGGACGGTTATCTTGCACAGCGCTTAGAATTTGGCTGAGCATGTGCGCCTGTATTTCTACCCCTGTCATCGGTGTATATACAGCGTTGCCGCTGCTGAGAGGGGTTAGCCAGTGGGCGTCGTTAAAGCTAGGGGCGACTGTTCCAATTAAAACAATGCGATCTTTAACCAGCGTCGAGACGAAATTGTCGCTTAACACGTCTCCTAGGGAAACCGCCTGGGCAACCTGTTGTGACGCCCGGTAGTTGAGCAAAATCTGGTGGCCGCTCGCCTCGATATTATGGTAACCGCCAGTATTTTTGTCTAGGGGCTTAAAGACGGTGTCGCCTAACTGAAAATAGCCATCTGCGGTGATTTTCGATGGCGTATTGCTAGCCGCTAAGTAGTGCTGCGCAAGCATCCAGCTTAGAGTGTAATAGCTTTGGCAGGGGGCGGGGTCGCTCACGGCTAAAATGTGTCGTCGGATGACGCCGTCGGACGTGTCTAGCAAGACATTGTTCAATCCCTGGCGCTCAGTGGGAACTTCTGGAGGGGGGATCGTGCTCTGGCTACCGTAATTGCAGATGGCGTAGATGCGATCGCTCGTCGCCAGACGCCTTGCTAGCGCCTCATGGCCGGATTGTACCGAAAAGTCTCGATAGATATCTAATCCAATGGCGCGGGGTTGCGCCGCCTCTAATTTCTCCAATAGCTGATTTAGGGCGCGGTCGGAGAGGGAAGCCGCTCCCCGGTCAGCCTGTTGAGCGCGGACATCTTCTTCTGTAATCGTTACCAGTAGCAGCCTGTCGTCGGGCTCTTCCTCCGGACGCATATACATCAGATGATCATAGGCTTGGAGTTCCAAATGTTGCAGCCATCCTAAAGATCTGACGCCGATAACACAGGTACTGCTAATAGCGCCAATCGCCAGCGCCGCCCACAGCGGTATGCGAGGTTGGCGCACGGCCAATGCCTCTAGTTGCTGCTTTATCCAGGCCAGGTCAAAAACAGATTGATAAATTCGATTTTTGATCACGAGTCGGCCCCGATCTGGGGTTGCCAATCCCGAAAGCCTCAGTTCTAAGGCGGCTACTGTATTGTGATTGGGGACGCCGCCGTGTTGAGCAATCTTAAGGCATAGGTTGAGCAGGTGTTTACTATCTCGAGAATTACGAAGAATACGATTGCGAACGGTGCGTAAATGTTCTGGCTCATCCTGCTCTTCCCAATTGTCAATCATCCGGGTGCGAACCAAGTCAGCAATAAACGCATTCAGGTCGGCTGGGGATGGCTGCCCTTGTCGCTTGATTTCCTCGACTTTTTGGACGATCAAGCAACAGAGCTTCTGGGTGAGGAAAGGCTGACCGTCTGTCCAAGCCAAAACTTCTTGGATAGCTAATTTGGGATTGCTAATTGTTCCCGCCAGTCCTGCCTCTAGCGCCTCACTTTCATCGGGCTTGAACCCCTGAAGCGCGATCGCCCGACCAATATTGAAAGGGGTAGAACGCTCATCTTGAATCAGCTCTGAGGGGGTGGCGACCCCAATCATCGCGAAGGTTAGACGGCGGTAGGCGGGATTGCTGGCCCGTTTATCATAGCAGTGGCGAATCAGGGCGAAAAACTCGTCAGTGGAGAAATTTAAGCTGAGAACGCTATCAATTTCGTCAATAAAAATGACGAAATTTTCTTGAACTTGTCTTAATAAGACGAATTCAAAGAATTCGCCCAGACTTTGCACAGGGGAAATATCATTGAGATCCTCCAGCCACTGTCGCCGATTAACCGATAGCCCTAAGCCGCTAATCAGCTCCCGTATCATGCCGCCGTACCACTGCCGGGGCGTAATTTCCCGACTGCCAATACCGCTCAGCTCAATTTCAGTACAGGCTACACCCTGGGCCTGAAGCTTCCCCATAGTTTGAATTCGCAGGCTTGACTTTCCCATCTGCCGCGCATTCAGGACGTAGCAGTATTCCCCAGCCAGCAACGCCTCATAAAGATCGAGATCAGCCTGCCGCACTACATAGGATGGCGCATCGGCAGGTAGGCCGCCACCGAATTGATAGTATGTATCAAAATTAAATACGCTACCCATCGACGATTCTATCGGCGCCGATCACGCCCCAAAGCCAGTAACTGTTTTTCAGAAATCGTTTTAATATCTCCCATATTTTCTCGTATCAATATCTAGTTAGCTATTCGATTACCTCTCTTGGCGTCAAAACGCTTCTCTTCCCAATATCTTTCTGATTCGAGCTTACCGTATTAATATAATCAAGCACGATATCTAGAAAAGCTGTGTTTGCTTTGTCTGTTTAGCTGAAAGCCAAGTTCAACCTTGCCTGTTTGGGCTGAAACATATAAAGCACGGGTTGAAAAATCATGAGCTTTGGAATAGAAGAAGCGATTCAAACTGCTAACCAACTGGCTTATCGGCAAGCAAACAGATACTTAACCGACGTTGAAATTTTGGTCCTGAGGGGAGCCTGGGATAAGCTCGAATACGATCAAATCGCGGCTCAAAATGAGTATTCCACTAGCTACATTAGTAAAGACGCCGCACCCAAGCTCTGGAAGCTGCTAAGCAGCTCCCTTGGTGAGAAAGTGAGAAAAAGTAACTTCAAAGAAGCTTTAAAACGCAGCTGGGAAGAAAGTAGGACTGTCTCAGCTGGCTGCTCGGAAATACCAGACTCTGAAGCACGCAACCCTAGAATAACAAGCTCCAAGAAAATAGATTATTTAGAGAGCAATCCTACAGAAAATCCTATTCTCTGCAATGTCTACATAGAGCGACCGCCAGTTGAGTCAATCTGTTGTAAGGCGCTGACACAACCCGGAGCCTTAATCCGGATTAAGGCTCCCAAGTTTATGGGTAAGACATCGCTGGCGAATTATCTGTCGGCTGAGCTATCTGCTTCAACATATCGGACAGTGAACTTAAGTTTTGAACTCGCTGATCGCTACACGCATCTAACCGATTTGAACAAGTTTTTGCGCTGGATGTGTTTGAACATCAGCCGAGAAATGGATCTCCCAAGTCAAATAGATGAAATTTGGGATGAAGACGGCATTGGGGCCAAAGTAAGCTGCACGGCTTATTTTGAAGATTATCTCCTGACCCAGTCCGACACCCCCTTAATTTTGTGTTTAGACGATGTCGATTTATTGTTTCCCCATCCTGAGGTGTATGAGGACTTTTTCGGACTATTGCGCTCCTGGTATGAGAAGGGAAAAACTCGCCGGATTTGGAAAAAATTGCGGCTGATGGTCGTCCATGCAACTGACGTGTATATTCGCTTGAACATCAATCAGTCTCCCTTTAATGTTGGGTTAGCCATAGAGCTGCCAGAGTTTTCAACGGAACAGGCGCAAGACTTTGCTCAGCAAAGCGGCTTGAGGGAAGAGGACGCACAAGTAGAGGCCCTGATGAATTGGGTAGGCGGCCACCCATATCTGTTAAAGCAGGCCTTTTCCTACTTGAAAAGTCACCCGATGGTCACGCTAGCATCCCTGTTATCAGAGGAGAATACAATCTTTGCCGTTTACCAGAACCATCTCAGGGAGCAGTGGATGACTTTACAGGAGAAGCCGCAATTAGCGGCGGCCTTTAATCAGGTTGTTCGGTCATCTCAGCCTGTGGAGCTAGATCCGATGCTGACTTATCAGTTACAGAGTATGGGGTTGGTTAAGGCTGTGAGTCATGGGGTCGTTACCCGTTGTCGGCTGTACGAAGAGTATTTTAAAAAACATCTTGGATAGAGCCTGTATGTGAGAATCATCGCTTTGGACTGCTATAGCTTGAAGCCAAAACAGACGTGAACCTGAATCCAACTGAACTCCACCTCAATTCCGAATCTCTTGGGGCGCTGAAAATCCTGAATTAACCTGAACATCTCCATCATAGGAGCCCGGTAAAATATTGATGTGTTGACACTTTCGCAAGTGGGGTGGACGACCAGGCAAGATATGTCACGTTGCCGCATCGAATAGAGCATTCCAAGACTAATGATTCTTAGCTGCAAAGGCAGGCTTAGAAGTTTAACTCAGGGGCGTCAACCTACCACGGTTGCAAAATGTCGCTCTAGAGGGAGAGAAGCATGGGGCAAAACCGCAAGCAAGAGCAGAAAACACAGGGAGTTAGGGTTTTCTTTAGCCAAAAATCCAATAAAGAGGTTGCTTTTCAGACTGAGTACGTTAAAGATTTTTGTGATTGGAATTTGGATGATTTTGTTGAATTTGTTCAGGCTCAAGCATCTCAAGGGGTCGTCTGTTGCTTCTTCATAATAAAAGCTGAACGTAACTATAAGACATTACAGCGGTTAAACGCAGAGGTTGCTCTCAGAGGCAGACGGTTGCCTATCCCCATAAAAGTAGTCGACGCCATCTGAGATGAGTTTCCGGGATCTTTTCCCCATGACCTTTCTTAATGGAGAAAGCAGGGTCATGAATTTTGAAATAAGAATTCTTGAAGCAGTAGGCTCCTGTATTTCTGTAATAGACAACGGGGTCGAAGCTGGCCGAGGTTATATCTATTAATGTATAACGATTCGCAAGGGCAGCCATTTGCACTTATGGAGGAATTATACGTAAATGAACCTATCGCGGTAAAGGGATAGGGGTGGACTTGTCAAACAAGTCGTTGAGTTAGCCTTTATCTGAAAAATCTATTTTAAGCAACAATAAATTTGATCAAAAAAACAGAAGTTGTCATCCTTTTTTCACCACGAATAAATAAGAGAAACCATATCCATTTGCGGGGTGATTCAACCCTACTCAAGGGATTGATATTTCCATCGTCAATTCTTGGACAGTTGGGTTCTAAGGCGAGATAGCGATTACGATTTAGCCCCAATCGATTCAAATCTCACGCCATCTAATGGGAAAGTTTTCGAAATAGATTCTAGTTATTTCATGCCGAGTTTTACATCACAGACTATGGCGTTCCAAGAATCATTTAACCGCCCCCTAACCATTAAAAATGGTATTGCCACTTACAATGTAAGTCAGGATATCGGAGCAAGTAAACTGATACCAGACTCTTGGAATGAGATAGTAATTAAAAATGGAGTCACACTCAAAGGCAATTTTGTAGTGCGGCCAGGAAGAACAAAGCCTTTGCTGATTAGAGGTGAGAGTAAAACAGGAAGTGTGATTGAGGGACTGGGCAATCATCAGCGCTATGAAATCGATGGAAGTAGGGCATTTAACCACAGTGCAGTTTACTATGGGGGCTTTAAAGCCGTCATTGCAGTTGTGAATCTTACCAGCAAGAATCCCGACTTTTTTCACTTGCTATCTTGTGGCAAGATAATTGTTAATAATGTGAGACTTATAAATACATCAAAAGAGTCTGAAAAAAATGGATTTGATGATAAAAAAAATGGATTTGATGATAATGATGGGTCTATTGTTAGAAATATTTTTGTCAGTCCTACTGAGGATGCGAATAATATCTGTATGGTTTATACATACTACTAGATCTCAAGTTGCATAGAAATTGCCTTTCCAGATAATTCCTGCGTTACCTGGTATTTTTCTTAAAAAAACATCAATGTGGAAAGTTATTTTCATCGCCCTAATAACCAGCATCACGATCTTAGGGATCTATTTTGCTGGTCGGATACAGTCTCAAATCCCCCCGGAATTAGACGTGCTGATCGCGTTCGGATTGTTTGGTTTAGTCATGGTCGGAGTATGGGTCTTTGTCTCAAACGTTTGAATTGAAGCAAACAATCCGTTGAAAATCTTTTCTGATTTGTCAACGGTATTGGGATTGGCCAGTTCAACGCAATAACTTAGGCAACTTCAGGCCACGCCTTAGCCATTGTCGGTCTGGTTCAAAAATAGGGGTAGTTCCCACAGAAATAACCAATTCCCTAAAATCAGAAACTCCAAACGAATCCCGTCCAGAAAGCAGGGTTTATGAATTTATAATTCGCCAGCGGAATTTTGATCGGCGTGGCTACTTTTTGGGAGTGCTCACACATTGCTGTTGCTAGAGATCGACCCAGAGCCCGGGCTTTTTGAGAAAACCTCGGGCTCTCAGCCCTCTGCAAAATCTGGCTTCAGGGGATCTCGCCTTGTTGGGTAGGTTATGGCTGAAAGGTGATAGCGAGCTTGCCTATCTTTTGACAGTGCGATCGCTCCCTGCCCCACAAAAATTCTCGGAGAATCC
>JAAUYH010115037.1_pt1 | contig 11375 bp, 11 predicted proteins | sample 7278061 | NCBI WGS metagenome assembly JAAUYH01 (sample SAMN14350203, study PRJNA611818) | marine sediment metagenome | isolation source: surface marine sediment (0.6m) | place: French Polynesia: Moorea | collected 2018-08 | reverse complement strand
GGGTTACGACGGCTTCATGATATTGCCCAAACATGGCGCTTAGCCACTTCTAACTCTACCCCTATTGTCAACGCCAGATATGTTAAGAAAGATCCCATTAATGGATAGCTTGCCAAGGGGGAGCTAGAGGGGGTAAAGCCCACTTGGGGACGTCACAAATAACTTGTGTGTACACAGTAGCCCCTTGGGAGAGGGAGAGGTTGAGGGCTCTAGACTTTTGTCAAATCCAGCTTCATAGCTCAGCGATGACGCCAAGAGCCTCCCAAATAAGACTTCAAGACTCATCCTGCAAAAACTAAGGCGCAGCATTGCTGCGCCCCTATATGTGTTTCCCAACCTTGTTTAAGCAATCCGTCACATTAGACCGCTTCTAAATTCTGCTCGCCGGTACGAATCCGAATAATTTGATCCACTGGCGTCACAAAGATCTTCCCGTCGCCAATTTCTCCGGTTCGGGCGGCGGAAATGATTTTATCCACCACCATATCTACCTGGGTGTCTTCCACCACAATTTCAATTTTCAGCTTCTGCAAGAACTCAACCGTATATTCAGAGCCGCGATAGCGTTCGGTCTGCCCCTTCTGACGCCCAAACCCCCTCACCTCAGACACCGTCATCCCTACAATGCCCGCATTGACTAAGGCGATTTTAACTTCATCGAGTTTGAATGGACGAATGATAGCTTCTATCTTTTTCATGTTTAAGTGTGCTCTCCCCATATCATTCAAATAGCTTACCTGGCAGCCTCAGTATCTATCGAATCCGATAGCTGTCAGATAGCCCTCTTATCGATTATTCAGCAAAGGGCGCATAATTAAAAAACCCGCGCCAAATGCAGTTAGCACAACAATTAAAATCGAAAGCGCCACCCACAGCCCGCTGAAATCTCGAATCTCTCCAGTGGATTGACCATTGCGGCGTGTGGGATCGGCTTCTCCTGAAAATAACCGTTCCTTAATTAGGGACGCGCCTAGCGCTTTCAGAGGCACTAGTCCCCCCCCTTGAGGCGCATTAGATTGGGATGAGCGTTCAGGCGGTTGTGGAGTTGGCTTCAAGTACTCAGATCCCTGATCCGATTCTACTAAGACTTCCGTTGGGTATAGAGGTTCACTGACTGGTGCGGGGTGTGTGACTCCTGCAAATTGTCCAAGCTGTAAAGTGGTATGAACAACCTTATGGATTTCTTGCTTGAGCAATTGGTTCTGACGGGCTAGCTGCTGATTCTGATTGGATAGAGAATCTACCATGGCTTTTGTCGCCTGGAGTTCAGCGGCGAGTTCCCGATAAACTGAAATGGGAACAGAGGGTGAATAGCCACTGCTAGGAGGGGAAAAGTCTTTGTCAGCTGAAGCTTTGGAAGTCGGATCAGAGTTGAAAGGGGAAGTCATGAATTTTGTCGATAATTGAGAAGGGAGGCTATAGGCATGGCGGATTAATAGAAGAAATGTCCTAATAAGGGCATAGAGTAGTTCAAATTAGACCAATGTAGTCAGAATTCGTCAAGGAAATTGCTATAAATCTGCATATTGTTCTGCGGGGCTCCAACTTAAAGCGGGACAATCTAGTAGAGAAGGAATGCAGAATACAGAAATCAGAAGTCAGTCAAGAACTGGATTCTGACTCCTGACTCCTGTATTCTGACCCAAGGAAAATTTTCCGCTTTAAGTTGATAGCCAGTCGTATTATGAATCACTTCTCTACGGATCAACCTTCCTCTGAAGATGCGGCAAACTCCCCTGAAGAAATGAAATATGGGGAACGCAACATCCAGCAAGGTGAGTTGATCACGTTTCCGAATCCTCGCGTAGGCCGACGGTATGACATTCACATCAGCCTGCCGGAGTTTACTTGCAAATGTCCCTTTTCTGGCTATCCTGACTTTGCCGTTATCACCATTACCTACTCACCAGATCAACGAGTGGTGGAGTTAAAGGCGCTGAAACTCTACATCAATAGCTATCGCGATCTCTACATTTCCCACGAAGAATCAGTCAACCAAATCCTAGATGACTTCATCGCCGCCTGCGATCCGTTAGAAGTCAAAGTCAAAGGAGACTTTTCTCCACGAGGCAATGTGCATACCGTAATTGAGGTTGAACATCAAAAGAAGTGAGGATTTTGGATTTCGGTCATTGGCCATTGGTCACTGGTCATTGGTCAGAGGATTTTAGATTTTGGATTTGCCCTCTTCCCCATCTCTCCTGCCTCCCCTGCTCCCCCTGCTCTCTTATCTAATCCTGCCAAAGGTCATAAGAGTCATTAAGGGAGTCGGTACTCTCTAAGGGGGCTTCGATGGGAGAGATCATGTCAGGTGACTGTGTACGGGATCGGAGGGGATAATATGCTTCTGGCTCCCAAAGTGAGGGCTGCTCGGAGGATTCTCCATACAGAGCAGGGGTAGGCGATTCAGCAGGGGCTGGTTCAAATGCCTCTTCTGCTCCCTCTTCTGGGTACTCCTCTGGATACTCATCGGGCCAATCATAATGATGGGGCCAATCGGAGGGTTCTCCATAAAGACTGGGGGTTGGATCGCTTTGGGGTTCTGATCCAAGGACTTTAGGGGCAAACCCATCTACCTTCCAATCGCTGGACCAATCAGCCGTTCCTTCTTCGAGCATGGAATCCGGAGTGGTATTAGAGGTAGAGGGGGCGGACTCTCCTTTTGGACCCCAATTTTCCAGTGTGGCTGCAGGCTGATCAGGGCTTGCTTCCGATTGAGAGTCTGGCTGACTGATAAAAGAATTGCCAGGGGCGACCGGACTGTCGGGTTCTTCTAGCTTAGATCTAACATCCAAAATGCTAGGAGAGTGCAAAGGCTTATCAAAAATCTGGGAGGCGTCCTCGAGCTTCTGGAGAATGGTGTCAGCTTGTTTCCCTTGAGCGAGATAAGGTTGAGATTTCCGAACAATCACAGGCAAGAATTCCACTTTCATTTGGTCTTTCTGTAGGGAGACCTTCATAACGGCTGTGTCATGGTCGGCGTGAAGGGAGTCGCCAAAGATAAAATCTCCTAAGGAATAGGCGATCGGGCGGCCTTTATAGATTTCGGCGCCCTGGAGTTGATCAGGATGGTGGCCGATGACTAGATCAGCCCCTTGATCAATGGCCATACGGGCCAGGTTAGTTTGCCAGTCTGTCGGTGTTTCCGGTAGATTCTGCTCCCAGTGATAATTGACAATAATCCAATCAACCTGATTACGAATGGCTTGGATGTCCGCTACAACGCGCTGTTTTTTCTGAGGATTGACGCCAGCCAGGTCATCACCCGCAGCAAAGGTATCTTCCTGGGAATAGCCTAAGTATGCAATTCGTTTACCCTTAACATCTACAATCTCTGGACGGCGGGCTTCCCGCGCATAACGACCGGCGCCTACTCGGTATATTCCCTCTCGATCAAGCGTTTCCAGCGTTTCCACCAAACCGTGTTTGCCAAAATCCATGGTGTGATGGCTAGTCAGGCTAACAATGTCAACGCCGCCTGCCTTCAAGACCTGTGCGGCTTCCGGCCGAGGGTGCTGGTGAAACTTTTCCTGTAGGGTGGTGTCGGCCGTCGCCAGTGAATTGCCCAGATTCACCATCGCCAAATCCGCTTCCTGATAAGCTTTGACCCCTGCCAAGAGTTGGTTAGGATCTTGATCGACGTCGTAGGGAATATTATCCAGGTTGACTTCGCCGCCAAACACAAGGGTGATGGTGGGATCATCGGGTTTTGGCGTTCGAATATGGGGGATGACGGCGACTGGCTCCACCGCCGTATTGACTGTCTTGGGTCGGGGGCGTTGCGGTTGGCGATCTTCGACATTGAAGGAAATCGATGTCGCGTTTTGTAGGGAGCCGTTTTGCAGGGAGCTTGCCGCGAGTGGTTGACTATGGGAAAGCTGTGGTTGGGAGAAGACGGGTAGGGAGGGCCTCTGACGAGTCAGGCTTTCCAGAAAGCATCCTAGAATAAATGACGCGACAGCTGAGCCTGTTAACAGAAAGGCCCGAATCAGCTTAAGGTGCTTGCGGACTATGGAGCGGCTCTGTTTTCCAGCCAGAGTAACGACCTGACTAGGTCTGCTGATTGATCGCCAAGGTTTGCCGACTGACCGCAATTGAGGCGGTAATGCAGATGCGGCTGGTGTTGCGGATAAATGATCTCTCGTTGGAGTTTTCCGATGATGCTGACGCAGAGCCGGGGTTATGATTCGAACTTTTTCTTCCCAGAGGGTGTTAGACTCGCCTACCGGACGGGCGAAGATATGAACCCCTTCAATGACATTAGAATTGAGTCCCCAAATGCGGTGGCAGATAAACCGAACTAATCGATCCTGACGGGGAGACCGATAAAACTCTACTAAAATGCCAAGGCGTCCAGGGCCATCCGCGTGAACTTTGGCGTAGATTTTTTGCGGGACCAGATACTCATTTAACCAAAGGGCGATCGCCCTAAAATCTCCCTCTGCCGCCAGCGCTTTGATTGAGGGGCGAGCCTCCTGACTCTGAGCCGCTACACTAGCCATGTTCATTCCTATACTGCTTTATTGCCACCCAAGATTCCCCTGGCAGTCCCTATGAGGAACACTCAGCCAAGACATCTTCTCGCACAAGCGCGGATTTGATAGGACTCCAAGAGTATTTCAACTTCCAAGTCTAATCACACGCTTAGAATGAAAAGCTATCTATGATCCTCTGCTGCTCTTAAGGGAATGTTTCGGTAGTTTATGCGCCCATTTTCTAATGGTTAAAGGATAACAAGTAAACTGACCAGGCGGATCACTGGTCAAAATTCAGCCAGAAAAATAATATACAAGTCACTTTCTCTCTCGCTGAGCGTTTAATTGGTCCACGAAATATCGATGCGCAGTAGAGGTTAATCCCTGCTGCAGAATCGCCAGAACTTTTGGCATGTCTCCCCCCAGCATGGCTGCGACATCTAGCCAGAGCCCTGGAAACACTAAACTGCAAATTACGCCATTCTCTTTAGTATCTAGGGCAATGTAGTCATCAGCTGTCAGACTATACCAGGTAATTTTCTGGTCAAATACCTGCCAAACAATATACTCCTTCACCCCATTGCGACGATACGCTCGTTTTTTATCGCCTAAGTCAATGGATGCACTGCTGGCGGCGACCTCTGCAACTAACTCCGGAGAGCCTTCTACATAGCCGTCGGATCCGATGTAAGCGGCGCCCCCGCAGGCTTCATCAAGCATGAGCAGGGCATCAGGCTGCGGTTCATTATCCAAATCCAGGCGAACAGTTGGATTATCCCCCATCCGCACCCCCGGTGTCGCAACCTTATAATTGCCGAGCCAAATCATCAAATCGCCGTGAGGTTCGGCATGGGGTTCAAACCGGAGGGGAGAGGCCATATAGACTGTGCCTTCAATCAGTTCAGCTTTCTTGATGTGGGGCATAGCGGCATAGCGCCGTTCAAACTCTGGACGGGTGAGCCGGTCGCCACTTTCCAGAGGAGGCAGGTGATTGGGGCTGATGCGCAAGCGGGGTTGCTGGGTGTCTACCATAGCCAAACTGAAGCTGAGGTTGCTTTTATTCTATGCTGAGGTCGATGAACCGCTCGAAGCGATCAAGGAGTTCGTAGTCCTGGTCATGGCCAAAAGCATTGTGGGTTGACGTTCTACGTAGTCAAACAAGATGCAGAATATTGTCCATCACATGAAAGCCCTCATCCTAAATCCTTCTCCCAGTTTGGGAGAAGGACTTTGAGTTTAGCTCCCCTTCTCCCAAACTGGGAGAAGGGGTTGGGGGATGTAGACGCTTAAGCGGCTTCTTGTAGAGTGGGCTTGCAGGATATGGCGAGGCTTTCTGACTTGTGTGTACACGGTGGCTTGCTTAGTTAGGGCGAGGCTTTTTCGTCGCTCTCTTGGGATCAGGAAATTCCACTACCGCGTCAAATTGATGGCGCCAGAAAGGACGGATTGACTGGAGATGGTGGACGGTAAGTAAGGTGATTCCAGGGGTTTGCCGTCTGTGCCGCAGCCATTGATTTAATTGAGCTTGGTCAAGTAATGGGTTACGCCCAAACCAAACCTGAGCCGATTTCACGAGCAATATAGAGGGTGTTTCTTGAATCGTAGCGGAGATGGCGCCAGCGGATGATGAGGGCTCCATCAGAGATAAGTTCACTGTCCATAGGCAAGGTTGGTCGAGCTGCTGTGCAATAAAGCTAGCCGCTAGCGTTTTACCTGCGCCAGATTTCCCCACCAGCAAGACAAGGCGTCCCAATGCTCTTCCATCAGCCTCATCTGTACCGGATGGGTTGGATGGGCTAGACGGGTTAGATTGATTGACTTCCAGACTTCGGTTGGACTGTTTGCTAGGAGGCGGACAGGTCACTTGTTTACAGAGGCGCTGTAGTTTCGCCAGAAGAGAAGCGGGTAATTTTTGTTTGGCTTCATTGTCTTCAGATGACTGTTGGCAGATCAGACCGGGGCTAACTGAAGGCGGGTCCATGGGGGAAACAAGGCGTGTTGCTAGCGTCGTTGGATCTGGCTGTTCTGCTAACAGATAGTTGACAAACCAACTGGAAAGCTTAAGACGGCTACTCAGTAGGGTTGACTCGACAGGGGATACGTATTGGATGATATTGTGGCGGATCAGAGTTGTGGATTCTGCTAGTTGGGCCCTTGCCTGACGCCATTCCAAATCGTTGCGGCAAAGGAGCCGCAGGCCCAAATCTACGGTAGGCAGGTCAGTATGAATTCCCTTTTCGTCCTTTTGCAGGTAGTTATAGAGCCGACCGTAGCGACGATTGACTTCGGGGGCCAGGGTCAGCAATATCAGGTTTTTTTCGAATAGGGAAAGTTGCAGGCGATCGCGCAATGTTGGCAGCGCTAATATAATGCCTTGGGTTTGACTGGCTCGAATTCGGTTTTCTAATTGTTCTTGATACCCCGGTTTCTTGCCGGTGGATGGCTTTTGGGGCGGGCAGTCGTCATAGGCGGCTTGTTGACTGAGGGTAATAATGCCCTTCCACCAATGACTGGTGACCCGGTCCGCCCGAGACTGCGACAGCCGATCAACATCTTTGGCGTCTTGTCGTTGCCGAGCTACCGCCATTACTAGCACACGATCTAGCCAATTGAGTTCTGTTTTAAGATAGGCCCAGTTATTCGCAAAGGGAGCGGCTGAGTCAGTTTGCATTACCCATTAACCGAATAAATTCCAGAGGCAAGCCATCGGCATCGGCGATAAAAGCGACTTCGTAGATGCGATCGCCAATCATCTGCTGTTGCGGTTCCAGTAAAACCTTAAGCAAAGAGATTTCCTCTGGATATTTCCCAGCCGCCGCCTCAAAACATCGTTGCAACTCCGTCAACCAGCTGGGCAAGTCTGACGTTAGATCGGTCAGGTCAAAAGATAAATGATAATAGCCAGTGTAGTGTTCATCCCCAAATGCGTCAGCGGTGGGTCCAGGCTCAGGCACCTGCAGAAGTTCGATTCGACTGTTTAGTCCTTCCATCCAGCACGCTAGAGTGACGCCAGCGGTGAATCGCTCATTGACTGTAAAGCCGAGTTGCTCGTAGAAGGCGATGGCTCGGTGGATATTTGCCGTACGGATAGAAGCATGATGCATGAATCAGCCTCATTCAAACAGCCGAAAATAAGGATACCGAACGGGGGCTCCTGGCTCTTTCTCCAGGTCAAAATTAATCACGTCCCAGCAGGGTTCCTCTTCGGGAGGCGGGCTAAATTCTACTGGAAGTCCGTAGAGCCTAGGCGGAGCAGAGTCTACTTGACCTCGCCACGGGGCGCTCCGCTCTAAATAGGCATTGACCAGGTCCTTGTATCGTTGCGCGATAATCACCCTAGTGGCGCGATAGCCCTGGGTGTAGAGACGATCTAAGGCCTCGTGAATTTCAAACCGAATGCCGTCAGGGTGGGTATGCTGCCGATACCAATCCCCTTTCCATTGTCGCCAATGGCGTCCGGATTGTAGATGCACTAATTCTGCTGTCTTGGGATTGGCCTCGAATGCGCCATGACGGGAACATAGATAGGTATCCGTCAAGGTCAGTGCTTGAATTGTTTGGCGACAATGGGGACACTGAATCTCAGGGCCAAAAATTGGATATTGCAGGGCTGGATTCATGATTTGAGTACGAACCCGATTGTTCTCCTTACCACCAGTCCTACGTGTTCTGGTGGCCCTTATTATAACTGGGAGCTAACCACTCCCTCAGCAAACTCTACGCTAACTTATCCATAAATTAGCAACCGAAATGGAAAATTTTTCCCCTTTACTGCTCTCTCCTGGGGGTTATTGGCCTGCCCCCGATATTTCTCAAGCCGCTTTTGTCGCCCCCAATTCAACGGTTGTCGGACAGGTTGAAATTGGGATCGGCTCCAGTATTTGGTACGGAGCCGTCGTTCGGGGCGATATGGATCTGATCAAAATTGGCCAGAGTAGTAACGTTCAGGATGGCGCTGTATTGCATGGCGATCCAGGTCAACCAACGGTATTAGAGGACTATGTGACCATCGGTCATCGGGCGGTTATTCATAGCGCTCATATCGAACGCGGCAGCCTAATTGGGATCGGCGCAATTATTTTGAATGGAGTGGTCGTTGGTTCAGGCAGCATCATAGGGGCTGGAGCAGTGGTGACCAAGGATGTGCCGCCGCGATCGCTGGTAATGGGAGTGCCCGGTAAAGTGGTTCGCCCCGTTACTGAGGACCAAACTGCCGACCTGATTGAGCATGCTAAGCACTATGAACAGCTAGCGCGGGTTCATGCGGGGAAAGGGGAGAATTTGGGGTTTATGGGGAAGGGGTAGAGAGTAGGGGAAGATTAAGTTTTAATTGTTAAAAATGAGTTACGACTTAAAGATTCAATGCGACACTCATATTCTGAAATGCCTGCTCGCTACCGGGCTTACCCCCCTTCTTGCCCGCTTCACCGCCTTCGCAGCAATAATTTCAGGATTTCTTAAAAAAAAGTTCCCAAATTATTGAAAATGAAACTGAAAATGAAGTTATACTAAGGTTACTTGAGATAAATTCACAAAAATTTTAGTAAAGGAGGCTTACAATGGGCTTTGATCTTCGTCTACTCGTTGTTTTTCTACCCGTTATCTTGGCTGCTAGCTGGGCTATCTTTAACATCTTCAAGCCTGCTTCAGATCAAGCTAATGAGTTCTTGAGCAAGTAATCAGTTCGGGAGCAATCCTTGAAAATTAAAGTTTTGAATATTAGCCGACTGTCCTCTCTGAGAGCAGTCGGATTTTGTTTATGAGCATGGATGGCGACGTTACATTTGAACAATTTATGAACCTGGAAGGCTCCCAGGATATTGACCGTATCTTGGGGAAATTTGGGCGCTTTGGGGTGAATTTGGGGCTGGAGCGGATACTGCAATTGCTTGCAGATTTGGGGGATCCCCATAAAGACGTTCCTGTGATTCATGTGGCTGGGACTAATGGAAAGGGGTCAGTGTGTGCGTATCTTTCCAATGTGCTGACCCAGGCCGGCTATCGAGTCGGACGCTATACGTCCCCTCATCTGATCAGTTGGTGTGAGCGAATTTGTATTAATGGTCAGCCTATTGCGGTAGATACGCTGCGATCGCTGCTCCGCCACATTGAATCCGTCATTCGCCCTGAACCTGCCACGCCGACTCAATTTGAAGTGTTTACCGCCGCTGCTTGGCTCTATTTCGCCCAGAGGCAGGTGGATGTCGCTGTGATGGAAGTTGGATTAGGCGGTCGCTTAGACGCCACCAACGTCTGCGATCGCCCACTGGTTACCATCATTACTTCCATTAGCCGCGATCATTGGCAACGACTCGGCCCTACTTTAGCGGATATTGCTCGAGAGAAAGCCGGTATTCTCAAACCGGACCGCCCCGCCATTATTGGCCCTCTACCGCTAGAGGCGGAAACTGTTTTTCAAGAGCGAATCGCCGCTCTCCACTGTCCCGATTTTTGGCCCCAACCGGCTCAAGTTCTAGAAAATGGTTGGGCCGAATATTCTCCCATTTCCAAAGCCCAAGGCTTCTCCCCGCCTGCTTCCATCCAATATCCCCTTAACCTAAGCGGGCAGCATCAGTTGACGAACTCTTCTGTGGCGATCGCTGCGTTGTATCAGCTCCAGCAACAAGGCTGGCGCATTCCTCAAGACGCCATTATTCAAGGCCTTGCTACAACCAAATGGCCCGGTCGCCTGCAATGGACTTATTGGAGGGACGGTCAAGGTTTTGTATACAAACTCCTGATTGACGGAGCGCATAATGCTGCTGCTGCTGAGGCGCTGAGGCATTATGTGGAGAGTTTGGAGCCGTTAAAGAATGAGGGGCAGGGGGAGCAGGGGAGGCAGGGGGAGCAGGGGGAGGTTGCTTTGGGAAGAGGGATAGGGGAGATAGGGAGGATGGGGAAGATGGGGGGGGCAAAATCCAAAATCCAAAATCCAAAATCTAAAATCTCCGTTTCTTGGCTGATGGGGATGCTTTCCACCAAAGACCACGCCGCTATCTTTAAAGCGCTGCTGCGACCAGGCGATCGGCTTCATCTTGTGCCCGTCCCAGGTCATTTGTCGGCTGAATTGGAAGAACTGGGTGCGATCGCTCAGTCGATTTGTCCAAACCTGGCGGTCTGCCAAACCCATGCGGATTTAGCCTTGGGACTAACTGCCGCCATGAAGGATGACCAAACTGAAGAGTCTCAGCTAACCGTTTTATGCGGCTCACTTTATCTGGTGGGACACTTTTTGGACAAATTTAGATCGGCCATCTCTCCCCACCTCCCCCCTACGCAATAAATTGCGTTACTAAACCTCATGTATATTGGGATCCGTAGTTTTTGCCCTTACCCTAAATCCCTCTCCCCGAGGGAGAGGGACTTTGAATCTGGCTCCCCTTCGCCCTCCGGGAGAAGGGGTTGGGGGATGAGGGCTTTCAGAATTTGACACAACTCTCTAACTTGTGTGTGCACTAGCGCAGGGTGGGGAAACTCCAGGTTTCAAATTGGGCGGGGTTTACATACATTCGCCCCCTATACGCAGTATATTGCGTCTCTACATTTCCTCCCCTGCCTCCCCTGCTTCCCCATTTCCCCCATCTCCCCCTGCTTTGATTACCGACCCTCCACTTCCCGATTCCACTCATCCGCCGCATCCGCCACGGCCTGATCTACGGTTTTTTGCCCTAACATCGCCGCCTGAAGATTGTCGTAGATGATCTGTTGTAGAACTTTAATGTTTTCCATTGCTGGGATAAGCACCTCAGCGTCCGCCATTTGATTGGCGCTGACAGAGCGAGCAATTTCTACCGAGGAAGCCTCAACAGGCAGCCTAGTGAAATAGTCGTCTTGCAGAGCATTGACGGTAGAGGGCAAAACGTTGGCTGCTTTAGCGAATTCCAATTGGTTTGTGTCGTT
>JAAUYH010042957.1_pt1 | contig 11378 bp, 11 predicted proteins | sample 7278061 | NCBI WGS metagenome assembly JAAUYH01 (sample SAMN14350203, study PRJNA611818) | marine sediment metagenome | isolation source: surface marine sediment (0.6m) | place: French Polynesia: Moorea | collected 2018-08 | reverse complement strand
GATACAAGAAGTATCAAATCGCTCGCCATTCATCCTCCATACACGCATATTGCGTTTCATCGGCTGTACCTCGAAAGAAGTTTCATCAGTAAATACAACACGTGACCACATGAACATATTCCAGTGACAGTGTCTTAATGCCCACACAGTCCTTCTTAGCAAGTTAGCTTCTCGAATGAACGGTTTGCGTAAAGCTTCTCTATTGCGAAATCCGATGATGTGAATATATCGACCAATTCGTCTTGGTGAAATAGAAATTATACTATTTGCATTGAAAATGGCAGCAATAGTATTCAGTGGTAGGAATCTGTTTTGAACAAGTATTAATTCAAGGCTCTTATGTGGAATGAGATCCAACTTGTTACGCCTACCACGACGTTTCGACAAAATGCCAGTGCGTCGCAGTGTTACACGCTTCACAATGTTGGACGCTGTTGGTTGGGGCATTTCATAATATTTCGCGACATTTGTAACAGTTACACCCATGGTAACTGCATCGTAAATGGCATGGCACAACTCAATAGAGACACTACCAGATCCTTTCTTGCGACCCATGGCCGTTATTCTTTGTGGACGTCGCCTATTTCGCCTAAATTTTGTTCAATTTACTCATATGTATTGATCGTGCGATTTGGTTGGCCGCGTCAGACATTCTAGAGTTACGTCCTCCCCCCTGTACTGTACAATACTGTATATTCATTGGGTGTAGGACCCAACCATTCCGGGAAGTACAGTAAACAATGCAATTAGTGTGTCGTTGTTACCATCGTACTCGATTTATGATAACTGATACTATGATAACCAAGTGTTGTCGTCGACACACTAATTGCATTCTTTAGTGTACTGTACTGTACAGCATGGAAGAAGCGCAGGAAAACTCGGAGAATACTGTACTGTGCGATGAAGATTGTAGGGAAAAAAAGCTGAATAGTGGAATAGTGAAAACTAGAAATCGTTAATGGAAGAAATCTTAAAATTCCTCATGTGTTATTTCATTTCTCATTTCTCAGATTGTTCCTCTCGTGGTACTATTTGACATGCCGGTAGTTCAATTGATTTCGTGGAGGTATGAAGCAGAGATACGAAGTTTTTTACTTTTTGAGAATTACTGCTCGGAGGTTCGATCTCAATAATTGCAAAGTCTACCCAATGTGGAAATAGAATTATTCTCTCAAATCTCAAGTTCTAGTAGACCGTTGCAGCCTCACAAGAAAAGTAAATTATTGAACGCAATTACTGAAAATTTAGTTTGTTCGCTTGTTGATGTCTGGAATCCCCCAGAGATCCTACTTAGAATCATGGATCTTTTATGTATTCATTTTGACTCAGAGCGACTGAGTCTCTCAGTTACTAAAAGAATGACCATTGTTCTTGACTCAATCAGAGCAAATAGCTAACTTCGTAAATAACTGAGACTATCCTGAATTTATGGACATTATTCGGATCTCAGTAACTGCAATATCCGGTATTTTATCATATTTCTTTACATGTTCAAACTATGAAGTCCACCCCAACTCGTTTGGTCGTCAGAAATAATAAGCAAAACTAGAGGACATATTCAATAAAAGGGAATCTAATGGAATCAACGGACTCGCTATATTTACACTTATATCTGCCCTTTAAGTTGTGTTGTCACTGTGTTCTGTGGACAGGTCCTATGTTTGAGCAAGTGCCAAATGCAGTGTAGAAACCATGATTTGAACAGTGCGGACCAATTGGGTGAGGCAAACTGTTGTTGAACTATTTCATAACAGAGTTCATAAATTGGAACCATGGACAAACCAATTGGAATGTGCGTAGCCACGTGTAAAGTAAACTTATGTGCCGTTTCGTTCACCAGACCTAAAACGGCGAACTACTGGTGATAATAGAAAGCGAGGCACTCTGCTGAGTACAGTCGCGCTCTAAGAACCACACTCTACCGGTACAGTACAGTACTGTACTGTACCCATTAAATTTAGATCTAGAGAGTAGAAATCGCTCGATTGCGAAAAAATGTTCTGTTGATTATTACGAGCCATTTCAAAATGCATTCATTACTAAAAGCCAATGAGAAATCGTATCACAATGGAGGTTGTATCACTTGGTACAATGCTACAAACCCCGCACCTTCTTCCACGCAGGTCGGTCAAGGCAACGACGCAAGTACGCTTTCAGGACGGGCTCCTCCTCAAGCATTTCGCATCTCTCAGCCACCCATAGCATCCATGCAAGAACGACATCAGCCATAGTGAACTCGTCGTGATCAGGCCCACAAATGTACTGATTATCGCCTAGCATCTGCTTGATAGCTAGAATGCCTTTCTCCTTGAAGTCCGCACGGCCCTTCTTCCCCGCCGCCACATCCTTCTCCTTGCCAGGCACATCCACACAATCGTTTATTAGCACGGCCTCGACCATGCTGTCGAGACTCGCCGCGACCACCATGATGGCTCGATGATAGGTGGCACGCGAGAAGATGTCGTCTTGCGGCGGCGCAAACTTGTCGTTGCACAGTTCCGACAGAAGTCCAGGTATCGCACAGCTCTCCGTCATTGTGTACTGCTTACCTTTCGTATCAGTGAGCACCATGACGGGCACCTTTAATAGTGGGTTGAGTCGTTTCATTTCATCGCTCTGCAGTTCACCCTTCAAATAATCCAGCGTTTTAACCGTCATCGAGCTCTCCAAGCCTAGTTCGTAGGCCGCCCATAAGACACGCTCCGAACGTGTCTCCGGGAGATGGTAGACTTGAAGTTTGATGGAGTTGTCTTTCATTTTGCGATTTCAAACGGGAACGATGCATGTACTCTACAGTACAGTATCTATACCACTTTTAAAGCAGGGAAAATGCCTTGTTGCCATTGAATACTGTATCTCAAAATTTGGAAAAATGGGAAGGCAATCTGCAACTACGCAATAATATTAGTCGATTTCAGATGTCAGTACGAATTCTTGCGTACAGGTGGTATGACAGCAAAAAAAGATGAACCGACCTCCTCAAAATGCTCATCCAAAACATACAGTACTGTGGTGCACAGTACCGTTCAATACGATGAACTTACAGTCAGCAATTGCAATCGGGAAGAAATAGACCCACAGGCAAAGAGTGCCAACCCAAACGTATCGTTCGATACTGTACGTAAACACGTCAAAAGGTTGTGGACAATTGCTGCGATCACGAAACATTGGGGAGATGCACGGTGAAATGGGAATTGATTCGATCCGACCTCAAATACGTCGGATTCGCTGCTTTCCGACGAGGCAATATGAAGAATTCCGATAAATCCCATCTGCTCATTAGGTGATGCAGGCGAGGATTAACTTAACGATTCTCCAAAAATCGAGAATAATGACTGATACTGTGCCGGTACTGTCAATTTCTATTAACTGTCGTAAAGTCTTTTGACACATCAATCCGATAATATCGTACAGTACCTCTTATTTACTATGCGAGTCCTCATATCTCTAGATTCACCCCAAGCAACACAAGGTCTGCTTTCACCCAGTTGACGTACTATTCCCACTACAAAAGTATCACTGGAAACCTTCAAATATTCATGTTTGAACGACTTATTCATTTCGCGAGAGAACAATCTCGTTGACGGCCTATCTATTTCCCGTCGGGCGCAAGATTTCCGACGAACAAACTCCCAAGTCGCATCGCACCGATAAGTCGAACGAGGGCTGCCGTGCTAGCTGTCACAGCAGCATTGTTTCTGTTCCTTTGTTAGCGCTAGTAATCCATCATCTCATTGCAACCCCGTCGCCGCGCCGTTAACGAGTATGAGCCACATAAGTATAAGCACACACAACGCCAAAAGCATCCTTTAATTTGTCGTATCGAACGATATACGCGGCGCAGGTCTCTTCTTCGCGCCAAGCGGCACGTCCTTCGAGAACACGGTGGAGGGGCGAAGCTCGAGACGTTGCACGACCTGTTTGTACACATCCGGTTTCTTCCGCAATAGATATTGCATTTGCGAGCGTCGCTTCTGCACGAGCGCGACGACCGCACGCGTGCTGGCCTTGTCCTTGCGGTGGGTTTTCAGGTGTTCGGTGAGATGCGCGATGCGCGCGCTCAGTAGCGCGATTTGCACCTCCGGTGACCCGGTGTCCGCTGGCTTGCGTCGAAACGACTCTACCGCATTTCTCACCGCCGCGCGTCGCGCCCCGTGCGCATTGGCGCTATTCAATGCTAGTGCGCGTTGTGCTAGTGCTCGAGCGGCCGTCGTCATCTGCGATATGTGTAGCGGTAGGCGACAGGTGGGGTGGGGTAGGTAGGAGAAAAATTTTAATTGGGAAATTAGGTGCTGCAGAAATCGCATAATGTTCGAAGAAAAAGGAAATGTTTCTCAAAATACGTCAAGACAAAAGTCGAAGTGGTGTAATTGCTCCATTTCCGCATTTCTAATTGTCTTCCGTAATTACAGATTGGACCAATCGCCGCTCTCTCCATGGTTTCACCCAATCTCGAATGCACCTTGCCTCCATTGCTGAAATCTCGCATCCATCGCCAACCCGAGACGGCGTGCCATCGTGGTTGTTCATCAGTATGTTTCGACGCTAATGCTGCATTCAAGATGACCCCTGATTCAGTGCGATTATAAAACGATGCCAGGTTCACCTGCCTGAGTAAACCGCCACGACCACGACACCGACGCACCAACCCACTACTCCTACACCACCAGACGACGACCATGAAGGACTCTAGCTTGAAGATCGAGGTATACCATGCGGCGCCGTCGCGTTCCGACCGCGTAATCTGGGCGATTTATGAGCTCGGTCTAGAGGACAGCACCACCATTCATGATGTCAGCCTAAGGGCCGGCGACCACCGCAAGGATGAGCTGAAGGAGTTGAACCCAATCATGCAGGTGCCAACGATGGTGCTGACGGACGGCAAGGGCCAGAAGCGCGTGGTGACGGAGAGCTGCGTGATCCCTGCGGTCCTGTCGGAGATCTGTGACGACAGGTTGTCGCCGCCGCGCACCGACGTGCTGTCGCGTGCGACGTACCACCGCGTGAACGCGATGGTGGGCGCCAACATCGACCTCATGGTGACCGCGGTGATGTGGAACGAGAAGGTGGGGCCCGAGGAGCTCCGGCGCCCCGAGGCGGCGGCGAAGGGTCGCGCCGACTTCAAGGCCAAGGGCGCCGTCGTCCTGAACCAGATGCTCGGCGACAACCAGTACATCTGCGGCCCCGACCACGACGAGTTCACCATGGCCGACATCTCCCTCGCCTGGATCCTCTTCCTCGCCGACAAGTGCGACATGCTCGACGAAGAGCCCAAGCTCAAGGCGTACCTCGACAGATGCTTGGAACGCCCCAGCTGGCAGAAGCTGCGTAGTTAGACACCCCGATGAATGCGGCGCGGGTAGACTGCAGAACGTGCCTGCCGAGTGGCTTGGGCTAGATTTGCGTAGGTTCTGCAGTACATTTCTCTAATGAATCGTCGTTGTCGCCCTCTTCCTCTTTTTCTTCCTCGTATCGTACCTGGATCTGTCACGACCGTACCAGTAACAGTACGGTGCGGTATCACGTTAGACGTATTCGTCTCTGTACATTCCTGCTACGTTTCTTCGTCGCAATGTGATATGGTCGCAACAGTACCGGCACGTGCATTCGCTACAGTAATGATTTGGTGTGTTTCAACTGCTCGTCTGCGGTATGCGATTGCTGATGAAATTCGAACGACTCACTACTAATCGCTACCTGTGCCGTGAATGCGACTGCAATCACGGAAAATACGCGATGCAAAGTGAAGTGGACTCACAGCAATGGGGCGCAAATCTGAAAGACCCCTGAATGTGTGGCGGAGAGACTAACTCGGAGATATGTAGATACGCGAGTGCCCAGTAACGGCGCACTGTGATGAAGTGTATCGAACGATGGCTGAAGTGGTAGAATAGTGCCGATTACATAGGTGTGAGTCGATGTCCATCTGACCCCAGCAGCTCGCCCGCGTCATAGTTACATTAACCACCATGTAGTTCCGGTGCACCGGCGCAGCACTGACCATGACGTGCGCGCCCCGAATCCCGACTGCCAACCCCGAGTCGCCCACCACTATCACGCATCGCAAGCTGCTGACGCAGAGCATGCCGGCCATCGAGGCGGTGTTCACAGCCGTGGTGGAGGCACGGATATGCGGTGACGGCGTGGTGGTTGACGCCGACGATCCGTTCTATGACGAGGTGGCCGACGTGTGGGAGTTGGCGCGCGCGCTGCTGGAGACGGTGCGCTGCACCGAGGCGGTGTACCTGCAGACGCTCATCTTCATCGACCGCGCGCGCGCCAGAGGTGTCATTATGCACGAGCGTAACGGGCACGGGCTGCTGGTCACCGCGTTCGTGCTAGCCGCCAAATGGCTCATCGACGAGTGGCCCGGCGATTGGAGCGTGGCCCGGCTCGCTGGCGTCTCCAAGTGGAGGCTGAGGCGGATGGAGAGACACTTCCTGGACATCGTCGATCATCGTCTCATGACGCGACGCGAACAATTCGAGGCTTGTGCGCGGAATCATATGCGAGAGGCAACCATGTCGCCCACCAGTGGAAGGGCGGTCAGCCATATCCTGCGTGTCGAAGGCATCACCGGAATTTGGTGAGGATTTTGGGTAGCCTGGATTCCTCAGTGTGATACTATAATAAATCTTTTACACTTATCATATCTGTGACTTTTCATACGAGTGCGTTATGATATAAGGTATTCCTCGTTTCGTTTCTACAAACAGCATGTCGTGTTGCAGTGTTGGGAATAGGAAACGAATGCGAGAATCAATGCCCCTGTTATACTAAGTTCCATAGGGCTGTAAAAAGATGCATCATGGGATAACGACGGTATGCTCCACGATGACAAGCGTAGTAATTGTATCAAACACTTCGAAATTATCAATCGCGAGTTACAGAACAACGAGTGATCCTTCATGCTACACAGCAACGCGTTTGTCCTGCGTTCACTTATAAGCGTTCGGAACTCCTTAACCCAATTCCCATCTGAGCACAGCCCAACCCCAACTCACCCAACCCGCTATCCACAGCAAGTACCACAACATGATCCGTGCCACTGTGTTGATCGTGCTCCTCGCAATCGCGATGGCGGCCGCTCAAGATGCACCGAAGGGCGAAACCTGTACCTCGAACGCGAACTGTACGGATGTGCAGTTCTGCAAGGATGAGAAGTGCTCATTAAAGCTGAAGGAGGGGGACGCGTGCAAGTCCCCAGATGAGTGCCAGAGCAACAACTGCATGACCGAGGGCAAGTGTGCGAAGGTCTGCATCGGCGCGTCGTCGCACGTCGCCGGGCGCGGACTGCGCGAGATGTTGCACCCCACCATGCGCATGCAGGTGCACCCACTCAGGTTGATGAAAGGCAACCCGCCGGTGCGAATGCTTTGTTTCGAGGCTGCCGGGGCCCGCCTGTGTGCCAGTGCGAGACATGTTGTGGAAATCGAGGGTAAGATGATGTATATGGCTGAGTTCTGCGCGACTCGAGCTTGTAAGATCTCTATGGAAACCCCACTCAACTTCAAGGGAGCGTGTGGCGCTCACATCGAATTCATGCCCGGTGTTCGTGTCACCCAGCACGCAGGTGTGGAGGGCATGAGCGCGGTTGCGGTGAGCAGGGCGGAATGTGTGTCGCGTGCCAACAACCGTTTCATGTGGACGATGCGAACTTTATAACTGTGTATTGAATTTAGTGCGATCGAAGCTGCTCGTAAACACTTCTTGGATCTGTTCAGTTGAGTTGTAGAATTCTCGGGTCCTCGACGGTTGTGGGATAATGTGGCTCTCGTGCAGTACGGTAAATTCCTGACGTCGGGTAGAACTGTCGAGAAAGATCGGTACAAGTCACTATTGGATGCAATGCATTACTAATGCGTACTTGAACAGCGTAATGCCAAGTACCGGCACACCATGCTTCCGTACAGATGCTTTCATACGAACTCGGATTTCGTACACTGCTGCCTGTATCCAAGTTTTACAGTGATCCACGTAACTACTCTTCCGCTCTATAAATGCTCGTCGTCTTCCCAACAGTCCGGGGCACTGGCAAGATGAAGACCGCCACACACACCGTCCTATTCTTCGCACTCGCAGCAGTCGTGCTATCTCAAGCTGTTGATCAATGCAAAAGTGATGCCAACTGCACCAGTCTCCAGTATTGCAAGAAAGTCAGTGAGGAATGCGTCATCAAGTTGAAGACGGGTGACACCTGCAAGACCGACAACATGTGCCAGAGCGGCTTCTGCCTCCCAGAAGGCAAGTGCAGCAAGGATGGCCGTGGACTGTCGGTTGGTATCATTGCCGGTATCGCGTGTGGTGGTGTCGCCGCCCTAGCGTTTGTGGTATTGTGTATCTTCTGCATCTGCAAGCGCCGTCGCAATAAGAAGATGGACCCTGAGCAGTAGGTTCGAGGTTTAAACAAGTTGCTGGGCTCGTTTCGTGTAGCCGTTTACTTAAATTTCGTCTAAGTCTCGCTCGAATTCTCTCAGTGTAGCTATAGCACTCTCCCTCCTAGCATTTTGCTTTTGCGTATTATTGGCACGAAGTCGGATGCCACGCCATTTAGTAGTTAGAATGCTAACGAGCACTGCGGCTGGAACTCGGAAGTAAGGGAACTGAATTCATGCACTTATGCTTGCCATGTTTCTTCAGCTTGGGGGAACAGCATTGTGTCGTGCTTACTCTTCATTGATGCTTGCAGAATACGCCATACGCATGCTCAGTGCATTTGTGTATGCACTGTGCAAATATAGAGAGAGTATTTTTTCGAAAAGTTTGTTCAAAGAGAACAATAATGCGGCACACAGACCGAAAATAATTTCAGAGAATGTCCGATAATTCCTGGCTACTATGAATTCATCAGTCCGTACGTTTTAAACGAGCCACTTCAAATTTATGCTCATCACCGTAGAATACTAGGCTAAAATTGTCAGAGAAAAATCATACAAACTTCATTTCTAAAACAATAGTGATAACTCGTAGAAACTCGGGGAAAGCCTCGGGATGCCGTAAAAATTATCAAGATCCCGATACCTACCATTGTTCAAAAATAACTTCTAGAGAAAATTAATCCTCAACGAATAATTTTCCATCTTCCGAATAAAAGACAATTTTCCCAAAAAACCTACGATTAGAAGAATGTTATTCCAATCCACATTTCTGCTAAAATTCATGACTAATAGAACGAAATGGAATGTAAAGTTTAGAAGGAAAGATGATACATTATAATTTTCAGAAATTCAAGGAAATTTAGAAAAAGCCGTGTGACTATAGAGATGTTTGGATCTAATTTATTTTAATATCAATGAATTCAAAACGTTGTTTGCCTCATATTATAGCATTAAATCAGTGCTCTAATATTATTCCTGCTTCGTACTTCTATACACATGATAGGAACATAAAGAAAGAAATTGTACACTTTAGATTTCTACACTTTTTGAGAAAACAATACTAATTTCTATTTGTACAATAACATTCATTTATGCATGTAAATGCAATAAAAATTATTTCTTTGAAAAAGTTACCAGTTTCTAAAGTATCTTGATTCATAAACAACTTCAATTTAATTTTTAATATTAGAATGTTATCCGATCAGTGTAACCAATTAGTCGCAACATTTTATCTTAAACATACAGGAGAATTGCTGTCATTTGATGAATTAGATTATCGAAGTAAAAATGAAGGATTTACTTGAAATCTATCAATCTTGTCTCTTCTTCTAGTATCTATAGGCATATTACCCTAGCAGTTCCTGTAGATCCCATTACTTCGTCAACTTCAATACATAAGTCCTACAATAATGAAATTGTCATAATTGGAATAAAATGGTCAAGCAATTACTTTGATTAATGAAATCAATAGATCCACTACAGTTTTCATTGTAAGAACCAGTTAAAGAAAAGATCAAGCCGTATTATCGCTAGGGCTCTGTTGGTTTATTGAATTACTCCACCGACTAGAATTCAGTCTTTAGAGATCATGTCTTCGTCCTATGGCAAGAAAACACTGCTAGTAGTCAGCTACTTAAAAATTGGTTTATAGGATCAAGAATGACCTGATATGCTTCAATGTGCACGAAAAAAATGCATAACTATAAAAAGGCTAAAATGTATGGTTTTTTTTACAAATTTAAAGTAGTATTTGTACTACTAGAAAGATATTTACAGCTACAGGTGTGCTTTATCCCAGATCATTCTATGGGTTAATGAGTAAACGAAGAAAGACCAGAAATTTCGTTTCCCTAAATAAAAGTAGTGAACTCAATAAGTATCACCAGAAACACGCATTCAAAAAGGTAGAATAGCCGAAGAATCGTCAATTTTGGATTCATCAGTACAAGAGAAGGGAAATTATGAAAGAAATTGAACCATGTATATGAATCATGGTTCATAAATCGAACAGATTTTCGAGGAGAAAAAATGTTGATTCAGTTACATGGACTTTGACCTTGAAGCATTGCAGTTTTCAAAATTCATCTTGTACTAGAGCTAGCCTTATCTTCAATACTGACGAAAAAAATTTGGTATCTTAATCTTCCTTCCAAGAAGATCTAAGCAATACAGATTCTGATCATGCAAACAGTTTGGAAACTTCATGATATATAGTAAATTTCGAAGGCATCGAAAATAATTTGCTGTGTTCATGAATTTTTTCTTTCTCTATTCAAATTTTCACTATCTCTGTCACTTCAACACAAAGGGAAAACCTTTCCTGAGAAGCAAACACCTTGATCGAAAAAAATCTATAGTTTTCTATGAATCCATCGTATATTTGGCCATAAAAACTTGACCCTATCGGAATCAGATAAATTTTCTGGAGCAAAGTATACTACTTTGCGGCGTAAAAGCATCAGAATGCTTCATGTTGACGATGCATATTGGAAAGAATAGCTTAATCTTCGCTTAAAGAATGCTAACTGGGTTTGATTTAAACTCAAAAGGACGGAACGAGCTCTTAGAAACTCCGGCCAGGTACTTGTCTAGAATCATCGTTTTTTTGGAAAGATAATCTGAACGGTTAAATATTACTGCTCTCATAAATAGGGGATGAAAATTTTCTAATCAATATCTTTTTGACCAAAGATACCTTCCAGAAGATGAAGCGGCACAATCTGAAGAATGCTTTAGAAAGCGGAAATTTTTACAACTTAAGTTTTTGAAAAGTTGTAGCTATATCGGTTGGGGTATATATTTGATAACGCGAAATATCGTTTAGTATGATGAATTTAAAAAATGTAAAATTTAGAGCTTGTTTGAGTGCAAAGCATTCCAGCCATTGCTCAAAATCTGATTTTAAAAATTGGAAACATGTCCTCCATCAGTATGAATCAGAATCCAAGAATTTCCGTATTCTCTTATTTTCAGTACTATATCAACACATCTATTTCATTG
>JAAUYH010247987.1_pt1 | contig 11379 bp, 8 predicted proteins | sample 7278061 | NCBI WGS metagenome assembly JAAUYH01 (sample SAMN14350203, study PRJNA611818) | marine sediment metagenome | isolation source: surface marine sediment (0.6m) | place: French Polynesia: Moorea | collected 2018-08 | reverse complement strand
TGGCTTCCCGCGCATTTTGACTCCGCACCACGTATGGTAGACAAAAAATTTTGCATTCACGTACTGTTGCCTCGTATTATTCATTGCTGTGTTGGGATTGAAATTTGCATAAAGCAAGAAATCAGCCTCAATTCATCCAAAATTAATCCTACGCCTAGAGTTAGGTTCAATCATGCATCTCAAATGCGGACCACTCACATGTCTCCACAGCCGGCTCCTTATTACTTATACTACGCGAAATAGAATAGTTGAATTTTCATTAAAATTTTACTCCAGCCTACATGGCCTAAGTGTACAGTGCTTTATGAAAGTACGTTCAGTATTTGTGCACACCCCGCTTTTTGACTCACTCCGCTTTTTGTCTCGGCAAATTTTATGGGCTCATAACGGGGAACCCCTGTACATACATCTCGAGTCCTACTGTAATTGCTTGAACTTCTAGCACAGATTAGCCAAGGGCAAAGTGTGAGTTTTTGACCTCAAAGAAGAATCCTGCTGCTTTGCTTAACGCAGGAATCAGCCCGAACCAATGTGATCTGCCCTAGAACACATCTATCCATTCATCAGTTTCTCCTTACACGCGGTTAGCAAGAATTTCTTTGGTTCATTTTGATTGAGCTCGAATCGAGATATCATCTTCATGCACAAACATTCGACGAAAATTACCTTATTGTTTCGAAGTATTTGTAGCTGCAGTTTCTTTGTTTAAATGCCAACAACGAACTGATGATCGTATCGAGTTTCAAGAAAGCGTCAACATGGCTAAGACCAAATGAAGGGAGAGAAGAGTATTCCCGCCGAAAAAGTCCCACAGCGCGCCGTTAATCACGAATACATCTGAGTTGAAAGTGCAGTCAGTAGTTGTGAAAAATCTATCTTAGTTTTTAGGTCATCATAGAAAATGAAGCAAAAATCATCTTCAGAAAAGTTCTTATCATAGGACTCCTTAGCTTCAACTGAATGTTTCATAATGCACATTTAGCGGCTTGAAGGTTCCGAAGGAAATGAAATATACTACATGGCATAAATATGCGAGCATCGTATGGCGCAGGCAATATCCGCCGAGTTTTCTTCGTTACTTAATATTATCTGCGTTAGCCTTCAGAAAGATGTAGTTCCTAGTATCGAGTTGAGAATCTATTTCACTTCCGCGATTTTCCGATTATTTGAAGTATACTCTAGAGTGTTAATAACTTGGCACTGAAATTAGCCAAAACTTTAGTCGGCTTTTGTGTGTGCAATTACTTCTTCTACTCGATGCAGAAACTCGAAATGCTTGCAATCATCGCTCTTTCAAACTAATTTTGGAGCGTACCTGAAAATCAATAATTGAATGCATTACAAGCAGCTATTCTTTCTACTATAAGATAAGTTCGAAACCAGAAAATAAAATTTCAATGCGGCTCGAGCCACTACTGTAGTTCTAAAATGTCTCTCGTGTAGTTGATTTATTCAGAAAATTAACAGAACTCTAAGACCCGTCTGTTGTCTGTCTTGGCAGACTCAATGTAGATGGTTCGCATGTATTGGTGCGTTCCAGAATTCATACTTATTCAATTTCAAGTAGAATTCTAAATCCTCCACTTTAAAATTCTACTTTTTCGATTAAATGGGGTGATAATTCAACAAAACTTGTATTTCGAATGCTCCATCTACTCAAAAAAATGATTAATCGAATTCATTTGTTTAGATATCCTGAAATTCTTGACTGAAATTTTCTACTTCGTACTAAGTTCACGTAGAAAACTCTTTTACAGACCTGAGGGCCGTACTGTAGACTACATCATCACAATTTATGTCATGAACAAGTTTACGGACTCTATGACTGTGTTTCTAATTCAAATCAGAAAGTTGATAGCTGCTACCACTTCCTACACCCATAGAACTTTCCATACCCTTCTGTATTCTGCTATTGGCGTAGAAAGCATGCATCTTGTTGTAAACTCAGAATTTACTTCATTATTTTACTCTGCATAGATACTTGAATGAATCATGACCGACAGTTTGATTGAAAATGGTAGATGAGTATGAGGACGATGAGAAAAAGGTGGTGTCATTTTACGATCGCGAATTGTAATGCGTATGTTCTAGATTCCTGAAGCGCTCTTAGTATGAATTGATACTACTTGATAGAGAATAACTCGAGGTGGCTGTGTACTAACTGTGCATCTTTAGATTTATGAGATAAAGCTAATCCGTAAGGTTTACCTAATCCGGCCGAGTATTTGTGAACGGTAGGAGCACCTTCCAAAAGCTTCATATACTTAATTTTCTACTGTCAACGGTGCGCGAAAAGTTCTGACTATCGAGAACTTCATATCGAAAGGGGATTAAATTAAGGAAATTTGACATTAAATTGTAAGGAAACACAAAGGTGAAACAAAAATGAAGGCATGTGCTTCAGAATTGGAATATATAAGAACTTGTTGCTACTCTGTAAAAGAATAGGGAAAAATTTGAGCAAGGTAAATATAATATAGATATTTTCTTGCTACTACTCATTATTAAATTCCTACATCATTCAAAGGAGCACAAGTGGTCTGAAAGGTAAATTAATTCTGGCTGTAATGCGTGTGAGTGTTTGGTTATTTCAGCTTTGGGTTTTTTGTAGTGCGATCATCCATAGAAAGACACACACAATAGCAAAAAACAGTTGTAGAACTTGAAATTCAACGAATGATATCCACGGGTGTTTCGGCTTTTGGCCGAGCGATTCTTGTTGAGTCACTAGGAAACCGAGAACGACTGCCGGCCCCAGGATAGTTAAATAAAGTAATAGTTAGCAAACTTGTATACCGTCCGAGAACGACTACCGAACTCCTAAAACGGATGCTGAAGCCTTCCAGTTGGAGTAAATGGAGATCCACTCGTTCCTTTCTGGGCGACGCAATACGAAACCTCGCAACAAAGACGGTTCAGTGAAATGGTTGAGAAGAGAATGACACGTGAGTCTTCGATCTGTTCTCCTTAGCAGCCAGCTAGTAAGAACTTATGGCAATCCACAAGGTAGGCGTGAAAACTGAGGCCTCAATCTCTTCTGGGGTACTTTCCGTCTTGCTATATCTTCTAGTATTCGCCGATATCACTGTAAGGTACTCCCTCATCAATTCTAGTGCACTAATTCAAGCTTCATCTAAAATAGAACTTTCTCAATTCCAAAAGGCTTGCTGTTTCCCAGATGTCTGTAAGTCCAGTGTCGTGTATCGACTCTCAGAATAAAGTATTGATCCACTGAATTCCAGTCTTGGATAGCCAATAGATTCCTTCATCTTAAGTTGATCTCCCCCTTTGATGCGGAAAGAACAATCCGTCCTTAAGGAAAATCACATTTGGTTGCATTACATTTTTTACTTTCCTTACTTGTGCAATACTGCTTAATTTAGGTGCAATTAGTGCTTGCATTCGGTCATATGTAACGCATTCAGCTGCATATCACAATCGAGAACTAGCTTCTTTTCCAATCTATACCGGCATACTAAAGCAGTACCATAACAGGTTTTAGAAATTTGCAGAAAAGTTCTTCGATTTAACGTCTCATGTCATTCTAAAAACGAAAAAAGTTTTAAGCCAATGATGTTGTAACAATGGCAGTGATAAGGATTTCTTTAGAATATGAAGAAACAACCAAAATTTTGGTAAAGTACATGGGCACGATTCACAGAAATTCGCGTAGCATCGATATAGTTTATTAGCCCATGAATTCATCTATTTGAAGTACAGGTTCTTCTTCTTTGCTGCACTGCGCAAAAAGTTGTAAGAAATTACTGGTTATCGCTTTAAAAATCTCTAGTATTGTAAACATAATTTACGTGGGATTTAATTGTGCAGTATATGGTACACACATTATGTACCTTCTATTCGGAGTCCTTTAGAAACAAAAATATTAGTATGTACTTGAAGATTACCATCGATATCAAAACATTTGATATCGTTTAGAAAGCTTAACTGTGGCCATAGAGGATTAAATGTCATGTTATTATGATTATTATTGCAGTATCTGAGCAGTACCTTGCATATTTTCCGTTTCATATCCTTTCCTGATGCTGTCATGAATTCAAAATATTCTCCTTCATTTGCATTCAGTTTGAATTAATGAATAATTAGAATTCCATTTTGTTTTGCAAGCACAGAATATGCTACATGAACGGAACGAACCAATCACTCAAATCATCAGATTTCATGCAAACAAGAGTTTTAGAATTCCTATTCATAAACAAACCCGATTTTACTAAAAATTTATAATCGTTTTCGTACCGCTGTTAGTTAAAGAATTTTCTTAAAATCCCGTATACATCGGGGCTGATCTCACACTAAGTACTAGGTTTTTGTACATTCGAAATGCTGCCTGCAGTTAAATCACGTTAATTTCATCTACAACAAGCTTGGTAAACTGTTAACAGCAAATCGTCAGAATATTTGCAAATAAGATAGCCATATTCATTATTTTTTGGTTCCAAGTTCGAAATTGATGAATTTGAATTTTATTATAACCAACTGATCCAATCGCTGTACTTTCGTCCTGCAATTCGGAAGATGTCGATGCATCACGGTATAATTTCAGACGCACTTCGACGAAGCTGAAATATTTTGTTGTGTAATGCGTGGTTATAAGTGCACAAGTGTGGGATTGCTATATCACGCAGCGGTACAAGTATTCTTGACCCCATGAAATGTCTCCGAAACATATTTGAGTGATTCAAGATTTCTGTTGTCTGCGACAGGTCTTTCCAACAACATCATCATTCGTACAGTTGTTTGGATAGCATCCTCTAATATTTTGGAATGTAACCAGTGAGATTTCTACTCTTCTCTCGACTCCACCACATATTCAAAGTCCTAGAGTATATTCTTGACTGGCAGAAACAATCTCAGCGAACATCAGTTTTTTACTGCTAGAGAATTCCAAAGATCGACCATCGTCACCGACGATAATAAAGTTGCATTCACAGCAGGTTTCGTCTGTATCAAGCTCAAACCATTTCCATACAGTAGGTTCATTTTACCGAACGAACAGGCCCTACGTTCATCCAACTGCTTCTATTTCTCTAAAATAAAGCTTCCACTACCTGTTTGTCGGCTCGTGACAATCTTTCGAAAATCTACAAACGACAGAATCCAAATGACTGCCAAAAATTTCGCTGAGCTCCGATCAGTATGTTGATCGACTCCATTTGCAGATATATGGATTAGGCCAACTAGGCATATTCCTGACCCTACCAAGCACGAAAAATCAATAATTCGATATTAAGAATGCCAGTGATAAGACTGGTCTTAGGAGCCGTCGGGAGAGTGGTATGTTTGTTACGTGGCTCATTGAGCATGAGCAACTGGACCGACTATCGGGTCATCTCTGCAATGCGCCGAAAGAGCCATTCTGTCTCAGGCTTCCATCCACCAGGTGCTAGAGAGTCACTTGGAGAATGGTATCCGCGCTAAACGGCATTAATTAAATGGTACATACTTGGCGATTATATCTGTACTCGAAAGACTCGGCAGTGATTGAGGCGAATGGGCACTAGCAATAGTGAATTGGTTATTATAGGGAGACTAGGCGAAGTTGATGACCGAATTTTTCAATTTGAATAGTCTACTCGAATTGTCAAAGTTTTTGGTGGCAAAGACATACAATACCAATTCTACGTCATCCTCAGACATCCAGGTGAGCATAACTGGATAATGCATTTCATTATGGGAATCATTTTACTGCAAGCATTCTACAGAAAACTGTATTGCGAACCTCAATCAATCAGCAATGTCTGGACCTTGCCATGTACGTGATGCCAAGTCGGAGACATATGAAGTGCATGGCCCAGGCAAGGTTGAGAATGCAACGATACAAAACGAATGGGAATACAGTCATGCCTTGCCGAAACTGTCAAGCATGGAACTCGATGTATTCTTCGTTGATTTCCAATTACAAGCATCATTTTCTAACCCTCAGCGTCGTAGTTGAGATATTTCGTACACAAAAAGAACGGATAAGAAGCAGGCAGGTCAGCCTGTTATTTGCGACATGATTTCGAAGGAACTCCAGAAATTAGTTTCTTGTTCGAAAAAAGCTAGGATATCACCATCGCATGCACGCAGCATTAGTCCGCAGAACGACCTAGAAATCGATATCAGTATTTGGCAGCAACGATGTCTACGTGAGCTTTAACTGCTCCGATTTTGTTTTGCGAGGTGCATATGAGCACTTTGCCCTCACGAACGGTCGAATGGCCAACAAAGAAAGGATTAAAAGCATCGCAAAGTGAATAGCAACAAATAAACTGGAAAATTTGCGTGACGTGTAAAATTTGTTGCGCGAATTGAAAACGAAATTGTGCAAGTTAGGCGCATTCTTCGCAGAGCTTTCTAATCGTCACGGTTTCGAAATTCAAGTAAGGTATTGGTGGACATGCGATCTAACAGGATTCAAAAACATTTCGAGAGCGTGTATCATGTACACTATATCCGAGTGCTCTTGCAAACCGAATGTTGTGTGATCATCATTCTGAAGGCGTGAATCATCTAAAACCTATGTGTGTTTCATGCAAAGAGTATAATAATCTCAATGCAAGTTCGGGTTATGTTGAAACGTATGCCTACCATATCAATGACGACCTCGATTTGAATTTCATTGCAACAGAAATCGTTCCAAATAGAATGGATGCGTCCGGCATGCCTTTTGCGTCAACAGCCCCGAGATTTTCCTTTCCGTGTGCTGCAGACAAGGATGCTTTCAAAATATTCTTTGTTCCTTTTCTTCACGAGGGACTGAAAGATACATGCTTGTGGTTATGGAACCGGTGATGGTGTGCTACAGAAGCGGTTGTATCACGACGAAAACTGAATATGAATCGAAAATGTATCGTGACGTACATCTCCACACAATTTTACACGGAACTCTGGGAATACAAGTCGTGGATATCAAGGGTACTGATTGCGAAAACTTCATAGCCTATGACATGGTAAAAGACGCCATATTTTGTGTCAAATGTAGGCAAGCTTTGACACAATAAGTTTTAGATGCCTGGGTTAGGGATTTATGTGGAACTGGAGGCATCTTTCGTGACGCATACTATTCAAGGCCATCAAAAAGACTGGGAAACGAATGCGGCATACAGTTTATTAGGAAAAGAGTTACAAATCAATGAGCAACGTACTATAAAGGCCTTTTTCGGCGTTCCTAATGACACTAAGATTTCGTTAAGAAGCGCACTTACATACTATCTCTTCGTATCCAAGTTGCGAGCATAAGCTTGAGATTTTGCAGACGAAATATCAAACATTAATGTACACCGCACGTTAATCGACTTTGGGAGGTGCTTTTGTTCAGGATCTTTTGCTGACGTCGCGTTACGGAACACTGAATCCATTCGGTCTCTCAATGAAACCAAGAAGGATCTACTAGAAATTTTCATGGTACGGTCATGCAAATGAAAGTATGTAGCCAGTGTGTTTTTGAACTGAAGGATAAGATTCAGGAAGAAGATGAGATGGTATCATCAGCATCTATGCTTGCGTTTGCTTTTCAGAATAGTAGTTTTGCATGCCTATTTCATGTTCACGAGGATTGGCTTCCTTGGTAGCCAATATAATCTACCGAGCAATCGATAGAAGCAAGAATTTCTTCACAGACTTCTACGAAAAGCAAGCAAACCACGAATCGTAATTTGAGTGCTAAAATATTAACGTTAGATCACTGCACATTCAAACAGCGGACGATTTGCTAATTGAAGCGCAACGGACAGGAAAATTGTTTCCAAGAACGCCCCAAGAGCGGCCTGAAATAGAATTCGGACGAATATATCAGCTAGAAAATGATCAAGCGAGCCGGAAAACTATTCCACGTCGGAATCATGCACCCCTGGGATATTTACTGTTCATTATATGTACAATAATGCAAAAGGACTTGTTATTTCGTTGATAACGGAAATGGAGCGCGTTAGTACCTCCTTCTTTCCTTTACTTCCACGATTTCATACACTGCCGAGGGTTGCTACTATGACAGTATTTACTACACGGAGTGATCGACTGTAATGCGAGTTCTAAGGCTTAAAAATTTTTGCATTGTTGCCTGCGATAGGTTTTACTATCGGACTCACAAATATAATTCGATATGTGACCCAGAAAGTTATCCTTCTTGTGCGCATCACGCTACGTAGCAGGCACAATCCATAAACCATTCATGAACGCTTTCAAATTCAGACCTTCGATTTCTTCGTCCCGACAGCTTGATGCCCTCACTCAGTGCGTTCGGTATTTCTCAAAGTAAGAGCCGTTATCTGACAAAAGATAGGTAAGACAGAACGAAATATTTTTCGCAATATTTAGGTGATGAGCGTCCTTCCACCTGTTGAAGATGCATACTGGATAAAGAAACGTAGGGTGGACACGAAAATAAGGCAATGAAAATTTTATTTCTCGGATATCTACTGGTCGCTAAACATCGTGACTCACGGACGGATTTCAGACGGATGATTGATAAGCATTGAATCAACTACATAGCAATTTGAATTGTAAATCTGTGGGCTTCATCCACGCTCCTTTCAGAACGAATTCACCTAATATCTTCCTAGTTACTTTATTGCCTACTATGGAAATAAATGCTAACACACCAATCGTGTTTCATGATCCTCAGTGCGATCCGATGATATGAGGCAGAGATTTCGGATATCTATTACTGTAGTTAACATTGATTAAATCCCTAATGCATTGGAGGAATTAGACTATGCTGGCACAGAAATGGATCCTCTCAATGAAAATTCTCTGCTGAAAGTCGACGAATCGAACTCTGTTTAAATATTTACTCCTTCGGAAGCCTAAAAGTCATCCAGGTCCATTTGAAACATGAATTCATCAACCGAGCGACCAGATCAGCTTGAAAAATGAGTTCATGTAGGGGAAGTTTTCGCTGCCAATACAACAAATGGTGTCTAATTTCATTGGCTAATACTCTTCCAAAATTGTCAAGCGCGGAAGAATCAGATACATTCGAACTCTAACTCATTATTTCTAAGCAATTCCATTCTTCTGTCCTGTCTTCCAACCGGGGACCCAGTGCTCCCGCGAAGGCACTTCTCTGCCTTATCCCCCATCGCTTTTCAACGGGATGATATCTTGAGAAGAGGCAGAACTCTACTAGACAAAGTCTGGACGAGATTGATATGCCACATTTGGACTCCTTACCAAGAAGAAAGTCCTCTCGATGAAACCCAACGTATCTTCAGGCACATCAAGATAGAAAGCACTATTTCTCAGAAGATACAGTGTTCAGTCTGGAGAGCACCGATAGGCCCGAAAATGCGGTCCCATTATTGCTTTCTGATCCAGAATCATAGAACCACATGGATTGGACTGGTTAATAGCGATCTATTCTTCACAGCCGTACTGACAAACGCACACATTCTCGACCAATTTCCACTCCACTAACCTTTCCATTTTAATTACTGCCTAACAGTCGCCTTTATTTCATTCTTCTATCGAATTCGAAGCCAGGTTCGAACACGTCGGTTATAAACTGATGCGCAACCTCGTTCAGTAGATTAAAAATTGTTAAATCACTGTTAACTGTTTTGTTTAAATCCGCTAGAATATGTTTTCTTTCTCAGAATTCACCTAAAATCGGGATGAACCATGAACATTGGGCACCACAGCCCCTATAGATAAATTCAGGAATGTACACCAAACATTCAGAACCGAATGGAAAGTGAATGATTACGGTCGCGCAAAGCAAAATTGTGGGAGAGGCATTTTATCGGATACGTGCGACATCAAGATAATTGCGATCATAATCGTTCGGATGCATTCCTTGCACGTTAGGATGATTACACAGATATTACCTATCCAGTTTTTTTCACACTAAGCAGACATGATTTCAACCATAGAGTGGGAATTTTCCGATCCGATTCGTCTATTCCACATCTTTTCGATATTCCAGGAGAAGATGTTGTGCACATGCTTGCCCTAAGTACGACGCATTACGGAAGGAAACGCACCTTGGTTCTCGGCGGGTATATTCGCACGGAAACTGACCCGTCTAACCATAAGCTCTGCTTATCGGAAGGTCGTGTTATGGGTTCACTGCCGACAAACGCAATTAGTTTTCGGTTAAGGACGTTTACTGAGCGTCGAATCATTTAATGGGCATCAGTGGGGTCTTTTTTGCACCTGTTATTCGTCTTTCCGCGTACGTCAGTGAAGCTCAAGTATGCATCACACACAGCACTTGAATTGTACGACGAATACCGCTCCCGAGACTTCATATTGTGGATTTTGGCTCATCTGGGATGGAAATGCGCAGAAGGATTTGCATGCAAAATTGACCTTTCCATACCGTGCGCACTCGGACAAAACGTACTCAAAATCTTGTCGGCTGCAATTCAAGCGGAGATGCTACTCTATTGGTGATGAAAGAACAGCACATCAATAGGCAAGTATGCAAGAGGTAACCTGAAAAACGCGTAAACCTAACGCATTTCGTGAGTAATAGTACAAAGATGAAGTGAATAAAAGTTCACCTAATTTTTTGTTGACACCATCCCAGAGGGTCAAACTAGCAGTTTCACTCAGCTCTAGGCGATTAAATCTCAAATCAAAGCATATTGAGTGAGTGAGAAAACTCGATGCAACCCATTTGAATACTCGTAGATGGTGTCAATCCATAAAGACATGCAGTAAAATAGCGAAACGCTCATGTTTGTGGCTTTGGACTAAATACAGGTGTTACAAGACAAACACGGGCTTCTGCACGATCTGCGATGGCATTAGACGGGTCGGGGAAACAATTTAAAAATAAAATTATTCTCAACACCGAACATAGCTGTTCAATTCACACACATGTAACCAGGAAAGAAACAGTGGGATTCTTTTGAATAGTAACAACTGCAAATTGTCATACTTGATGCTTAATAGAAAGCGTTGACACTAAATCCGACCACCAAAATGCAAATGCCAGATTAAGTGCGAGTCATCGCGATGGAAATATTGCAGTCTCAGATTTGGAGTATAGTATTGGACTCGCAAATTTAGGGGTTGTCACAGCGATAATATTGTAGTCGCAGATCTGGGGCTAGTCGCCGCGAAAAAGTTGCGTGCACTCGCATATTCGTAGCAATCATTGCGATACGGGCGTGTGTGCACGTTAGACAATAAGATTTGAGGTGCATTCGAGGTTTGGGTTCGGCGAAGAGTGTATTTCAGGCTGTGTAGCGCAACAGACAAATTTGAACTGTGTTGCAGTCGACCTCCCCTTTACAGAACAATACCATTAAAGTTTTACTTCGGGATACCGTATGTAAATCCATATCAGGTCTAATCATATATCGGAACGTTTTATTTCGCAACCCATTCAAACCCATACTTTGAGTCATGCTTTCACTTAGCTTTACATCCAGA
>JAAUYH010116393.1_pt1 | contig 11383 bp, 12 predicted proteins | sample 7278061 | NCBI WGS metagenome assembly JAAUYH01 (sample SAMN14350203, study PRJNA611818) | marine sediment metagenome | isolation source: surface marine sediment (0.6m) | place: French Polynesia: Moorea | collected 2018-08 | reverse complement strand
AGAGTTTGGGTGATTTTTGCATGGATGGCTATATCATAAGTAATCAGGCGGACATGATATAAAACAATAAAGGCGATCGCTGACACTGTAGTTATAGCCGCGTGAAAAACAGAGGACTTCCCTGACATACTGTTAACCGTCAACTAATAACTGTGAGAAAATTTATTTCCTCAAATTTCCTGATACTTAAGCTATGAGCTTGTATACTCAATATATCTAGCGAACACTACCAGCAGTAATAACTAACCCCTAAGTAGTAATTACCGTACAAAACCCCATCTAGTTGATTTATTTGTCAAGATATTTATGGTATAGTTAGGGAGTTAAGACTTGCTTCGCCAGAAAGCATAATTCTACGCATCGGCAATAATCAAGCGAAAAGCAGTTTTGATTAAGTATTTACCAAAGAAAATCTGAACTAAATTTAAGTTATGACCCAGAAAGTGATTCACCCCATGGTGAAATTGCAACGTAATGTGCAATCACTCTTGGACTCTAATATCATCAAGCCTACTGATAGCATTTGGAAAATTGCTTTACTATATGGCAATGAATGGCAGTACTGGAAACAGGAACTGTTAGAATTCGGCTTTACTATGCAAGACCCTGTCAGCGAATTGCTGGTTGTGGAAACTTGGGACGAAGAGTAGAAAACAAGGGATAGATAACAGAATAATAGGAGATTGGGAAAGAAATAACATCTTCCCCAATCCATTTTTATGATTTATTCATTTCTTCCTGCTACCTTCACCACGATGGGATGTTTCTGTTTTTAAAGATGCATCCCATTATCCTTGATTTGTTGCTGTGCCCTAAATACACGGGCACGCACTGCTAAATCTGTATCTTGTTCTACTAATTTTTCTAATTGGGTAATAATTTGCGATCGCAAATTAGGTTGAGTGGTTGTTACAGCCTTTGCTAGGGATTCCAAACCTGTAACAGCAGCATAACGGACTATCCATTCTGGATCTGCACAGACAAGTATCAAAGTTGACAATACTTGAGTTTGTGCTGGTAATACTTTTGCTGTTGGCATTTGTTCCCAGCGAATAGTACCCAAACCCCTAGCAGCAGCTCGCCGTACACTTAAAGCAAAGTCATTTTCAGCCGCTTCCAGGAGAATATCTAACCCCCGAGGATCGCCAATTCCTGCTAACGCACGAACAGCCCAGGCTCTAGCTCCATAATTGTAGTCATCAATTAACTCTAGCAAAGGCTTAACTGATGGCTTTCCAATATTGATCAATCCATCTACTGCTGCGACAGCGGCCCCCGGATTGTTATAACCTAAAGCTGCAATTAGTGTGGGAATAGATTCCTCAAAACCAGCAGCAGCTAAATTTTCCACTGCATCCAATAACGTGGATGAAGAATCAGCTACTTCAACGGCATTAATCAGTTCTTGGGCATTAGCATTCATAATTAATAACTTACAGCAAAGAATCCATTAAACTCATCACTCTGACTACATTTGATGATAAATGAGGGGATGGTATTTGCTTGGCTTGATGTTCTAACAAACCCTTAAGAGAAATTAACTTCAGACTATTCTCTGCTAAGGTTTGGGCGATAGCTTCTGCTGCTGGCAGGTATCCAATGGCACCGATATCTGCTAATGCAGCTCTACGTAATTGTAAATCTTCTCCTGCCAAAGCCTTTACCAATCTTTCCCCATATATATCTTGTTGAGTGAATTGATACATGGCTCGGGCAGCCGAATACTGTATTCGCTCAATGGGATGTTCTAAAAATGGCATGACTAAGGACATGTATTCTTGAGCTTGTAAAGTTCCCAATGCTTCTAAAATTGCATCATAGGGCTGGGAAAAGTCTGGCTGCTGTGGTACTAGCTCCTCATTATGCAAGCCCATTTTCAATAAATTGATCAGAGGCAAAATAGCCTGTGTATCCCCCAACATTTCCAGGGATTGTGCCGCAGCCTCCCGTACATAAAAATCACTACATTGCAAACTCTGAATTAATGCTGGAACTGCTTGGCGATCGCCTAATTTTCCTAATGCTCTGGCTGCATTCCGCCGCAGGGGATACCCCCTTTCTGGAGTTCTATCGTCTTCATCATCTAAAGCTTTAATTAACCCTTTTACCGCCGCAACTTCCCTAACACGAAACCTACCTAACCACCAAGCAGCATAAAAGCGCAAACCTAAATCTGTACCTGACAAATTAGCGATCGCTTGTTCTACTGTTAAAGACTCACCATTATTACTTGTATCTGTTGGTGATGATGACTCAATCTTTTCGGTATGGGAATTCAACATGAGACAGTGTTAATATCGTTCTTCAAGAGATAAAATTCTTCAGGTTTGAAACACCTTTATCATCGTTTTAGCCAAAAAGAATCCTATCCATCTAAAAAATAAATATTAATTCTAAATAAAATATCAGCAATTGCTAATTTTGTTACTTTTTTGGCTACTCTACTTTGTAATATTAGTTATCAACTTTGAACCATAAAACCTTTAGACATAAAACTGCCCGGAAAGATAAACAACTCCTAACTACCTGCTAACAGCTGCTTACCTTCTCCGGGCTAAATAAATTCTCTAGCTTAGAGAGTTGATAGCATAATCGATGTAGGAATTAGCTTCAACAGCAGGATCGCCGCTTAAACCGTGGTTAGCTTTGATATATTTGAGAGCTTCAATATACCAGCTAGGAGACAATTCAAAGGTCTTGTTGATTTCTGCCAATCCACCGATGAGGTAATCATCCATGGGACCTGTACCACCTGCAACTAGGCAGTAAGTAACCATCCGCAAGTAGTAGCCGATATCACGTACACACTTTGCTTTACCTGTAGCTGTAGAAGCATAGTTCGCTCCCTCCATTGTGGTGGTGTAGGGGAACTTGGTATATACTGCTTGAGCTGCGCCTTCAGCTAATTTGGATGCATTAGCACTCAAGCTTTTTGCTGCTTGTAATCCAGCAGAAGCTTGGCGGAAACGACCAAATGCAGATTGGATTTCTGTGCTGGAAAGGAAACGACCTTGGGAATCAGCAGCTGCAACAGCTTCGGTCAGGGGGGTCTTCATTGGTTTGGTATCTCCCTTTTGACAAACTTTTGGTTGATATTATTGTGATAACTGACATTAAGTGTTTGACGATGTCAGCTGAATTCAGAATGACTTGGCTTATTCTACTGCTGCTGCAGCTTTATCAAAGTAGCCAGAGATTTCTGACATTAAGGAGCTGCAATCACCTCTAGTGATACCATTGGCATCATTAGCAATCGCGATCGCTGCTTCTTTCATTTTCTTTACGCCTACTGCTACGGAAGCACCAGGAGTCCCTAATGCCAAATAGGTTTCCCGTAGACCATTAAGACAGCGGTCTTCTAGTACACTGGCATCACCAGCAAAGGTAGCGTAGGTGACATAGCGTAAAATAATTTCCATGTCGCGCAAGCAAGCAGCCATACGACGACTTGTATAAGCATTACCGCCAGGAGCAATTAGTTGGGGCTGTTCGGCAAACAAAGAGCGAGCTGCATTAGCCACAATAGCGGAAGCATTGCTGGTAATGCGGTTCACAGCATCCATACGCTTGTTGCCGTCTGCAACCATTGCATTCAGGGCATCCAACTGAGCAGGGCTGATATATTCACCTCTGGCATCAGCTTGGGAAACTACTTTTGCAAATGCATCTAACATCGATTGAATCTCCTAGTAGTTTGACTAAGAATTGTTGGGTTGAAAACTGAAAATATCAGCCAATTTCTGATATCAGGCTGCCTGAGCAGATGGGAAGAAGCAACAACAGATATCAATGTATCAGTCTAAGGTTTCTTGGCTTCCAGGTTATATCTTTTTTCACAAAAGTTTATATTAATTATGAAAGACTGGAATACTTTGCTCATCAACAATCTGGACAACCTGAAAAATATGGTTTTCCTCCCAAATTCATTTTATACAATGCTACCGCCCCTTGTTCTGTTACAAATTATTTTTAAATAATGTATTTTCTTTACATTTCTTCACAGCATTGCCATTTGCAAAAAACACAATGACCGAAAATAATGGAATGCAAGCCCCGTCCTTGCAGGACAGCGTTTTGGTATAATTGGGGAGTAGTCGCCATAGGGCATTGGGAGACTTTAAACGGATATGGAGGCATGGTAAGACTACCTCGGTAGCGCAACCCAACGAAGTATCAAGTAATCCTCTGACTTGAGGACTAAGAGGTATATCAATTGCACAAAAAACTTACAGTTTGAAAATCATGACTGTATTTTTTATTGCGCATTTAACTATATAACCAAATAGCTGTATAGATTTAGTTTACAGAGGACAATTTTCGTTCCAAATCAAATAAAAAGCCATGAATATACTCCTCTGTCCACTCTTCCCCATAAAAACGTTTGAACATACCCCGTGCAGGGTCTTTTTCTGCCCGGTAGCGCAGATATCGCAATTGAGCTGCTTCAATATCTTGTAAGCCTTGGGAATCGTTCACGGGTTCTGCCTGCTCGACAAAATCCAGGTAAGCTTGTAAATAATCCTTAAAAGCGGCAAATACTCGAGTTTCCACCACACTAGTTTCTTGAGGACGAGTCCATAGAAAAGCTGGAGAAAAAAATGGCTGTGCTTCTTCCGGGAAATCCCCTCCCCAACTTAAATGCTTCTGGTGGCCATGAAAAATGGGTAGAATTGGCTCGGTATACTTAGCTTGATATGCTGGGTCATTGCGGAATAAAGGTTGCATATCCAGGGCAATTAAATGCCCTCCCGGCAATGTAACTAAATCTGCCCCAAAAAAAGGTAGATCGTAGTTCAGTTGCGGGAAAATGACAAAATTTAGGACTTGCAGAGCCTTCCCCCCTTGCACATGAGCAGCACGAATTTGTCGCAATTTCGGAGTTTGGAAAGCATAGCTGGTGGTAACAACAGTTGCTTCGTTTTTTCCCTTACCAACGGTAGCAGTCTTAGACTCAAATCCTTCAGGTATAGGATATGACATTAGATCTAGGCGCGATTCCATATATGAAATTGCATGATCCAAAAACGGCTGATAGAGAGTCATTTCAGTGATTCAGTTATAAGTTATCAGTGAGCCATTGCAGTTTTAACTTTTGTTCACCTTTTGTTGGTACTGACTGCTAGAGGAACAGCATCTTCAAATAGAAATTCATAGAGGAAACGTTCTGACCATTCATGACCAAAGTAGCTACTGAATAAGCCAGATGCAGGGTCTCTTTCAGCACTGTATTGGTCATAATCTTTTTGCGCTTGCACAATTCGCTGGATATCTTCCGGTTCTGTGAGTGGTTCAGCCCGTTCCAGCATTTGCCAATATAAAGTCAAATATTCCTTATATGCTGCAAATAGACGTGTAGCAACGGTTTCCGGGTCTGTTTTTGCAAATAACAAATATTTAGAAAAATACTGATTGGCATCATAGAACTTCATGCCTAAGTCTTGTGCTAGGTCTGGGTAATTGTCGTGTAATACTTTCAAATGATCTATGTATTTATGCTGATATTCAGCATCTTGAAACAGAGGTTGAAAGTCCAATACAATCAGATTTTTCACCTTACCAAAAGACAGAAAATCAATCCCTAATAGGGGTACATCGTACTGATTGCTGGGATAGATGACACTATCAAAAATTTGGGCACTTTCTCCTGCATCAATATATGTGTAGCGAATCTTACGCAATTGTGGACATTGATAACACCAACTGCGAATGGTAGCAGGGTTTTTTCCCCTTTCACTCACTCGGGATTCTAGTCCTTCTGGAATCGACCGTTTTTGCAAGTCGAATCTTTTAAACAATTCTTGCTCTAAGTACTCAAGAAAAGGTTTATACATGGAGCCATGACTCATAGCATCTCTATTTTCTCAGCATAGGATATGGGAAAAACTGTTGTCTCTCCTTTTGGAGATAAAGCAACAATCCGTAATATGCTATTAAATCATGACTTGATCAGAGTTAGCCTCCGATTGCAGGAAAAATTCTTGCACTAAATTTTCCCCTGAGGGACTAGCTTGAAAATAGGGGTTAGGTATTAGGGGTTGGGGGATAGGGAAGAGGTATTTTCATTCTTGGTTGTGTGCAAACCTACTCTACGAGAAGGCTGCGCCTACATGAGGGACTGACTTGTTGTAAGCCATGTTCCATCCACTCCAAGCCTCTATAAATTTAATATTCCAGAAGTTAAGTCAAGTATTTATGTCAAATTTTAATATTTTTTAACATAAAGTGATATTGTCAAATAAAGTCCCAATTCTTTTTTCGTAGGGCGATAAAGGTGGCATAGCCTTCAGAAAACCCTTGTGGATCGGGAACGACGTACTCAGGAAATTCCTTGTAGTGTCTCCAAGGTTCTGAAGAATGGAGGCGTAAATGCAAAGAGCATTCCTTGCTTCCAGGTGGCTTCCAAGTCATTTGACCAACAGGATTATTACTCATTTCATGAATCCTCCACTTTTAAGGTGTTGATAATATAGGTTTTTTTGGATTGTGCCTGGACTAGCCAAGAAAATCTGTGAGTATTTATACTGACCAGAATCAGCTGGGAGAAAAGCTGCTCTTGGCAGGGGGAAATGCCGTTTTTCCCTTTTTCCCCTTTTCTCCTCGCCATTTTCTACTTGTCTCCCCTGTTTCCTGCTCCTTGTCCTCTGACTTGTCTAGCCTCAACCGAAATGTTAAAAACCTACCATTGTGAGCTCACCCCTCCTGCAAGCCTTCAGTCTAATTACTAATACATCACCAATTTCGGTACATTGGAAAAGTGTAGCTTGACACTCCATCGCCCTAAAAGGGGCGAGGATTCTTGGTTCTATGACTCGCCATAACCCAACAGGCTTTCGCCAACTGAACTAGAGGGCAAATCTCCCCAAGCGTATAAACTTCCCGTGTGCCCCACGGTAGTTAGTCCTCGTTGCAGAATGTTGAGGGCGGCATTCACGTCTCGGTCTGCCACATATCCACAATGGGAGCAGATATGAGTTCTGACGCTTAAAGACTTCTTGACCACCTGGCCGCAATTAGAACAGTTTTGACTGGTATAATGGGGTGGCACTGCAACCGTTGCTTTCCCGTACTTCCTGCCAAAATACTCTAACCATTTGCGAAAGGTTGACCATCCTGCATCACTAATCGACTTCGCAAGATGGCGATTTCTTACCAGCCCTTTCACATTCAAGTCTTCATAGGCGACCAAATCGTGAGATTGGATAGCGGAGTATGCCAGTCTCTTGCAATACTCTTCTCGCTGCCTACTTACTCTTAAGTGCTTGCGGGCATATCGGTTTCTTGCTTTGTGATAGTTCCGTGACTGTGGCAAAGCACCTTTACGGTACTTTTTTGACTTCTTGCGATTAGCTCGGCTTAACTGTTTTTCTGCTTTGCGGTAAAACTGCGGTGCAGGTTCACTATTGCCTTGGGAATCAGCAATAAAGTAATTCAACCCCAAATCAATCCCCACCACTTTTTGGGTTGGAGTTGATTCAATGGTGACATCAACTTGTATGCAGAATTGGCAGTAGTAGCCATCTGCACGTTTGACCAGTCGAACTCGTTTAATCTGACTTAGCTGGTAAAAGTTCAAGTCTCGACTACCAATCAATTTCAGCTTACCAATCTCCTTGCCATCAGTGAACGTAATTCGTTTTCTGTCTTCTGAAAGCTTCCATCCAGAAGTTTTGTATTCCAGGGAACGACTGTGTTTTTTGAATCTGGGATAGCCTCTTTTGGTGCGTCTTCCCTTGGGACTGTCGTCGTCGCGGGGTTCCACCCCTTTCTGACCAGGAACCTGCTTTTTGCAGTTGTCGTAGAACCGAGCGATCGCAGACCAACACCGTTCGACTGAAGCTTGACAAGCATGAGAATTTAGAGATTCAACAAAAGGGAACTCAGTACGCAGTTGAGTGTTGTATCGATACAATATAGCCCGACTTACACCACGATTGTCCATCCAGTACCGCAAACACTTGTTGCGAACAAATTGTGCTGTTCGGATTGCTTCATCAATCCGTCTATACTGGATTTGTGCCCCTTTTACCTTGAACTCATAAACAATCATTTTGATGCTAGAATTGTTGGCGTAAAACAATCATAGCACAAAAGCCGTCAAGCGAAGGACGGGGCTTGCATCCCATTATTCTTGGTCAAGGAAAGTTTAAATGTCAGCACAACTATTACTGGTAGATGATGAACCTGGATTACGTGAAGCAGTAAGAGATTATTTACAAGAAAGCGGATTCAATGTTCAAGTTGCTAGTAATGCCAATGAAGGTTGGGAATTGATGCAACACAGTACACCTGATCTAGTAATTTCCGACATTATGATGCCCCAGGTGGATGGCTATCAATTCCTCAAACAAATGCGTGAAGATCCGCGTTTTCAGTCTTTGCCAGTTATATTTTTAACTGCCAAAGGAATGACAAGCGATCGCATTCAAGGTTATCAAGCTGGTGTAGACGCTTATCTTCCCAAGCCTTTCGATCCAGATGAATTAATCGCCATAGTAGAAAACTTGCTAGCTCGAAGAATCAGTAAAACTCCAGCCATCTCCGAAAATGGCGAAACACCAGATCTTGCCGAACTTGCCAATCAAATTGCTCAAATAAAAGCCTTATTAACTCAAAGAACTGCCATCTCCCAATCCCCTGCACCTTTTAAAATTGATTTAACGCCCAGAGAACAGAGTGTTTTAAATTTGGTAGCAGAAGGATTAATGAACAAGGAAATTGCCCGTCGCTTAGATACCAGTGTTCGCAATGTTGAAAAATACGTTAGCCGTTTATTTAGCAAAACAGGTACCAATAGCCGTACAGAATTAGTCCGTTTTGCCTTAGAACATGGTTTAGCAGATTGACTATTTCCACGGAATCTAGACATACAAAAATTTATTCACCAGCAGCCAGTCAAAAATGGCTAGCTGGAAATCGAATTACCGAAACTGCTAAATTTTCCTTAGATTTCAATACATAACATGTACCAATAGATATATAGCAGTCGCCATTATGTTTAGGACGTTTTTCAGTTGATAGTTGTTAGTTGTTAGTTGTTAGTTGGTGGTTGGTGGTTGGCGGTTGGTGGTTGACAGTTTCTGAGTAGAACAATATTGTCCTAACCGATATGTCCATTGCTATATGTCTTATCCCAATTTGAAAAATGATTACGACAGATGGAAAGTTGTAAAGCTTATGTAGTAACTCTTTCACAATCCAAAATCCTTCGACGGCTGGACTGAGTGCTCACGACGAAGTCCAAAATCTAAAATCCAAAATGGTATTAGGACACCATATCTTGGCTGAAAGAAAATAGGGAACAGAAAAATGTCCTAAATATTATGGGTACTGCCATACATTATTAAGTGACTCGTCATTTCCAATACATACCAATCCCAATATCAGGTTAATTGATGCCGAGCCACCCAAATATTTGGGAATGTTATGCCTATGGTGTCTATGACGTAAATTAAAAAACATTAATTTTTAGGTTACCCAAGTCACCAGAATAGGAAATGCAATGAAGTTAGTAAACAGCTAATACCTTCTCATAAATCAAAACAAAGTTGACAATTGAATAATTGAATTAATGACCATGAATAAATATAAATAATATTCACCCTTGTCAGAAACAAGGAATGACCCAAGAATAGAAAGATGCAAGCCCCTGAATTTAGACATGGGGTCAATTCAAAATCCGTCTTGAAAAGTTTGCTCAACGGGGATAATACCCCTTCGGGTATCTCCTTCGGAGACGCTCCGCGTTAGCAAAGCTCCTCTGTTAGCGTTCGCGCAGCGTGTCGCGAAAGCGACTCAGCTCTCCTGAAGGGAGCAAGAGGCACGGTAGTTGTTCATGGGGGGAAACCCCAAGACCACACTACACTCACCGCACCGCAACGTCAGTTCTTCTACTTGGGGAGGCACCTGCATGGGCGGGTTCCCCGACTTGTGCAGAGTGGCGTGAGACCCCAAGACCGGACTGACTCAACTTTCCGCAAAATCCAAAATTGTTTGACTGCATTAGTAGGCACCCAAATTATGTCCGTAGTGCAAAGGGTGTGAGCTACTGTAGACTCTACAGCTGGAAATGAAGTTAAAAGACCCAGGGGATTATCCATGAGGTCAGATTACCCAAGCAAACTCACTGGACGCATTAAACACTAAACAGGCAAATAGGCAAATTGGAAACATCCACTGTTTTATGCCTGATAAACTATTGACAACTACATGAATAGATATTACTCACTATTGATTATTTTCCATTGAATTGCGTAAACGCATAAGTTGTCTTCGCATTTCTGGGGAAGCCGTAAGTTCAGATGCTTCTTTTACTTTAATTGCTTGGTGCAACATATCTAAAAATTCATCCGAGCCATCAGCCAGAGCTTCTAGCAGTACCTGTAACAACTGATCGCGATCACCCAATAGGCTTTTTTCTTCGATGAATCGAAATTTGAGATGGATATCGCATTCATAAACCCCTACTTCAATAGGATTAACCTGACGTGGTAATGCTTTAGAGTTCATAGTTTCTCGGATTCCTTTACTAGTTGGTAATAAAAGTGAGGAGCCATCTTGCCAGTCAAAATAATTTATTTTACTCGAGGTCTAAATTGTGTGAATTTAATCAAGGTTATCAATTAACAAACAAGATTGGTATTGCATTTCACTCTCCTGTATTTTTCTCTAGCTAAATTTTCACCGCCTAGGTTGTGATTATGCTGAACTAGTCAAGTTTAAAACAAGCCATAACCATTATTCAGTTTTTCCGATTCCATACAATAAAGTTTCTGTAAGAAGTTGCCCAACCTTGTTAAAGTGTTTTTACAGCAACTTCATGTTCACGTCAATAAATGTTTTGCTTACTACAAAAAAAAAGGTAGTTACACGTAAGTAAAATTGCGAGGTAAATGTCAATTAAGCCTATAAAAACGTTGTTTTTCGATAATTACGTAAAAACACTAGATGTACGTTTTCTTTCATCAATAAATAGAGGCATATAAATGGAGTAGGTGATTAGGAGTACAATTGGTTTCATGGACAATAATTTGAGTATTAAACAAGGTTTCCATAGAAGTCCACCTGATATTAGTTTTCTATGCAGGAGAATAATTACCTGACCGCAATGAAAAATTTGTAGTTCCATGACATACAAGCATAAAATACTTAATTATTCTCGCTGAAAATAATTTTAATAGATAGGGCTTTGATGCAGAAAAGCTTTTGAGGCAAAAGCATTTAAGTCCGAAGATTGGGTCTACAATGATTGCAGTATAATTCACCCAATTCCTACATCTATATCCGTTATGGACAACCCGATGCTGCTCAAGTCTACAACCCGTCATATTCGTATTTTTGCAGGGGAAATTGACCGGGATGGCGAACTCGTTCCTAGCAATCAGGT
>JAAUYH010023575.1_pt1 | contig 11384 bp, 10 predicted proteins | sample 7278061 | NCBI WGS metagenome assembly JAAUYH01 (sample SAMN14350203, study PRJNA611818) | marine sediment metagenome | isolation source: surface marine sediment (0.6m) | place: French Polynesia: Moorea | collected 2018-08 | reverse complement strand
TCACGAAATTCATCACTACTGCGAGGAGTCATATGCAGTAACAACAAAGGTTCTCCCTCTCCACCTATACGATAAAGAATCTGACCATCTTCTGTATCTAAAAAGGCTCTTTTGATAAGTTGGTTCATCCAATTAAAATTTCGTTCATTTTTTACTAACATTTATTAACCAAGCTGATGGAAACGTTATGAACCGACAAACATCCTCTCGCAACGCTCTTTAAGTTCCTGATTAAAATCTAGATAACCTTGATGACTGACACAATAAATACCTCGCCAAGCAAGGTAAGGAATGAGTAGCCCAGAGTTTTGATGCACTTGAGTAAATCGAGTTTGATTTTCGCTGATTGCTTCCAAGAGAAACGAGTGGCGGACGCTGAAGAGAAAAGGTGTTCCAAAATACCCTTGCCAAACGAAAGAATTTGGTAAGTCAATGGACAAAAATTTTGCCTTGAGCCAGTGTTGACCAAACTGTTTAAGATCTTCTAAAAAACGAATTGTTGCCCCAGTTTCAAACTGGGCATGAGCCTCAAGTACAAAGGGATTCCAATCTGCATAGGATTGAAAGTCGGTAACTTGCTCCCAGACAAACTGTTGTGGGGCATAAATCATCACCCCAGTTGTCCATCCCTTCATCAGAGACATCCTCTGTCTAATGTCTGGCGTTTTTGAAGCCTGGGTCACTGGCATTACCTCAATATTGTGATACTAAATCCGTTTCCTATAGGTTACTTAAAAAATTGAGTAACAAGTAACAAGTAACGAGTAACGAGTAACAAGTTCTAGTTATTCTTATTTCATGGTAAAGAAATTAAACACTGCCTTTGCCAAGCGGATTTAGTGTGAGATCAAAGTAGCACTACTGTTACTGTTTGGTATTTTCGTTCGGAACGACAACAATCTTACCCATAACATCCCTCTGTTCTATTCGCAGCAGTGCTTCTGGCACATCTTTTAGTTCCACAATATCATCGATCGCTGGTTTTATCTTACCTTCTGCAACTGCTGGAATGACTAGATCTCTTAGTGTTGCTATACTTGCCTTATAATCATCGTTGTACCAAAGAGCAATACCATAGAGCTGAACGTTACGCCCGATTAGTTTCACCAGTGGAATCCTAGCTTCTATGCCCGTAGTGTAACCATAGGATACAATACGACCATGATCGGCGATCGCCTGTAAGCAATGAGGCAAGGTTACTTTTCCTCCTCCATCTAATGCTACCTGAACCCCAGTGTCTTCGGTAATTTTTTTGACCTCAGCAACTATATCTGACTGGTTGTAGTCGAATACATATTCTGCTCCTAATTCTCGTAACCGTTCTACCTTGGTTGCAGTTCCTGCCGTGGCGATCGCTCGTCCCCCTAATAATTTGGTAAGTTGGATTGCCGCCGTTCCTACACCACCACTACCTGGATGTATCAGTACCCAATCTCCTGGCTGTACCTTGGCTTTGTGAACCAGTGCCATACTAGCAGTTAAATAGGCGATGGGTAGACTAGCTGCTACCTCAAAGGACACTGAATCAGGAAGAGGTAGCAACTCATCCACAGAGGCGATCGCTTTTTCGGCAAAAGCACCATTCACATGTCCCACTACACGCATCCCAGGTGCAAATTTAGTCACGCTAGAACCAACCGTATCCACTTCTCCTGCTGCTTCCTGACCAAGAATATGAGGCAGTCCCCGAAAACCATATCCTTGATAGGTTCCATAGGTTGTCTGTAGGTCAGAGTTATTCATCCCCGCAGCCTTGACGTTAATTCTTACTTCACCTGGATTTGGTTCTGGAACTTCTACATTATCGACAGTTACGTAAGTAGGGCTACCGTATTCGTGAATTCGTGCTGCTTTCATTAGCGGTTTTTCATCTATAGTAATCTGATTTCAGATGAATAGTTGCTACCCCTGGATGTCCATACGCTTCTATTTTCTGGAAGTTCCTGACATCAACGAATCGCACCTATACAAACACCTAATAGGGCTGCGAAAGACTTAAAATGTTTCCAGCTTTGCCAATTGAATCACCATAATCTTGACCCAACCCAAAATAAAACTTACTGTCTAGATATTCAAAAGAACGAACTTTGTTGCTACTTCGGAAATGAAAAACTTCTTGCCAGTTTTCAGCAACGGTAGGGTTATCTGTTTTGTAGACATAGACAATAAATTTATCTCTAGCTATTTTAGCATTAGCGATCGCATATAGTTGGTTATCTATGACTAGTAAATCTTCCCCTAACGATTTTTTATCGGGAAAAACTACTGGAAACGGTGTAACTCCCAAAGCTGGTTTGACGTAGAATCCCACTGTATTCATGTAGGCTTGCTTATAATTTTTGTCGTAATAAGAATAAGAACGAACTGGATATACTAAAGTTTCCTTAAATTCAATTGGATGCCAGGGACGGTAAATGACACGGAAGCCTTGTTGAGCCCATCGCGACTTAAAATGAGATTGGGGAATAAATTCGCTGTTATTTAGCTTGGGGTCTAACTCAAATATTTGCTTGCTGGGATTATAAACGGCGATCGTCTTTGGTTCTTCTATAGTGTCTCTTAGTAAAGAAGTTGGTGCGAAAATTTTACCTTGATAGGCAAAGACAGAGAAAAACCAATTCAACTCGGAATGAGGCGGATTTTCGATTCCAGCCTTTTGGAAAGTTTTACCATTATCGCGGGTAATTGCGATCGCTGGTTTGGACAAATCTTTGAAGAAACGGTTATTGCCCACTAGTAAAATTTCACCAGTCTCGGCTTTAACTAGATCCCGTACATGGGCTAATTTGATCGCATCTGATCGATACAATTGCCATTTTCCTGATCGATCTCGGCGATAGAATTTATTACTGTCACCGATTTTGGGATCTGCTGCTGGGATATAGAGTTGGTTGCCGAAAATCCGAAAATGTTCGATCGCTTCTTCGGATACTGTGTATTCTTTTTCAAACTTTTGTCGAGCAGGATTGTAAGCCCAGACAGGGATCGGACCTGTATTGTCAACCGTACTTCCTCCAGCTACATAAATTTTGCCATCGAATACTTGTAAATCCCAGACATTTAGAGAGCGTTCTTTTTGTCCTGATTTAGCCAAAGGATTACCGAGATTAACTAAGGCATTTTCAATTTTTGTAGGTTGAGCCCAAAAAAGCTTGTCATTTAGATAGGGAAACAAAATCGCTGCTGAGATTACCAAAAGGGCTATGAGGAGTTTTTTTTTAACTTTTTCCACCTACTATTAATTTTGGTTTTTTTCTCTAGATTCATTTAAATCAAAATAATAAATAAATTAATAAATTTTTTTGTTTCCAATTAATGAGACTCTACAGTACTTCAGCAAGATTATTCACTAGAGTCAGAGCAGCCCAAAACCCAGGCTGTCGAGATTCTCTATCTGTGAGTGCCTGTTCTAAGTGTTGCATATTGACATATTCGGTTAATTTTGCAGATTGGCAATTTGACTGAAAAACTTGTCGTGCTATCTCCTCAAAAGTTTTATCGCTTTTTTGACGAGCCGAAATCCACTGCTCTCGACAAGCAGGTTCTCTTTTGGTTTTATTCCACCGTACTTTATCGGGAAGCATAGATTCAGTTGCCGAACGAAATAGATATCGTTTCCAACCATGTTTAAAAAATAAATCTACGGGAATGCCCAAGGCAAATTCTAGTATCCGACGATCGAGGAGAGGATAGCTATACACTAATTTATTTTTAGCTCCACTAATTGCCCATGATTCGATACGATTCGTTAAATGCCCGTGATTTAACAGCATACATTGATTGGTACGGATTCCTGTTCTCTCTCTTAGGAGTTGAGGCTCGTGGGGTAGTTGCTCGATGTGAGATTGTATTCTTTTGGCAAACTGAGGTTGAATGTAAGCAGATTGTGTGGCAAGGCTATCGGTTTTATTCATCAGGTATTCCAGGCGAGAATACATACTGTCTGGAAGCAAAGGCAAAATTACCTTTTCAAAAAATGGTCTGCGCAGGTTTAATCCATAAAGCTCGCTACGTAATTTGAGTTCCCGATAAAGAGTCCACCAACGACCTTGTTGAAACAATTCAGCAAAATAGCCCCTTCCGTTAAAGGTAAGGGCTTCATCTCCGCCCCACCCTGAGAGTAGCACTCGCATATCTTGTTGAGCTGCTTCAGTTTGAACCTGTTGCTCGAAATACAACATTTCTGTAGGTTCGCTAGTAAAGTCTCGCTTTCTTATATCAGTAAGATCTTGTCCACTCAGAGATACGTAATGACATTTTATCTGTTCCCGATTACAGATTTCTTCCACGAAAGTCCGCTCATCTTCAACACATTCTTCTACTTTAGTAAGTGGTGGTGACCAAGAAAATCCGATTAAATATTGCCCACTTGCTTGCAATACGCGAGATGCGATTACAGCGATCGCCGAAGAATCTAACCCGCCGCTTAAATGCGCTCCTATGGGAAATGCTGAACGCAGCCGACATTTAATGGCTCGATCTAGTAATTCTCGCAATTTTCCTCGATACTCTGCTTCAGAAGCAAGTTTGATCTGAGATACATTTTCTGGCGACCAATAGCTTTTTATTTCTTCCTTGGTAGGTGTTAGGGTCAGACAATGAGCAGGTGGGAGTTTGTAAACCCGTTCGTAAAAAGTTAGATATTTTTGGGCAAAAGTAATATCTTTCTGTAGTAAATATGCTCCTAACAAGGATTCATTATATTGACGAGGCACAATCGAATGTGCCAGTACTCCATTAATATCACTGGCAAAGACAAATAAATTATTTGAGCTGTAGTAATAAAATGGTCTAGTGCCAATAATATCGCGGGCGCAGAACAGTTTTTGGTTACGTGTATCCCAAATAGCAAAAGCAAAATCTCCCAATAATTTTTGCGGACATCGATCGCCCCATTTAATATAAGCTTTTAAAATTAACTGAGAATCGCTTATTTCCTGACCTGTTTGAGGAGAAATTGCCAATGCAGCAAGTAACTCCTCCCGATTATCTAGGCGAGCATCGGCAGTAATTACCAAACCCGTTACCTCATCTTGCCAAGGCAACTTTTCTTGTAAAGATTCTGGCGTAATATGCAGCATTTGATGACCCAGTGCTGCTGTTCCCTCTCGCCAAACATCTACACCATCATGACCATAAACTTCTAGGGCAGTCATGACGCGATCAATCTCTTGGGCTTCTATCGGCTGCCCTTCCCGATTAACCATACCGCAAATTGCGCTCATTAACCTTCCTCTGCAAACGTAGCGACTACTGTAAACTGCTTATCACCTTGACCTCCAGTCAAATACATCGATCCACAACGCAACCAGGCATGGGCTTCAAGTTGTTGAGACTTACTCCTAGTTACACCTAAATAGAGAGTGCTAACTATCTGCCGAGATTGCAACATGCGTTTGGCTGCCATTGCTTGTACCAAACATTTACTCTGCCAAGGAGTATAATTACTCATCTTATTCACAGCCCACGCAACTCGCCTTAGTTTTTGGGGGTCTTGTGGCAAATTATCTAATGGGGATTCTGCCATGCGTTTTCCCAAATGAGGTTCTATCCAACGAAAAGGCAAGGTAAGCATAACTAAGCGAGCGATACCGAGCCAAAAAAAGGCTTCCAGTAGAATTGAGCTATGTCGATAGACGGTGCGTAATTTTCTGAGGTTCGGCATTTTGATTTTTGGTTAAGCCTAATTTGCAATTTAAAATTGAATATATTTTTTAAATTTAGGTTGTGGCGCTACAAATTAAGATTAGGACATTGGTAAAAGCTGAAACCTTATTCTAGTCAACCATTGCCCATTTTCTAGCTCGTAGTTTTATAGTAACTAAAATGAATACAATCTAGATTTTACAAAGTAAAGATATGGGAGTAAATTCCAATCTTGCAAATGGAAAAAACCCTCGTTCCATTCCCAACAAAATTATTACGCCCACATCTCAACTGACAGATTAATACTGACAGATTAATTCAGCTTGCTTGTCTTAATTAATTAGCCAAGCGAACTAAGAAGCAGAACGACTGTCATCGTTCTTACTGTCATTAGTAATAAACCAAAATTCATACTGTGTATTAAAGTAACCACCTTCAGTCATCTGTACGGGAGCTTCTTCAATAGTGGGAGTTACCCAGGTTTTTTTCTCTGATAAATTATTGTTCATGAAATTTACTCCAAACAATTTGCTGTTTACAATTTACAAAGTCGAAAAATCAAAATAATCGAGTTTTATCTTTTTTCCTCCTCACCTCCTTTTTTTCACTAAAGAACACACTCTCTCACTCCACCTCTTTAACTCCAGAGGTATTAGTATCCTTTTAGTGGCGCAGGACTATGACAATTTTACGTTCTAACAACTGACCTAAAAAATTCATGACTTCTTGCTGGCATACCGATGGTTCGATGTCGTATTCTGCCACAAGGCGATCACAAATAGCTCCTACGGAAAGAGGCTGCTCTAATAAATTCCAGATCCTGGAACTAACTGGATTTAAGGCATAATACATACCGCGATCGATATCCATCATCATGGTTTCGTCGCCGACTTCACTAGACATGACAGTTTCGACGCGAGAAAATACGGTATTGGGAGTAATCGTGGGAGTTATCATTAAAATCACTGGAATTGAAAATCTAAATTATAAGGCTGGAGCTGTAATAACTTTGTCTATCAGTTGTATCTCTTAACAATTTTCTAACTACTGGAGGTCAGAGAGACCCCGCCTTAAAACGACGGGGCTTCCTCTGACTTCGTGAAATCTGCCTCAAGGCGATCGACTAATTCATCTAACAAAAAGGCGTTAGCAGGTCGAGTTACTTTGATCACAGGGGTTTTGTGAATTGCTTGGGAGATTAACTTAAACTGTTCTCTCTCCCAGCCCGTTGCCTTAACAAAACGCTTGCGGTAAGTATTAAGCAAAAAATAAGAGAGTTTATAAATATCTTTCTCTACTGGTTGTAACTCTATTTCCGACTGCCCGTTATTAGTCAGCACGTATACTCGATATAGAGGTAACGATTCGGCACAAAAGTTATCTATAGGAAACAGGTATTTATTTAAGGAAGCCTTCACCTGGCTCACGCCTTCTGTAGAACGTTTTAACTTAGCTGCCGAATCTGCGAACAGTCTTGAAGAAGGAAATGCTGGAAGTACCAAAGGACGATTCTTTTCATCTAAAACGATACCACTTACATCATCGGCTAACATGGCATAACCCTGCTGTACCATTGCCGCGAGAGTGGTAGATTTACCTGCCCCAGAGATACCAGTAAATAAGACTGCTCCTTTATCGGTACAAATGGCACTGGCATGTAGGGGTAAAATGCGACGCAGGTGCAGTAAAAAACCCAAAGTAGACCCCAGCAACCATAGTCGTACATCATCATCACTGGCATCGGGATGGCGATCTATCCAAACTTCTGCCGAACTACTAGCCCAGTATGTTGCGACTCCCTCTATTTTTAGTAGGAATTGCTCGTCAGATACTTGCCAATCCACACCACTATCTGTCACATTGTCGAGGGATTCGGGTACATTACCATAATTAACCACAATATCGGGACTAGTAATGCTCATACTTTCCATTAATTGAGGTAATGGCAATTCAGAATGAATCGTTAATCCGTAAGCTTGATAGCTATCGACTGATGCTTCAGATGATTCAGCATTCGCAGTATCTAACGATAAGATTTTTAGTTGAGCCGAAGGAAAGGAGTTCATCACATCATAATCATACTTGGTACGGATTTTTTATATTTAAAACTTTCATATAATATCGCTCAAATTAATATAGTTTAAAACGAATTAAATTTAAATTATATGCACAACCATTATCTTAAAATATACTAGAAATCTACTAGATTAAAATATTGAAAAAATATTAAATACCATGGTTTTATGGATAGATAGGATTTTCTTGTAAAATAATAAAATTTAAAAAAGCTCTATTTGTCAAGCTTTGTTGTTATTTTATAACAATTAATTCACACAAAGTATTTCAGATAAAATATAAAATTATTTGGTAATTTATTTAATTTTGAGCCAATGCTAAAAAAAATACAATAATAGTCTAAAAGCTACTGAAAATGGTAAGATCATTGAAAACATCCATACTGAAACTCAAGCAGGCTATTCAATTTGTCTTGCAGGCTGCTTCTGGTTGGGCAATGACTCAGGTTGGACTAGTCTTTGTTCAAGGTATCTTACCCTTGGGACTACTGTATTCGACCAAACTAATAGTAGATACGATCGCTGAAAGTTTGACCATTGTTGATAAGTCAGAGATAGTAGCTCGAGTCAATATTTTGTTTATTCTGGCAGTTGGGGTCATGTTGCTTACGGTTATCTGCAATGCCTTAGCCGATCTTGTGAATACAGCTTTGTCCGACCGAGTCACTGACCATATGTTGGGAATTCTCTATGCTAAGTCGATCAAGATCGATCTAGAGTATTATGAAACTGCTCAATACCAAGATACTCTCCAGCGGGCTCAACAAGAAGCTCCTTTTCGACCCAGGCAAATTCTTTCTCACTTAACCCAGGTAGCCCAAAATACTGTTTCCTTAGTTGCAATGCTAGGGTTACTATTGTCTCTTCACTGGGGCATTGCGGGAGTTCTATTTATTGGTGCAATTCCAGCTATGCTCGTACGAGTCAAATACACGGGTGTAATGTATCGTTGGCAGCGTCAGCGAACCTCAATGGAAAGACAAGCTTGGTATCGAGGTGCATTAATCACTGGGGAACATTCAGCTAAAGAAATTCGCCTCTTCAATTTAGGGCATCATTTCCTAGAACAATTTAAAGAACTGAGACACGAAATATTTCGAGAAAAGCTAGCTATCAAGATTAAAAACTCTGCTGCCAATCTTCTGGCTCAAGCATCAGCCGGAATTTTTATTTTTGCCGTATATGGATTTATTGTTTACCAAACTATTCAAGGCGACCTCAAATTAGGTGATTTAGTTTTATATCATCAGGCATTACAGCGGGGACAGAATGCTTTAAAAATTATCGTGGATAATCTTGGTAGATTGTATGAAGATAACCTATTTTTAACTAACCTTTTTGAGTTTTTGGAATTAGAGCCAAAAGTAATCGAGACTAAGTCCCCGAAGCCAATACCACCTAAAATGCAGACTGGCATTGTTTTTAACAATGTCAGTTTTCAATATGCAGATACTAATCGTCAAGCTCTAAAGGGCATTAATCTCACGATTAAACCTGGAGAGACAATTGCTCTGGTTGGGGAAAACGGTTCTGGAAAAACTACCCTGATCAAACTGCTATGTCGTCTATACGACCCTACGACAGGCAATATTACTTTAGACGGTGTTGACTTGCGCCATTTCTCCATAGCCGAATTGCGCCAACAGATCGGTGTAATTTTTCAAGACTATGCTAAATATCATCTTTCTGCACGAGATAATATCTGGTTGGGAAATATTAATCTTGCTCCTGATGATGACAGAATCCCCCAGGCTGCTGGCTATTCTGGTGCTGATGCTGTTATTAAGACTCTTCCTCAAGGCTACAATACGATTCTTGGCAAATGGTTTGAACGAGGAGAAGAGCTGAGTATTGGTCAATGGCAAAAGATTGCTCTAGCTAGAGCTTTTACTCGTGACTCCCAAATTGTGGTCTTAGACGAACCTACTAGTGCCATGGATCCTAAAGCCGAATATGAAGTATTTCAACAATTTCGGTATTTGATTGGAGAGCGAGCCGGAATTTTAATTAGTCATCGTCTATCTACTGTCAAGATGGCAGATTGCATTTATGTTATGGATCGCGGTGCGATCGCAGAAAGTGGAACCCACGACAGTCTTATAGAACTTCAGGGTCTTTATGCCCATCTATTTGAAACTCAGGCTAAATCATACCGATGAACATTTTAAATCAATTAAATAGTCAAGAATCAGCAACGGGTATTAGCCCCGAGATGGAACTATTACTTTGTTGTGCTAGAACTCAACTGGATTTGACAACAGTCGATCGCGTTAGGGGCTTGCTCAAAGGAGATATTGACTTTACAGCCCTATTTCGCCTTGCTGCCCTGCATAGGGTTAAGCCGTTGCTTTATCACAACATCACTAGATACTTCAGAGAGTCTATTCCCCCATCTTATTTTCGACAAATACAAGAGTCATGTCGTCATAATTCTTGGCGTAATATGCATCTTGTTAAAGAACTGATTGAGATTTTAGAATTATTTAAAGCCAACGAAATTCAAGCATTTTCCTTTAAAGGACCAGTTCTTGCTGCTTCTGCTTACGGTAATCTATCACTGCGCCAGATTAGCGATCTAGATTTCTTAGTGGAAGAACACAACTTTCAAAGAGCTGTAGATTTATTAATTTCCCAAGGATACGAACTAATTGTCCGAGTTCCTTGGGAATTTCATCTAAAAAGACGCGATCGTGCTTATAGTATCGACCTGCACAGAGAAATCGTCCCCAAGCACCTTTCTTGTTCTCTCGCCTCAAGCTATGTCTGGGAAAATTTGGAGCTTTTTTCTTTTTATGGTACTACTGTTCAAAATCTAACTCCAGAAGCATGTCTACTCATTATCTGTCTTAATGGAACAAAAGAATATTGGAATCGCCTTAATCGAATCTGCGATCTCGCCGAATTAATACAAGCCAATCCAAATCTAGATTGGCAAATAGTTCTGGAACAGGCTGAGAAAATGGGATTTAGGCGACTGATCTTTCTTAGTCTTCTTCTTGCTCGAAATCTTTTAGACGCCAAAATTCCCAATTTTATCTGGAAACAGGTGCAGTCCGATCCAGTTGTCAACTCCCTTGTTCTAAGGGTATATGAAAAACTTTTTTCTAAAACTTGGGAACCTTGTGGAACGGTCGAAACGACTTTTTTTCATATCAAAACGAGAGAACGCTGGCAAGACAAAACTAGGAGCTTTTTGGGACTCATGCTTCTTTCTGGATGGCTGCATCCTACTGCCAGAGATCGAGATGTCATTGATCTTCCCATTCTGTTTTCTTTTCTTTACTATCTAATCCGACCTATTCGGGTATTCAACCGATATAAATCCGTTCTCTTTGATTTATTTTGGTAGTGATATAAATCTGTGGAAAGGGGTGTAACTTTCAGAAATAAGTGGGGTCTTGCACACTTTTGATACTTTTGGCGAAAGCAATCTTAAAGTAATCACACGACTTGTCCCTATGATGGATTGTAGAGTACTCGCAAAGGTGTAATCTTCAGAGTAAGAAAGAAAGTCTCATGGATGAGAGTGAGAATGAAGATGAAACAAACATGTAAGCACCTAGACAAAATTAATTATATATTTATCCCCAAATTCTCTGAGCACTTTTTCGACAGACTCTACTAGTGAATTCCAACAGCGATAAGCACTGATTTCAATCCAGT
>JAAUYH010157594.1_pt1 | contig 11385 bp, 10 predicted proteins | sample 7278061 | NCBI WGS metagenome assembly JAAUYH01 (sample SAMN14350203, study PRJNA611818) | marine sediment metagenome | isolation source: surface marine sediment (0.6m) | place: French Polynesia: Moorea | collected 2018-08 | reverse complement strand
TTTCCTTCAAGATTAAAGGTCACTCTTAACTTATTGATGCAATCGTTACAGACTATTTCTGATTCGCTAACCTTCTAATTCTGACTGCGAGGTCCTTTCTAGCTACTGATTATGCAAACTGGGAATGTCTTCTTATTTCTGACGACGCGGTATCAAATCTTGTACGGATCGTTAGTGAGTGCACAAGCGGATAATCGGTTCTCCAGTCAACGTCGCGCAATACAATGTATCATCGAGCGATTTCGGTACAATCAGTTCACTTCGACTTGATGTGCTGTCGCGTATCGTTCTATTACGACAAATTGTTTACGACTACCTTGCTTTGATGGGACTGCTTCTGTTCTCGTACGTTTCCTCTCCAAATTTTCCCGCTGCATAGCCTAGGGGCTAGCAGCGTCGGCGTTGTTCTCGTCACAACCTTCTCGTCAGCCTTCTTTCTTAATGATCGTATACTCTTCGATTTCCTTCTTGTTCTGGGCGGTCCATTCGTCGCAAAATACCTGTCTGTTGCACAGCTTTCACAAAGATTCCCGTTTTTCCGCAGCAAGCTCCACCTCTTCTATCCTGATTCTCTTTGTAACATACACTTCTTCTGAGCTGTTCTTGCTGCTACAATATGGCTGGATATGGTTTGCTTCACAAATAATTGTTCTGTTGGACTTCTTCGTGCTTTCTACTTCGTTTATCTGGGTCGACTTATGTATCACTATTCATGAACCAGTGAAATCGAAATAGCGATATTTCCGAGCCTCGAAACTTGACTTAGCTTCCTGTTGCCTCCCTTAACTGCAGGCTATGTCTTTTCTGTTTTCTTGCACACAGGAGTTATCTCGGGACTGTCAGTTATTCCGATTTGGAGTAAATCGATTTCTCGTGAAGCACTCGAAACCAGCAACAATGCCCGGCGTCAGAACCATAATCCTGGTGAACATAGACTAGAAGCCTGCTGACATGGACGACTCTGCGAAACTTTCTATGGTCTTCGGTGCGCAACATATGACGCGGTTTGTCATTCTCTTTGTCGTCGAATGGACATTACCAGCCGGGTCGACATTATTCGTCACTTTGGCACTCTTCTGCCACGAAATACGAGCACCAAGTCACCAAATTAGAAGGTTCTTGCCCAGACTACTTTATTCTCCGGAACAACTCTCGATGCTTTGAATGACATAGCCAGCGCGACCTCCAAATTTCTAATTAGGTTGCTATCTGGAGCAATGTAATCTTCTTACGGCAGTTCTATGCAAAAAGCGTCGTTTGATTTCGAACAACACTTCAAATGTTGCCTTTCTATCTCTCTCTTTCTGGACGCTTCCGATTCTCTCCTAAGACGTCACTCAAGTATTTACCACGCTCAGGTTCAGGATACCGTGACAATATTCGCTATTGCACATTTCAAAGTACCAACCATGCGTTCAACCTCGTCATTTCCTCTCGTATTGTACACAGTTATGATATTCCATGACATCGATGACTCCTTGGCGAAGTTACGGGGGGTATTGTTGTCAAATTGGCTATCACTAACGCTTACGATACGTACTGGGTTGCTACACTGTGCGAATATCTGCCCCTTTACGAACGTGATCACTCCGATACTGTTGAACATCTGCGGATTAATAGCAGATGCTACTGGCCAACTTGACAGGTTTTATGCTGCCAATATATGTAGCGATCACCTGAATCAGTTTCAGAAAACGGGCCAGCGAAGTCAATCGACTACGTATGGAGCAACCCATTGATTGAAAGCTTCCCATGGGGGCGATTCTGTTCGGAGGGATTGGTCTTCTGACGCAAACCACAAATCTTCACGAAGTATGCCACATCGACTTTCAACCTCGGCCACCAGAACTATTTTGAAACAATTTGGTATGTGGTCGTGAGACATCAATTGCAGATCTCGTCTGTACAGGATACTTCCATATATGGCGTAGTTTTCGACCGAATCTTGGTTACCTTCCTGATACCGGATGCTTCTGCTTCAATATTATCAGTCCTGAGATACTGCTTGACTGCATCCAAACTTGATCCAAGTGACACACGAATTACGATGTTCTCAGCCCTGTGGGTTTCGAGAGGTAATATGCATCTGCGTTCTTCGATCTCGGGCGGTATGCAATCTCGAAATCGAATTCGGCAAATGAGCACATCCATTGAGCACACCCAAGTGCCGATCTTTCATTTTGACGATGCACTATAGAGCTTCATGATCCGTGAACAACTTGAATTTCTGCCACAGCAAGTAATGGTATGATTTCTTCTACGCGAAGATAATTGCCAAGGCCACCCTCTCTTTTGTTGCATAATTTCTCAAGGGGCTCGTCAATCCGCAGCTAGCGTAATGGATGGGGTGACCTCTGCCGTCTCAATTCAGCAACGATAATAATCCTCTGATGGCCTTGCTCGATGCGTCAGTCACGACTATGAATAGCCTGTCTTGGTCGGGGTAAGGCAGCACTGGTGCCGTTGTGAGCGATTCCTTCAACGTTTCAAACGCATTCTGCATACTTAGCGTCCACTCAAACAATCCTCTTTTCGGATTTTGCTCTGTTGATTGATTCGCTATCTTCGCATATCCTTTGATGAAACGCCGAGAGTATGATGCAAGATCAATGAATGACCTCAATTCCTTTATGTTGGTTCGTGGGTGATGCATCGCATATCGCCCGGACTTTCGCATCGTCGACGTGAATGCTAACTTCTCCCACGATATGTCCCAACAACTAAACACGTGGCTGCTTGAAGAACCACTTCTTCAGTCTCAGATGTAACCCTTGCTTTCTTAAAAGCGGCATATCCTTGTCCAAGTGAGCGATGCGTCCCTCTCCTGTTGCTGAATGCACAATGACATTATCCAATTAACACTTCACGTTCGCCGTATTCGCGAGTATATTAACTGTCATTCTCTAGAATGTGGCTCCCAAATTCCTTAATCCAAAATGCATCACCTCAAACTGGTACGTTCCGTACTTGCGTATGAAATTTTTCATCTCCTTGCATGGATCTTCTAGCTAAATTCCTTTAACCCTAGAAATGTTCTTTGGTTGTGAACACTTTGCTGCATTGAACTTCATCTAATATCTCGCCTACTCTTGGCACCGGCCAACGGTCTCGCTTCATCACTAAGTTGAAGAAACGATTATCGAAACAGAAATTGGTACTACCATGTTTCTTCGTTACGAAAACGATGGGCGAAGTCCACTTCGACCCCACTGGATTTATAATACCGCCGTTTACTATCTTTCCGACCTCTTTCTTGACCGTTTCGTTTTAAGCAGTAGGAAGACGACTTAAATTCTAGAAGATGGCTTTATCTGACGTCAGTTAAAACCTATTCTTTACCTTACACTTTGAAGAATGGGCATCGTCGAATGAATGTGCTGTAACATCAGGACAGCTCTGGAATAGGTGCTTGCCTTGCGCGGCATATTATTCTTCCAGTTGTTCTACATTCTGTTCGACTAGCACTATTTCTTCTGGTTCGTTCTTCGTTTCGTTCTTAACATCTAATGTCATCACTAACCCACTGAATTCATCCTTGTCTGAGACTTCACCCACGTCTGTCTCGCTCTCGGTATCTGTTGTAAGCTCATCATCCGTATCATCGAATACTTCTGGTTCGTAAATCAGGTTCAGTACTTCGTCATTACCATATTTCATTACTTGCACTTTCGGGCTGCACCTGTCGATCCGAGCCCGAATCTGTCCTAATGTGAGGGTATCAATTATCAAATTGTATGGCATCTACTCTATCACCATGAACTTCAAGCTTACGACAATCTTTTCGAAACCAACAAGTAAACTAGAAGCTGTTCCCTCACAAACTCTCGTCGACCTATTGGCAACGATGATACCTTTTTATGTCGATGTCAAGCTTAACTTCAGCTTGCTCGCCATGCTATCTGATGCAACGTTTGATATCGGTCTTGAATCTATGAGACCGAGCACGGGTTCAGAATACATCGTGAATGGCACGGCTTGGTGCCGATTTGGAGGAAGTACATCCTTCTCCTTCTCACTTTCCATGTGTACTGCTGACGTAATTCTCTTCCTGGACATAATGTCCAACAGCTGCTTTCGAACCGACTCAAAGTCTCCATTGGCTATCTGACCGTACTTTATACAGCAAAAAGTGCTTGCAAGACAATTGAGAATGTCGAACCGTTCGGCCCTCTCCCAAATCCTGGATTGATGGTTTCTTGTGTTTGTCGTTTTTCTTGTTTGCAACCTTCCTTTTACGAATAGATATGGCCTCGTATACGTCGGGTATCTGCGAATCGTAGCGGAGGCGAAGGGTGTATCAGCTACGTCACTGTGAATTGCATGACTTCCGAGCCTCACTTGTATCTGTGCAGATTCGCCAGATGCCAATCTTTTCATCAATATTGCGTTCTCGTTTATTTTTTCATGTTCCGCTTCACTTATAAACAAAATGGGTTGTTTTCTAGTCCGATAATAACTTTTTTCTTTCTTCACTTTATGAATCTGCAGCGCCGTCTTGTACTGCGCCATCTGTCGAGCCTCATCGGCCTGCTTCTTGTAACATGCGTTTACTGTATACCCGTACTAACCACAGTATACGCAATTCGAGATTGATTCCGTTGATAACGGACACTGACTTGCATAATGACGAGTTTTTTTCGGCTTGTAACAAGCGGTGTATTGTCGAAAATTCCTTTTCTCTACATCACAAGGCTTATATTTTTACATCATAAAACCTAAGTCTTCGAACTTTCTCAGAGTACGTCGATCTTCCCTCTTGTCTTCTTATCCAATTCGTGTATGCTCTCTGCAGCTGTCGTGCAATTGCCAATCTCATTCTCAATCGCCTCATTCTGTCACACACAAAAAATCTTATGGTTTTCAGCATACTCAAGGCAAGCTTCATTAACTTGTTCTTAACTCTATGTCTTCCATAAGAGAACGAAGTTCATAAGAACTTGGTCTAATCTGACTGCTTTCTGTATCATCCCGTACTTCGATTCATCACTGAAATTGGCTTCCTTGTACAGCTTTCTTGCTCTTGTAAAACAACATTGATATCACTTCCGCTACTACCGAAATTTATTGCTTCGCTCACTGTCTCTACTTTTGTCTTCGTGGCAGAGAAATTCGCTAAAACACAGCCTTTTTCACAAGCTAGAAGGACTTCTCGTCCTCTGTAGAAGCCTTTTCATACATGAAATGGTCGAATTATTTATCAAAAGCGTCTAACTTCATGAAGGCTACCATATTTTCGGCCTCTTCTTCCTCGGTCTTATCTTTCATCACTACGTTCTTGTACACCTTGAGGAGCTTTTAGGCGTCGTTACCCCATTAAAAATACTCTTAAGCTCACCGGGAACCTCTTTAGCCCTGCTGGGGGTACCAAGGTTAGAACTACTTTTTAACTTCTCCGGCTCTTGCTGTCGGAGGCGAACTTAGGTAAATTTTTTCCACACCATCTGTGGATCTTTTATAGACTTCAGACTAAAAACATTTAGCCTGTTAAACAATAAGACTAACTCTTAACAACCGATAGTTCTACTAACTCTAATAAACACTAGAAGAAAATAGAAAAGAAAAAAAATGGACTTTTACTATTCCCATCAATTATCAATTTCACCTCAAGTCACTTGTGGAACAAGAAGTATGGAGCAGATTTTCGCATGTGCACTTGAAAGAGAAGGACCAGGTTCGAACTCATGGTGGGGTCCAAGGAAAAGTGAGATATGTGCATTGTACAGGACCAGCATGGCACTCAACGATTTTCTGTTGGTGCTGAAGACCCCGACGAATACAAGCCAAATCAACCCAAGTCAGACGAATCGGTCAACGGCGCCGAGACTGATACCACATGACAATGTTTGCAAGAAGTTTCATGCTTTGAGGCAACAATTAGAAATGAAACTTCAGTATGCAACTGAACTCAGAGAATAGGAGCAACCCACTGATGATTTAGTAAGCCAAGTGTTTCACTTCAATGACATGCTCTTGGCAAAGTTCGCAGTGAAACACGATCATACGAATTTACTCGCCAATTAGAGTACTTCCGAGATCTGGGACAGCTTGAGATACCTATCGGTTCATTTTAGGTCATACCACATCTATCGGCAGAGGTCCCTGCAATAATATAGGAAACAATTGTAGTTTTAGTTATAATCCCAATATAAATTTCAGGGACTAGAAAAAGAGCACTACTTACTACAATTTGTAGATCTTTTGCAATATTATTTCAATATCGAACTTAATTGATTATATACGTAGTAAAACACGAAAATGTACAGATTGACTGTTTGGAAGTTCTTATCTCTATTATTTTCGAAAGTAAATTAAAGTTGGGGACCAACTTATCCGCTGATCACTTAAAAGATGAATCGAAACATAACATTAGAGGTATTATGGCAAAGGAATCCTACCCATCAAGATGCAGTATTCTATTTCAGTAAGTTCTCAGTTGCAGTACACATTGCAATTATTTCATGTCGTACAATTTAACCTTGCAATTCATTATTGGAATTCATAGCTACTTCAATTTATTGGAAGGGAGGTCCATCTATCGGCCGTCATTCTCGACGGAATGAAATTGGTATAATAGCGCCATATTCTCCTTAGATTGAGGAAAATAAATCGTGTACCGGTTCAGCATCGGATAGAGAAACCCATCAATTCGCACACCAAGAGCAGCGCAGCTGTCAATAAACAACGCGGTATCCTTTTCTTTATATATTCACATCATCTTTAGCCGGAGATGAGCTGCAATTCATTTTTGCTGCAATTCATTGCAATATGCAGTGGAAATGATAGATTGATGAGGTCCCTATCATTCCATTACCTATTGCAACTGGGATATAATTGAAATATATATCGATGTTGTCCGTAGAACGCTTCCTAGAAAAAATGAACGCTGCAAAAGTTGATTTATTAAGCATCAAAAGCGAATAAGGCAAGTTGTAGGATGGCCCGGCGACGGCCACCCGTATTGGAACTGTAATGCTAATCTTGAATGGCAGTCCAGTAGGACGACAGCAAATTGAAGGTGTTGATGTGCCTGAGCTTTTACTTGCTGTAGATGTCGTTGTCATTGACCTAACTGTGTTCACAAACCATTCCGCGAAAAGACATCGAAACCAAGTGACAGTTACTCCCGTTATGTAGCATAATATACAGCCTGTATTGGTGTGTTCATTGTGGACGGTGGATCTATTGAAGGTTTCATTGCATCTTCAGATACCAAAAATAAATATTGGACATTGCTTCGCGTCTCGCAATGCCTAGAAATGAAATCGGGCTCATCTCTGTCTTCAGCTCATGTTTTCGTTCATCCGATTCTGGGAGTCACTTCCCCATGCCACTTCATCATCTGTACACAAATCGCTCGATACCTTCGGGGAGCTGGGAACAGCCCTAGGTATCCTGAACAGGTCTGTGTGTGCGCCGTATTTCACACTCTTGTATTGCAAGAAACTTTTCTCCTCATTGCTGTACGGTAGGTGGACATAATTCTAGAATACCCTCGTCTAGAGTATCGCAATAATGACTAAAACAAGCAAAGTATTATGAAAATTTAGGGTGTCGACTTGTCAAGCTCTGATCAAGAGAGTTCAAGAAAACATGCTTCCGAGACACCAAAAAATTTCTGATGCCATCTCAAATCAGTATACCTTAGAGAAATACGTGGTAAGTATGCCTGCAGGAAATGATTTTGCACTATTGCTTCACCAAATTTTTTCTTTACTCGAATTCAGAGAATTGTAACTGAGAATTATCGTGTATAGTAAATTCGCTTATTGTCGTGAGATTGTAGTCAAAAATGCGGAATTACAACCATAAGGCTCTTGTAACGGCATCTTGTCTCAGCGAAAAAATAATTGAACGTACGGATAAGATCCGTATTTAGATCCTCTACAGACCGAGTACTCGAGAAAGGAGTGTGAAAATTTTGTTAAATTTCGAAAGCTCGTTTTCTTGAGCACTTCTATCACGACTTCACAGAGGGAAACCATAAATTTCCGTTGTATTTGGCCAGTTTGGCAGATTCTAACAATATTCGAGAAAAAAAGTATTCTAGAATTATGCCCACCTACTGTACTCAAAGCTGTATCGAACTGACTGTGAATACGATAATTTAGTTTCAAATCCCGCTCTTGACTTGATGCAGTAGTTCGCTTATGCTTCGCGATCGGGTGGTGCTGTTAATTTTTAAGACGCCATCCCCTACTGGAAATTTCAACACAATCAGCTTGATTTGAGCTTATGACATGTCTTGTCTTGCGCAGCAATCTATTGACCGAAACGGTTGCTTTTATGTTTCACTGCCACATCAAATGTGAACTAGACAGTTACTATGCCCCAATGGTCATAAATTTAATGCGGGAAGAAACCAGGTCTCCAATAGATTCGCAGCACTGGTTAATTGATGCGAACTTTTCATCCTGGAACCAATCTGATGCCGTACGTATCGTATTTGGTTTTTTACAGTGTTTCCATCGTCTCACTACGGTATTTCGACTCGATATTTTAAACTTCAGTCGATGCATATCCTCAACTCTGAGACCAAAATATCTTATAGGTATACGGCTTTTGTCAACTCGTCCAAATTCACACACCATTCGCCATTTATGACCCATACTCACTTCGTTCTCGCAACCTCTGAAACTAGATGACTGAATGAAAATAAAAGCAGCCGCAGGGCACCGCAAACTCAAAATGAAAGGAGGTCAGACAACAGGCCGAATGCTCGAAAGCAACTATGCATTGCTGCAGTGTTGAATTGAAAAATTACAGTAATTCATTCTTAAAAAGGATGGCTTTATGTACCGATATTGGAAACGATGTGTGCAAGTAAATTTACAGGAAGTTTACTGTACTGCATTCAGTGGCTGCATAAACTGAAGTCCTATCCACTCTGCACACCCCACTTCACCTGTACCGTATGTCGTCAGCAATATCAGCTTCGAATTCGTGAAATTTGGATATTTCATGTCGCATTGTAATGAAACAATATGTTTATGAGATGTACGTAAAATTTTCCATGATTTATTGAACACATGCCGTTGCAAGCGCTTGTCTGCATTTTCGACGTGCAGCTGGTTAAACTTGTTTACGCACTTACTCATAAACCGTCCAGATAACTGGTATTTAAAAGTCGACTGGTAATGATCCACGCGACGGAATACCCATCCAGTTACAGTTGAATACCATATCTCTAATACTAAGGAAGGTGTGTGTATCCTTTTGGATTTATATTGACTGTTCGTAAAATACAATAGTGCGAAAATGCAAGTAAACGAAACCTAAACTACACTAAAATAAATACAGTAGTCCACAATGTAGCGATGAGCATGAGCAGGTTGTGGAGCGACTGGCACGTTTGAACGGTATTTGAACAAGTGTGGAGAGTAATCATTGACCGTGGTGGGAGTACCTCTAGGGCGAAGAGTTGGGAAATTGGTTCATTGATGATTGATTGGGACCAGAGGTGTAGTAAAACACATTCCAATCAGAATAAATTGAAATGTATTATTGTAATATCGTATTACAGAACCAACGCATATTGCAATTTGTATTGCAAAGTTTTCGATATTGTGTGTATTTCGCAAAACAGAAAATGAAAATTCGCGGTATGAGAATATGCAAGAATCTTGGTATACCAATACGGCATGCAAGCTTTAAAGAAGAGTATTATTTCTAAAATAACAGCATTTTACGGTCAGGGTCTTCTACAAAGAGCATTAAGTAATAATTTTGAAAGATTGCAAAATGTGTGCGCTGAAGATTCGTATTGCAGTTGCGCCTTAACTCCTTGCGAAATTGTAATATTTAATTGCATGTAAAGCCTCCAATACGAGGCAATAAGATTGACAACAGCTCTGATTGGGACTCAATCACACATGGGCGAGAATTGTCTGTGCAGGGCAGTTTGATTGAGTGAAAGGAAAAGTGATTACTTCTAGAGAGATCGAACGGCGAGTTTGGTCGGTGACAAAACGTTGAGGAGTATCAGTGAGAGAAGATTGGAATTACTTGTCAAGATTAGTGAGATTGCTTCGAGAGAAAGCGAACGACGCGACCTCCATGGAGTCCGATATTTCACCATCAGATGGAGAGGTCCGACGTGCATGCATCATGTCGGCAAGAAAATTGCCGATGGACAGGTGCTTAATCGGCGATGCTTTCGTCACTTTTTTCTGAATTTTCGCTCGGAGGCCTCCCTGCTCGTATTGGACAACGTTAGATACGGCCTGAAGGGCCCATAAGAAAAATTGTTTGTATTGGCTCGTTGAGTGTGCATAGAATGAGACTGATGTCTTGCAACTGTATTGTCGATTTTCTATGACATCATCGTAGCGCACTCTGAACTACTGATTCTACAATAATTTTAATAGACATACGTTTCTTTAAAAAACCAAAAATGCAATTGTTGTAGAGTAGTTGTATCATATACACTGCTTGCGCCTGTGCAAAAGAACCCATACAAGATTACATGCAGCCAAGCGTGTAGCCTCTTTGTGCACCATCATCTATAGTGAACAACTCGAAAAAGTTCGTATTGAGCAACCCAACGCCCAACCTAATACACCCCTTGTCTAGCTGGTTCTTGCCGGAGAAAACGCTACAGCAGTACGTTGTTGTGTATCTACTCCTACTCTCGCCATAGTGCGCATGCACGACATTCGCGAATACGTAATGCTTATATGTTAGAAAACAAGTAGTCCAACCAAATGCCACGGAAGCTTGTAGGCGGAAAAATAACCTGACCGGCAAGAATTGTCTACAAAAGACGCGCGGAAAATTTCTGTGGTACAACTCAGTAAAAGACTTCTTTTTTGTTAGGCGCCTTCCGCCGAGAACTAAATCAAAAGAATCGAAGTATCATTATCTCTGCAGTATCTTGAAATGTTTCGGCAACAGCCCTTCCGAAAACTGGCGTGACTTAAGCCTGAACAGTCGAAACTCTATTTTTTGCAGCATAACAGTAATTAGGTGAACTCGTATACGAGGAGTGGTAATAGCTCTAAGCACCGAAATAATTATCCGACTTGTAATCCTAAGTATTTTCATAGTACCAAATATATATAATGCTGCGCACCGAGCACCTTCGAAAAGCACACAATTTGTTTCGAAGACACGAAAAAACTATTCAAAACAGCAACCTAACAAGATTGTTTCGGCCGAGTAGTTTATGCTATTTAGACGATTTCTTGCTTATCTATTTCTTTCTTTTGTACTTTGAACTATGCTATGCTCTAAAATTGGCGGAAATTTTAAGGATACAGCTTATGAAAAAGAATGACCTATCATCTACGATTAGTGAACCAATGCCATTTATATCAAGTAGAACGCTTAATCAGCGACAAATTCAAACGAGCGGCAAGTAGAATTCTTGAAGGGTACGATTCTTCTGAT
>JAAUYH010106525.1_pt1 | contig 11385 bp, 7 predicted proteins | sample 7278061 | NCBI WGS metagenome assembly JAAUYH01 (sample SAMN14350203, study PRJNA611818) | marine sediment metagenome | isolation source: surface marine sediment (0.6m) | place: French Polynesia: Moorea | collected 2018-08 | reverse complement strand
TGACACCATTTTTATGTAAATAGCGTCATATAGTACGTTCGGACAATTTTTCACCATTCTTTGTACGGAATTTGGCAGCAATGACAAATAAAGGTTGTCTATTATGAATAGTAGACTACGTATATTACAGAGGTTTCCTACAACACCGGAAGAACTATTCAAGCATTTGTGCAACATCTGGGATGAACTACCTGACAAATATTTCAACAATTTGGTCTTATCAATGGGCAGCAGATGTACTTCCATAATAAACGTTAGTGGGAAATCTAGTAAGTACTAGTTCGTACATAGAATTAAATTGATTGGTGTTTATACTTCTTGCCATTTATGATATAGGATAGGGGGTATAGAATTGTGTCCGCCTACTGTACAGCATATTCATGGCATGATCAATAATGAGAATTGAACTTTATACGTACTAGTATTGCCTCGTCTGAGCAAATCCTTGTTTCTGAGTCCAACATGAAATTGGTTTACGGAAGTGTAAGATATGCAACTGTTTCATAAACTTGTAACGTAACTTTTCATTGCAATTTGCAACTCCACAATGATCATGCTCTGTACATCCAAGTTATTGCTGTAGCACCAGCATTCCGTTATCGTGTTTTCTCATAGACACACGATTGTTAAACACCCCTTTCACATGGCACTGTGCTGTGATCCTGGAGGTGAGTTGTCAAATTCTGTCATTTCAAACGGTGTCGATGTTTCTTTCGTACACGAGAAACCAGTTCCTTGCTATGCTGAGCAGACACGAGTGTTCCTTGCCTCGTCACCGTCACAGTTTTGTAGGGACCCTGTGAGCTTGGAGTGGGATGAGATTTTCCTGACTGTCCCACAAAACAAACGAGTAAAAAGAAACCGATCCAACGAAAAAAGAGTGTTGTCCGGGGTCAGCGGTTCCGTGAAGAGCGGTCAGATGCTGGCCATCATGGGCGTTTCGGGTTGTGGTAAAACATCACTCCTCAACATTTTGTCGGGTCGAAGTGACACCCCTAATGCAAAGCTAACTGGAACCGTAAATGTGAACGGTGCTCCACGAGATTGGCACAAGTTCCGGCACCAGGCTGCATACGTATTGCAAGATGGTGCATTGTTCGGGCAGCTCACTGTACGCGAGCAAGTTCTGTTCAGTGCATCTCTACGGCTACCCTCTTGTATGCCCAGCGACGAGAAAGGCGTACTTGTTGACCGAATTTTGGCCGAACTTGGTCTGACTGATGTCCAGGACATGCGTATCGGCAACAAATTTACCCCAGGCGTAAGCGGGGGCGAACGCAAGCGAACGTCTATCGCTATGGAAATCGTAACCGACCCAAGCATCTTGTTTCTTGACGAACCAACGAGCGGACTAGACAGTGCTAACGCGCTGCGAATAACACAGACATTACGGCATCTTGCGTCAAACAAACGTACAATTGTCTGCACCGTGCATAGCCCACGAAGCGATATGTTCGCACTTTTCGACCAACTCTTAGTACTTTCGGAAGGCCGAGTCGTATACTCCGGTTCCGCTCGTCAGGCAACCGCATACTTTGCTACGTTAGGATTCCGTTCCCCATTACTCTACAATCCTGCGGATTTCCTCATTGACTTACTAACTATCGACTATCGCTCTTATGAAGCCATGGTACTGTCCAAGGCACGAATCGACTATATCTCCAAGCGGTATAGGCCACTAAAAGTGAAGCAAAACCACGTCGATATTGAAAATATGTGGCGAGACCGTAGCTCCTCGTTTTATTGGGAGAAGTTTGCGGAGGATATGAAACCCCAACGAGAACGAACTTTCCAAAATACTCGATGCACCGAGGTGAAGTTTCTGCTGCGACGTTCATTCAAACTGTTCATGCGTTCAAAGGTTCCCAACATGATGCGATTCTTTCAAATGCTGGTGTTCGGCCTTCTCCTCGGAACAATATGGCTGAATAAGGGGGAAGGAACTGGCGGAGACGGGTACATGTCGGTACCCGGTCTGTTGTTCTTCATCGCTATTAATCAATGTGGTGCAGCGTACACGGTCCTTTTCTCGTTTCCGCTTGAACGAACTGTAATCACCCGAGAGCGCACCGCATGCATGTATCGAACAAGCAGCTATTTCACGTCGAAGACTATCGTAGATTCTGTGAAATGTGCCCTGTTCACGATGATATTTTGCCCTATTGTTTACCTTATGGCAAGATTGCGCCCCAACATTGCTTCGTTCGGGCTGTTCTATCTAGCCGTGCTCATGATGACTTTGTTCGTGGAATCACTCGCGGTTTGTGTTAGCGTCATTACTTGTAACGTGCAAGCAGCGTCTAGCCTCGTCACGGTTTTCATCGTTCTGTTTTTGCTATTCGGTGGCTTCTTCATAGGAATGAACCAGATGCCGTCTTGGATTGCACCGCTTCAGTGGACGAGCTGTATTTATTTCTGCTTCAACGCAATGATGACGGTCCAATTCCCAAGGGATTCCACTGACAACATCGTAAGAGCTGTCCGGAAGGAATTTGCACTTAACACTTTATCGTATTGGGGAAACGTCAGTGCTCTCGCAGCTATGACAGTATTCATGAAGTTAGTCACTTATCTACTGTTGCAGTACTTCCGCACCCCAAGATTCCTAAAACTATAATTTATTACTTCTACGCACATGTCCAACAAGGGCGGGGCTCCCACTTCGAGCGAAGCATCGCTATATTTCAGGGAGTTCGTTGAGGCCCTTGTTCACATAATTCTATGTCTTTCGTCCGCAAGCAAGTGCGCAATTTAGCGACCAACAGGAGTTCACCTAGATTTCTGCTCATTCGAATTGATTTTCTCGCATACAAGCAAGAACGATCCCATGACCATTATGAACTCGCAATAACTCCTTAGTTTCCGCTCTCGCCTTGAGGGCAATATCGCGCACCTCCTCTAACTCCGCCTTGAGCTCCTCAAATTCTTTCATAGTAGGGGGAGTTTCATTTTTCGCCTGATTGGCTGCCTCCAACTGCTTCTTGAGCGTATCCACATCATTCTTTGATGCCTTGCATGCAACTTTCGCCTCATACATCTCGAGAAAATCGATAGGAAGTTCCGCAAGCAGCTCGGCTTTCTCACGCTCGGCTAGCCACCGTTTCAGTATCTCTCGACCAAGAAGCTGCTTGAACTCTTTATCCTTCATGTTCAAGTCCGTCATCTTCAGCTTGTGCTTGTGCTCGATTGATTTAGCGACTTTGCCGTCGCATTATTAGGTAGAGAACACGTAATAGTTACCCAGATTATCTCCCATATGCCCAGTGAAAATGTTAATTCCAGAAGTGACGTGTTACTTTCACAAGAGAAAGAGAATAATGCGTGCGTTGTTGAGTTCTGATGGACTTCGAATCGTTGAATTGAGGATAAACCGGTAAAAGTGGTAGCCAGGGAAAGCAAAAGATGCTCTATTGAACAGTGGTAAACGGTAACTATCGTCTTATAGTATCACAAACTCTAATATTACCAGCTTCGAAGCAGTATTTGAGGTATTGTCATTCACAAGAGAATAGATGAGTCCTTTCATATTAATGAGACGTGACTGCGGATTATTGGATTCGCTTCTTCTGTAGGAAGCCACATGCAATGTATCAACAAACCAAGCAGCATTTAGGACAATATTTCGTAGAACCGAAGTATCGTCCTCGTGCACATCATCCCAAACAAGCTGTCCAACATTACCACCTTCTATATGCAAATCGAACCTCAATGGACGTGCTTTGATAATGGCGCCTCTAGGGTCAACGAGCAACTCTCGATGAAGTCGTCTCTCCCCTTCAATTAATGAGCAAAGATTTGGCGGTAAGGTGAGAGCCGTGCGCCTTGAGAACAGCGTCTTGAAAGCTCGAAAAATGGCACTGTCCAAATCATCAGCCTCAGGAAAAACTCGTTCAGCTCGTCCAGATGGTCTTCGGCCATCTTGAAGACTGTGCTGCTGCATTTGCGCACAAATCTCGTCAATATCTAAGTCAGCACTACTTCGTTCGTTTCTAAGCGTCATCAAGTACCGTTTGACGATTTGATTCGTCATCAGAATAAGGGTGTCTGCCGTAATTTGATAATCTGCTTGAGAGTTTCCGGTTGAGGAAATTGTACCTGCCTGTGAATGCCGACCCTGATTCGGCGTTGTTCGCGGTGGGACAGCCGGTACAGGGGGGATGTACTCTTCCTCTTCGATCGTAATGGTTACAGTGAGATAAGAGGACTCGTCGGAAGACGAGTCGTTATCTTGCTCCATAGGGGGATGAGAGCACAGTCCTGCGCGCAGAGAATGTTCGAGTTCGATGTAGTACTTCAACAGAGAGGTTTGCGATACCGAGATGAGGGTGTTGGTCTGGTATTCACAATGAGTGATTATACGCCTTAAAGTTACTCCAGTGACATCGACAACAGGGAGACAAAAACTCGGAAACGGTCATCCAGATGGCTCGTGTTTCATGTCTCAGCATGATCGACTGGCAGATACAACGCAGATGTTTCATCGTTTCAATACCCATACAATCAGTATATTTCGACGTGTAACATTCCAGTGAGATGTCTACCGATGGCGGAAAGGTTAAAAGTCACCGTGTTGAAGTTAACAGACATTGCTGATACCGGTAATTGCACCTCCTGCCGAGTAATTAATTTCATTGCAGACAATCGGAAACGTGTACAGAAATATCATGCTGGTACAGGTCAGCAGCTGCCTCTCAAAGAGATTACGTTATACGCAATTTAAAACCGCGTCCCACAAACTGCGTACAATCCATTCCACACCGCACAACCCACGACGAACATGGCCGTGTCAAGTCGCATACTGAACGCATATGAATCGATGCTCTCGACATCAATAGTGGTGGTTGGTGCCGACCTTGATGGGAACATTACCAGCACGCAGTTGCAGCAGGCATGGTCACGCACATCGAATTGTTACGACGTAACCAGATCCAAACTCGAGACGAAAAACGGTTCAATTTTCGTGCATGTCGACAACGGTACCCCGCCGTTGCAACCAGGTGAGCTGGACGATGATGCCACACTTGAACAATGCGTTGTCAAGTGTGGCAACGAATTGCCACCAGATGGTGCAGTTATTTCGGCCCGCACCGTTGCCTTGCCAAACGGTGATACTCGTGTCGTATTCACGTTAAACCATGCGCTCTCTGACGGCCCCGGTGCCTGGTCGATACTGGCAACATTTCTCGAACAGCTGTCGAGCGACGCAAAAATACCGGCACCGCAACCGCTAGTTGACGTACAAACCGAGCTATTGAAAACAAAAGTACCACCCGATGCGCTCACACACGATGTCGATGTAAGTGAAGAGGCTCGTGCTTCTTGGCTTCCCATCGAGGGGAAACAGGGTATCCCCAAGCAAGTATCCGACGCAACCATGGGCACTGTTGACAGTGTGTACAGAACTATTCCTATGGACACTGTTTCTTCCCTCCGTGATGTGTGCAGAAAGGCCAATGCGAGCCTGCAAGGCGCACTTACCGCTGCGGCGATTGTAGCGCGCCTCGCACTTTTGAACGCTAACCTCCCGAAAACCGTGCCTGTACTGGTGCCAATGAACGCTCGGCCAGACACCATCTCCCCGCGTTCTTGCGCATGCGGGAGCGCCGGCATTTGGCTCGTGCTCGACGTGGCCTCGGACACGACTATCCGCTCACTAGCAAGCGCGGTGACGACGCAACTGCGAGCGGCAATGCAGCGCAAGTCACACATCGAGTGGACAAGACGCATAATGGAGCAACCGGCGACACTTATGCCGCACGCAATGATAGCATCTTCTATTGGACTTGTACCGGTGCTACACGAATACGGTGATATCAAGGTGCGCAAAACCGCTTTCTTCGGCGGCCGGCAGCCATCGGAACAAGCGCGCGGCGCAGTAGGCACGATGGTTCATTGGGCGACCACGCAAAACGAAAGCAAGTTCGCGTTTAATTTCGCGTCCCCTGGCGTAGCAACTGAGTTCGCGACTCGCAATGCCGATGGCATTCTCCGCGTCATGATTGAAATGATATCCGAGGACAAAACCGTTGTTGAAATGATGGAATGTCTCGCTCGCGATTAATTTTGTGAGTATGTTCCACATTGTTTAATATTGAGCACAGGCACACCCTACCGATAGAAGTCCTGCAAACTTTGGGTATTCATCGACGTCGTGAAGTCGACAGTGGATGTGAGGCTACAGTAAAACAATTTGAGTGCAATAGCTGAAGAATTTAGTGCGAAGTACCGGTGGACAGGGCTCGATCTCGGATTCCCGTCGGCTGCGATATTCTCCTTATTGAACAAGAATCATTCACTAACACTACGATTTAAGCAGCGAGATGTCTTGTAGGCAGTACAACCATTCCCAATCTCGGCGGGTTCAATGAGAAAAAATCTACTCGACTTTACTGCAGGACAAGTAGCCGCCCATGCATCGTGCCTCACATCCGAAAAAATCGGATTCGAAGACGACACCCATGGAACGAACACGGAGGTCCTGGCCTATTGGCATCTGCGCTACGTTGCTGGAGATGTCGCGTTGTCGGGCAACAGACAGTTTGAAATTCCTTAACCCTTTCACGCGGTGGGCTAATCCTAACCAATGAATTACATCTTCGTCTCATTATTATGTACAAGGAATTGTGAGTCGTCGGTGATGCCTTTCAGGAAGAAGTTCGCCACCTGGCGCATCATCGCTTCGCTATACTGGCTGCCGGTCTCCGGCGTGATGAGGTGGCCGAGGCCTAGTTCCTTCGGATAAACAAAACTTCTTCCGCCCAATTTCGCCGAGCAGACCTCGTCCGAGTACTCGGGGTCAATCACCGCATCATCCGCCGCCAATATACACAGAACTCGCGTTTGCTCGCGGACCCTCTGTGTGATAGTATCTCGGCTCGCCTGTATCGCTGAAACGACCGCGGCGCCCAGGCCAGCCGACGTCGCGCCAATCAAATCGAGTGACCCCGCAAATGCCGTGTGTGTTAGGTAATCCGCCGTAACCGCTGACCTGGTGCCGAAAAACGGTGCCAACAAAACTGCCCGCTGGATGTCGCCCGAACGCGACGCAGCATACGTCGAGTACGTCGCACCGAACGAGAAGCCCATGACAAACCGAGGGCCGGGCAAGGTGTCGCCGAGCTGTGCTATAGTGTATGCCTTGGCGTCATGCCGTAGGTGCTCGGTTTCGAAGTAGTATCGCAATTTCCTCGTCGTATCATCGTTCCGCAATGCTCCAGTTTTCATCAACTGCAATGCGGTAAGCGCATTTCTATGTTGCCATCCGCCCAGTGCGCTCTCAAGCCTCTCGACCATCTTCCCTTTGTACTTCTCGATAAACGCCAACTGGTCCGCAACTGTCGACGCGGCTTTCGCATCGGCAATCATCTCACGTGTTTTTGGATTGGTCATCAACTCTTCACGTGCACTGGCAAATCCCATATCGTCACGTAATAACGTCTTCGGTAAATACTCTGGGGGTCTCCCAGCCCCTAGCTGATTGACGGCGATAACGTTGAATCGTTCGCGAAATAGATAACTCGACATAAGTCTCGTCCCCTTCGAACTATCCCCAAATCCATGCACCACGATGATGGTGCCATGGACCCTCGTCCCCGACGGATGAATAAAATACCGGGGTTCAGTGCCTGGCATAAAGCCCGGCAGCGCCTTGGCCTCTTCGACGTAGCGTTCCAGTTCAAGGACGGTCTTGTTGTACACGCGCATTGACATGATGAATCGTTGCGCGTTGCATGTCAGCTCCAATCCACCCGACAACACGAGGACTATAGACAACAGCATCCATGAGATCATGACGTCGCAACTGCGACCCACAATTGTCGACGCGTTTTTCGCTAAAAGGCCGACCGTAACATTGCGAACATCAAATTGCTACGCTGGAGATTCAGGACATGCGCATTCGTCGTTCTCTCAGCACGCCGTGGCCAGGGGCCAATCATTGCATGCTTCGCGATACCTGGTACCCTAGCGAGCTGTTGTCGACATGTACATTTCGAAGAACGCCAATGCGGACCAGTAATTGTTGCCGTGCCATTCCCGCCGTGCATTTCAATTATTTCTTTGGTCTGTGCTGACTTATCGCCTCACATGCATGCAGGTCAGAATATGACTGCCACATGATTCGTTTTCCTGAGAATGAGATGACACTCTGTTTCAGGCCTGTTGAACTACTGTAGCCACCCTGGCATTTTTGTAGGTTGCGCTTCATAGGAAACAGTCAATAGCAACTTCACCTCGTCAATCAAGTGCATGACACCTTTTCTGTCTTGGAGGTGCATACTAGCCAATGATATACTGTAGCCATTAGGGTTGCTCGTTCGGCATGGTATACAGACGAAACCACGAATAGAGGAATTGTATAGTTGGCGCAGTCACGCCATATGTAGGCGTATATCATGGACCAAACATTCGGCGGGAGGTCAGAGCATCTGAGGAGCCGGGTTTTGCGAGACAACTGAATTTGGCTCGTGATACCTTCAGAGATTTAACTCAAGTCGGCGGGAACTAACGCTGTTTAAGTCTTCCACATCTTCTCAACCCCGGAACTTGTTATCAAATACCCTCTTCAGTTGGTTTAACCTCAGTCGATTTGAGGAAATGCATTGCTCAATCTTCAAAGCTCATATCTCCATATTCATAATTTCCAGTTCATTTAATAGCTGTAACTTTCCTGTTCCTCTCACATTTGGCTGCGAAGAATGCCGTTCGTTCTGCACCACTGATTAAATGGGATTATCGCTTTGTGAGTACGCTCAAACCCTTTTGCCAAATTGGATGGCATTATGCGAAAAGATCTTTCTAAGATTCTGTCTTATAAAGGGAGGGCAACAGAAACAATAGAAGTTCTTACGATAGTCATTGATACATTTTGAATACTGCAAAATATTTTGCTTGGCCGTAGGAGAGTTTATACTAGGCCAATTAACGCCGTTATGGAAGTGGAAGCCACTGCGAGCATGATGACGAAATAATTCGCCAAAAAATTCGGTTAGAATTGAAGCCAAAAGCAAAATCACACAGAAAACAACGAAAATTCCCATGCGTGGCAGAGTTGAGGGACGTGCCCGCGAGCTTCACTCCAATAATTGCTTCTCAATGAATAGTCTGCGTCCACATTCTCCTAGTGAATCTTACCGAGGACTAGGCATTTAATCCGCATTCTTCAGACCAAAAAAACGCTCGGAGACAACAACCCATTTTCTAGGGTCCGAAAAGCCTACCTGCTGTTACCAAACAAGTAACATGATAAGAAAGTTTTCGTTTTCATTGATCGAACCGGTCTTCCATTGATTACTTCCAAAATAGGCTTCGCAGATGTGGAGAGAAATATTTTTACTCTAGTTCCAATTTGACATAACCGCTCAAAATTTTGACTAAAAGTACCTCTGGAAGTCGAAGAATAGGCTCCTATCCTTGCAATGTTGAATCGCTTGCTGTCGGAAATAACACCTCAGAGATATCCCTTTACCACTTAACATTATATTCGCGCAAGACCAGCTGCATTAGCTTAGGGATACCTATTTGTTTTTCGTTCTATTTCGTGCAATCTTGTACAAGCCTTGGGCTTTGTCATGAATTCAAAAAACTAAAATGTTAATTCTTGAAATCTTACACTGATAGTTGACTGATTATTCTTTCTAAGATAGATTTTGTGATATGTATGCTTCTATGCGTGAGAAATCGATCGATGAATTCCGAACCTCCAGAGATACCTTCAATTGTATGAAATTACCAAGGTTTTTCTTATCTTTTATTTATATTGCTCTATTCTTATATGCTCACCAATTTGAGGCATTTGAATTACGGATCCACCAGTCACCTGGATTCAGTAATTAACACTGTTGAAATCCATCACTCAGAGTTATTCCATAATTTATTTTGATGCTTGAATATTATTATTCACAAAACAATGTTCTCATGCACATGTACTTGATATAGACTACAACACCTACACTCGTAATTCGAACGAATTTCGACACCAACTATATAGAACATAACCGTTAGGAAATGAAGGTAATGGCTTAGAATTCGAAATTAAGGCAGTATCAAGAAGAAAATGGTTTACTAGGTTTCATATTCTCCCACATAATCAATTATTTGTTTGAAGATAGCAAAATTTTTAAATCATACATCATCTTGATGATTTTATTTCTTGTGATGATTGCAAGTAGTGTAAATGGATATTCCTTCGTGGTGCATATAGAACTGATTTTGATGATAGGTCACTCTATCTATTGTAATTCAAAAAATAGTTACTCGACACATGAATTCCTGTTTTTGAACTAAAATTAGCGAGTTTGTACTTCTAACGTAGAATAGAAAACCTATATTCGACAACGTTTTGTACAATGTGGTGTTTATAGTGTATAAATATATATTTAAAGTATTGAAGCAGCTGAACTTCTAATATCGCAAGAAGCAAAACATATGATCTATTGTTGATTAACACCTCAAATGCCCAAAACTTTCCTCAATTTGTTTTCAAAATAATCATATAAGATAGTGAAGATTGTGTTATAAAGGGATGTATATTGTATCTGTTTTTACGTTTCTGCCTACTTACCGTTTCAAGGACAGTATTGTTTTAAAGAGTGGAAGCGTAGTAGATACGAAAAGAATTAGCTATACTATTGATTTGCCGAGTGTCGGAATACTAACTTGCTTACAGAAGCCACCCGGTTTTGTTAGAATAGGCTTATCCTTCGCCACGATTGTAGCTAATGATTCCTGAGTTGAATCAAGTTTACTAATCTGATACTTGGAAAAGTATCGTTCGAACAAGTGCTTGTAACAGACAAGCAAAATAATCATTTGGCCTCTCTACCGCAAGCTCTTTGTGATTTCGAAAGTTATGGAGATAGGACATAAATGAAAACTACCTGTTGTAGGATTGTATATTTTTTCAAAAGGATAATCGAAATATTATTCTAGGCCCTTCTAGCTAAGTGTCTTAAAATGAGCGTCAAACCTCAGTGAATATTTCAGCATTCAGGCTTCATAAGTGTGCTGTTTGTCTTAATCGATTGGGAAGGAAGTACGAAATCAATTAAATATGAATTTATATACTCCAATTTTTGAATCGAAAGGAAGTGAAGAGTCGACTGCACTTTTTTTGCTCTTGGTTATCATCGAATTCAGGACATTCGGTGTAGAATAAATGTTATTACTCTAAATTTTTGTCAGAATTCTCAGCGTAAAAGACTTTTTATCGACATAACTCGAAGGAATGGCTTGCATCGAGGAAAACTTGCTTCGATATTCTACCTAAACGAAATTTTCCGATTAAGGACTAACTTGCAACACACAGCTATTACAAAATCAATCGCAAATAATGAAAATTGCTAGATTTAAGAGATTAGGGCTCGAAATGAAAAATAGACCTTACGC
>JAAUYH010166936.1_pt1 | contig 11387 bp, 12 predicted proteins | sample 7278061 | NCBI WGS metagenome assembly JAAUYH01 (sample SAMN14350203, study PRJNA611818) | marine sediment metagenome | isolation source: surface marine sediment (0.6m) | place: French Polynesia: Moorea | collected 2018-08 | reverse complement strand
CGCTGCAGCACCATGGACAGCAGGACCATGGCCTCGATGGTCGCGAAGCGCGCGCCCAGGCAGACGCGCGGGCCGCCGCCGAAGGGGAAATAGGCGTAGCGCGGGATCGCGCCGGCGCGCGCCTTGCCGAATCGTTCCGGATCGAAGCCCTCGGGATTGGGCCAGAGCTCCGGGCGGCGGTGCACCGCGAAGGCGCAGAGCTGAACCGGCATGCCCTTGGGGATCTCGATGTCGCCGACCCGGTCGTCCTGCCGCGGCGTGCGCGACAGGGTCCAGACCGGCGGATAGAGCCGCAGGGCCTCGTCGAAGACCATGCGCGCGTAGCTCAGCTCGGCGACCCGCTCGAAGCTCGGCGGCCGGCCGTGCAGCAGGTCGGCCGCCTCGCGCTTGACCCGCCTGGCGCATTCGGGATGGCGCGACAGCAGGTAGCAGGTCCAGGACAGCGAGTTGGCGGTGGTCTCGTGCCCGGCCAGGATGAACGACAGCACCTGATCGCGCAGCCGCTCGCGCGGCAGCTCACCCGCCCTGTGCGCGTCGACCAGGACCTGTAGCAGATCGGCGTGGCTGCGCTCGGACGCCAGGCGCTCCTCGATGATCCGCTTGGCGAAGGCATCGAGGACGGCGAGGGCCCGCCGGCATTTGCGCCGGCGCGGCGTCGGCACCCAGGCCGGCTCGTTGTAGAGCGCCCAGACCCGGCGCTCGGCGTCCCGGAGCAAGGTGGTCAGGGACTGGAAAACGTCGGCGTGCTCGTTGTCGAGTCGCACGCTCAAGAGACAGCGCAGGACGATGTCGAGCGTCACGCGCATCATCTCGCGCACCATGTCGAGCGGTTCGCCGCTGCGCCGCGCGGCGTCCCAGCGGGCCAGCATGTCGTCGGCGGCGTCGATCATCTTCTCGTGCATCTTGCGGATCTCGACGCCTTGGAAGCCTTTGGCCGCGTTGCGCCGTTGCCGCAGCCATGCCTCGCCTTCGGAGAGGAAAATGCCTTCGCCGAGGATTGGCTTCAGGGGACCGTAGAACTTGCTCTTCGTGTAGTTCTCGTGGTTGTCCTGAAAGACGTGCCGGATGTACTCCGGGCGATTGAGCATCAGCACCTTGTTGAAGCCGAAGTCGAGCTGAACCGCTTCGCCGTATCGGCACGCGGTCTCGACGAAAAAGCCGAGCGGATCCCTACGCACCTCCGGCAGCAATCCGATCACCGGATGCCCCGGCAGGCGCGCTGGCCGCGGCAGCTCGCGCGGCGCCGCTTCGGCTTCGATCTCGATAGAGACCATGGTCCCGCCCTTCCCTCAGTATCGGAACTTCCGGCCCTTGGAGTGCCGGCCGGTGATGTCGCAGAGCCGGATTACATCACCGATCTCTTGCGCCGACACTTCGTCCTGGGTGCTCAAGAGATCCTCCTCGATCGCCTCCATCGCGGCGGCGAGCAGGAAGGGCGCCGTGGAAACCTTCAAGCGCCGCGTCTCGGTCTTGGCGTATTCGATCAGGGCCAAGAGATTGCCGAGATCGCGCAGCCGTTCGTTCTCCGAGACTTGGGTGGGGTCGTTGCCTCCAGTCATGGAATCCATCCTTACGCTGCTTTCTTGGCCGGTGCTTCCGGCAGGTATCCGATCACCGCCCCTCTCAAACCGCCCGCGACGCGCATGCTCAGCAGCATTCCCGGCGTCACGCGGAACTGCGCCGCGTAGGCCGGGCACTCGCCGATCACGCGCGCCTTGCTCTGCCAATCCGGCTTGCATCCGATGCGCGGCAGCATCCTGGCGATGCGCGCGTCGTAGACCGTCACGACTTCGCGCAGGCCGCGAAGCAAGCAATACTCGGCGATGCCGCAGAAGAACTCGTGGGTTGTCCGCTTGATCGAACTCAAGCCGCCCGCCCTCGTCGCGCGGTTGTCGATGGCGAATTTGCTCCACTCGAAAACGAGCGGGTTGTGGAACTCGGGACGGCCCTCCATCAGCTGCCCGAAGACGTCGCGCAGCATGTAGGGACCGGTCGTGGGTAGCAGGCGCGACGAGCCGAGGACGCGGCGCTCCTCATCGAGGGCCAGGAAGTAGATCGGGCCGAGCTCATCGAACTCGTCCCGCTCTTCACCGTCGCGAACCTCGACCTGCCAGCCCAACCGATCGCGAAAAACGCGCGCGCGAAGCCGGTGCATGTCGCGCAGCTCGTCGCGGTAATGCGGATATAGATCCGGGGTTACGACCTCGAGCATGGCAGCTCTTTTCCCTTCGCAAGAACTGCCGATATCAGAGGGAAATCACGCCGAGCGGTCACCTAGCCAAGCGGTCAGGTGCGTTCGAACGATTCGAGAAAGTCCGCTAGGACCCAGAAAAAATACGCAATTTGCCGGACCGCGGGATTCGGCCGAGGGCTGAACCTGATCCGGCTCAGGGCATCACCAAGCCCAGCACCACGGCTCTCACCGAGGCGTGGTGCTTGGAGTAGGTGTCCAGCTTCTCCGAGGCGTTGCGCAGATGGAACTTCACCGTGGCCGAGGAGATCGAGAGGATCTCGCTGATCTCGCCGACGCTCTTGCCCCGCGAGGTCCAGGTCAAGCATTCGCGCTCGCGGTCGGTGAGCTCGACCGCCGTCACCCCGGCCCGGCCGCAAGCCAGGCGCAGGATCGCCTCATGCGTCAAGGCGGCCACGCTGGCCAGACTGAAGCGATGACGATGCCAGATCTCGTCCATCTCCGACTGACTCAGGCGGCCGCACATGTGCAGCGCCGCGATCCCGCTCTCGGGACCGTGCAGCGGCACCGTCAGCCCCACCGGGGCGACACCGACTTCGATCGACTCGCTGATCAACTTGCGGCGCCGGTCCGTCGTCAGCATCTCGGGCATCAGCCCGTCCCAGCGAAACGGCAGCACGGAGGTCGCCGCCCGATTGAAGATCGGGTCGACGAACTCGTAGTCCATCCGCCGGTAGTGCTGGATCCACTCCTGCGGATAGCTGCTTAGGAATCGGCTCATGGGACGGCCGGCGGGCGCGCGAATGATCACATAGGCGAAGTACTCGAAGCCGTGAGAGGCCAGCGCCTGTTCCAGCGCCGACCTCAGCTCCGAGAAACCGTCCACCGCCTCCAGCCGTTCGGCGTAGGCATTTAGGGAGATCGCCCCGAGGCTCCCGGAATGTGCAAAGCGGCGCACGCGAACCGGCGCCAGGGCGACCTTACCTTCATCTTCGACTGCCGTCGTCATCTCCGGGCCAGCCCTTCGTTCGGCTGCTCCCCGCATTTGTCTACCAGCGAAATTCTAACTCAAGAGCAGCCGTAACGTGCGAGTCAAATTAGTGCGATGTATCGGCGCGGCTGCAGGCCTGCATGGCCGGCCGGCGCAGAACTGTAGGCCTTTCGCGCCTGGAGGCCGCTGCGCCAGATCAAGAAAAGCCCGGAAAAGTAGAGCCCTGCCGGCGGCGCCCAGGCTCGTGCCGAGGCGGCCGAAGGCCCGAGGCCACGCCCCCTGCCCACCTGACCGTTCGGCTAGGCGCATTCCGGCCCTGGCTTGCCTAAGATCCGCGCCATCGCCCCCCGCTCGAGGAGTCCGGCCGATGATCCCGGTCGCCGATGCCACGTCCCGAAGATCCCGACGTCGCCGGTCGGCGTTGCGTCTCGCCCGGCTGCGAACCGCGCAGGGCGAGATGGCGGTCGCAGAATCCCCCGGACGCGGTCCCGCCGTTTTGATGATTCACGGTAATTCGGCGTGCAAGGAGTGTTTCCTGCCGCAGATGACGGGCGAAATGGGCCGCCGCTACCGCATGATCGCCATCGACCTGCCGGGCCACGGCGGCTCCGACGACGCCCGGGACCCGGCGCGCGGCTACACCATGCCCGGTTACGCGGCGCTGGTGCTCGAACTGCTCGATCGGCTCGGCGTGGACCGCGCCGCCGTCGTGGGCTGGTCACTCGGCGGGCACGTCGGCCTTGAATTGCTGCAGAGTTTCCGCGGCTTGGCCGGGCTGATGATCATCGGCACGCCGCCGGTCGGCCGGGGCCTGGATGCGGTCTCCGAGGGCTTCCTCCCGGGCCCCGAGATCGACTACGCCGGCCGGGAAAACTTCACCGCCCGTGAGGCGGCGCATTATGCCCGGCAGCTCTACGGCCGGGGCGCGCCGCTGACGCCCGATCTGGTCGCGGCGGTCCGCCGCACCGACGGCCGTGCGCGCCGGATCATGGTCGAGGCCTTTCTCGCCGGCCGCTGCGCCGACCAGCGCGCCCTCGCCGAGACCGACCCGCGGCCGCTGGCCGTGGTCTCGGGCGCCGCCGAGCCCTTCGTCGACAACGCCTATTTGGAATGCCTGAGCTACCGCAACCTATGGCGCCGGCAGGTGCGGATCCTCGATGGCCTGGGCCACGCGCCTTTCTTCGAGGATCCAGGGTGTTTCAACCCGATCCTCAAGCGATTTCTGAAGGAGGTATTGGGGACTCCCGTCAGACCGCGGCGAAGTCCGTTGGAAGAAATGGTCGGAGCGGCGGGATTTGAACCCACGACCCCTTGACCCCCAGTCAAGTGCGCTACCAGACTGCGCCACGCTCCGACCGGCCTCGGCCCGGTCCCGGGCCGAAGCGAGAGCCCTATATACAAACCGCCCTCAGCCGAGGCAATGGCCGCGACCGGCCTATTCCTCCGAGCGGCGCAGCAGGTCGCGCAGCTCGGTCAGCTCGCCGATCAGGCTCTCCAGCTCCTCGCGCTGAGCGGGCGACAGGCCGCCTTTGGGCCCGCGTTCGGCGCGCGGCGGCGGCGGCGGCTCCGCCGGCGCCTCCGACTTCAGCCCGCCCTCGCGCAGCAGCCGCTGGACGCCCTTGATGGTATAGCCTTCGGCGTAGAGCAGGTCGCGGATCCGGCGCAGCAGCTCGACGTCCTCGGGCCGGTAATAGCGCCGTCCGCCGGCCCGCTTGAGCGGCCGGACCTGCGTGAACTTGGTCTCCCAGAAACGCAGCACGTGTTGCGGAACGTCGAGCTCGTCCGAGACTTCGCTGATGGTCCGGAAGGCTGCCGCCGATTTGTTGCCGGCCCGAAGTGCTGGCATCGTCGCTCCCGCTCACTCCGCTCGGCGGAACGCTTGTCCGAGGCCCGGGTCGCCCGGGCGCTACCCGCCCGAGCCGCCCAGAAGCTTCTGGTTGATCCGGTTCTTCAAGACGTGCGAGGCGCGGAATACGAGCACGCGCCGCGGCAGAATCGGAACTTCCTCTCCGGTCTTCGGATTGCGCCCCACGCGCTCGCCCTTCTGGCGCACCGAGAAGCTGCCGAACGAAGAGATCTTCACCATCTGCCCGTGCACCAGGGCGTCGGAGATTTCGCCCAGCACCGATTCGACGAGCTCAGCCGACTCGTTCCGCGACAGACCGACTTCCTGGTAGACCGCTTCGCTCAGGTCCGCACGGGTGATTGTTCGCCCGCTCATGAGACCCCCTCCCTGTCGGATTTTTCAAAACGTTAGCCCAAGGCTTTTCAGGGGTCAAACAAACAAGCCGCCGCACGGGCTTGGCGGACATCTTTGATACGTGAGGTTGGGGCGGGGCCGGGCGGCCCTGAAAGCGCCGGATTACCAGCGAATCAGGGCCGATCCCCAGGTGAAGCCGCCGCCCATGGCCTCCATCAGGATCAGATCGCCCTGCTGGATCCGGCCGTCGTGGACGGCCTCGCACAGGGCCAGCGGGATCGAGGCGGCCGAGGTGTTGGCGTGCCGGTCGACGGTGACCACCACCCGGTCTTGCGGCAGGTTGAGGCGCTTGGCCATGGCCTCGATGATGCGCACGTTGGCCTGATGGGGCACCAGCCAGTCGATGTCGCCCGGCGTCAGCCCGTTGGTGTCGAGCGCGGCATCGATGGCCTCGGCCATGCGCACGACGGCGTGGCGGAAGACCTCGCGGCCCTCCATGCGCAGATGGCCGGTGGTGCGGGTCGAGCCCGGCCCGCCGTCGACGTAGAGCGCGTCGTGATGGCGGCCGTCGGAGTAGATGTGGGTCGAGAGGATGCCCGGGTCGGTCGCCACGCCGTTGCCTTCGAAGGCGTCCAAGACGACGGCACCGGCGCCGTCGCCGAACAGCACGCAGGTGCCGCGGTCCTCCCAGTCCAGGATCCGCGAGAAGGTCTCCGCCCCGATCACCAAAACCGTCTCGGCTTGCCCGCTCCGGACGTAGGCGTCGGCCACCGACAGGGCGTAGACGAAGCCGGAGCAGACCGCCTGCACGTCGAAGGCGGCCCCCGATTCCATGCCCAGGCGGGCCTGGATCCGGGTCGCGGTCGAGGGGAAGGTCTCGTCCGGCGTGCTGGTAGCGCAGACGATCAGGTCGATGTCGCGGGCCTTGAGGCCGGCGTGGTCGAGCGCGTTGCGCGCCGCCTCGACGCCCAGGTCGGAGGTGAACTCCGTCTCCCCGGCGAGGCGGCGCTCGCGGATGCCGGTGCGTTTCCAGATCCAGTCGTTCGAGGTGTCGACCAGGCCCGCCAGCTCCTCGTTGGACATGACCCGGGACGGCAGATAGGAGCCGCAGCCCAGAACCCGCGCGCGCTTTGCCATCAGACGGCGGCCGCGCGGCTGCTCGGCTCGGCCCGGCTGACCAGGGCCGCCTCGGCACGGATCTGATCGATGAAGCCGTGCTTCACCATGTCGATCGCCACCCCGATCGCGTTGGCGAAGCCCATGGCGTCGGTGCCGCCATGGCTCTTCACCACGATGCCGTTCAAGCCGATGAACATGGCGCCGTTGTAACGGCGCGGGTCGATGCGCTGGCGCACCTTGCCGAGCGCCGACCGGGCCAGGAGATAGCCGAACCCGGCGAACAGCGAGCTGCGGAAGCTGCGCCGGATGTATTCGTTGACCAGCTTCGCGGTGCCCTCCGCGGTCTTGAGCGCCACGTTGCCGGTGAAGCCGTCGGTGACGACCACGTCGACCGTGCCCTTGGCGATGTCGTCGCCCTCCACGAATCCCACGAACTCGCCCGGGATCTGCGCCTGGCGGAGGATCGCGCTGGCCTCGTGCAGGTACTCGTGCCCCTTGATGTCCTCCGATCCCACGTTGAGCAGCCCATAGCTCGGATTGAGGTGGCCCAAGACCGTTCGGGCGCAGGCCGTCCCCATGACCGCGAAGTCGACCAGGTTCTGCGCGTCGCACTGCAGGTTGGCCCCGAGGTCGAGCATCACCGTCTCGCCTTTGAGCGTCGGAAAATAGGAGGCGATCGCCGGACGATCGATTCCCGGCAGGGTCTTGAGCACGAACTTGGCCATGCCCATCAAGGCACCGGTGTTGCCCGCGGAGACAACGGCGTCGGCGCGCCCATCGGCGACTGCGTCGATCGACAAGCGCATCGAGGACTGGCGGCCGTTACGGATCGCCGTGGACGGCCGGGCGTCGGCCCTGACCACGTCGTCGGTATGGACCAGCGAGGTCACCTGCTGCAGCTTCGCCATGCCGTCGAGCAACGGCCGCACCTCGCCCTCGCGGCCGAACATCAGGAACTCCACCTGCGGATGGCGCTGGCGAGCGATGTTCGCTCCTTTGACGATGATCTGCGGCGCGTTGTCGCCGCCCATGGCATCTAGGGCTATGGTCAGGCGGCCGGTCAAATCTAAGCCTTGGATCGCATCATTCGGTTTGGCGGCCGCACGGGCGGCCGCGACGTGCCTCCGATCAAACGGCTTCGACTTCGACTACCTCGCGGCCGTCGTAATGGCCGCAGGCGTTGCACACGTGGTGCGGGCGCTTCAATTCGCCGCAATTGGGGCACTCGTTGAACGAGCTCGACTCGAGCGCGTGATGCGCCCGTCGCATGTCGCGCCTGGACTTTGAGATCTTCTTTTTGGGAACCGCCATTTTCTCTTGCCTTTCAACACCGCCAGGCGCCCTCGACGCCCGCTTCTTAGCCAAAATCGGCCCCTGCGGCAAGCCCGGCCCGTCCGCCGACGCTTACCATCCGGGCCCCGGGAACGCCCGCCAGGCCTCAGCTTTCGCGCTTCAGCCGCTCCAGCACCGCGAAGGGGCTCTGCGGCCCCCCTTCGGCGCCCCACTCCGCCCGCTCCAGACTGGCCCCTTCGGCGCGCGGATAGGGGTTCATCGCCAGGCTCAGCTGCTGGGCCACCGCCTCCCCCAGGTCGATCCCACCGGGGCCGACCGGTTCGGGGATGTCCTCGTCTTCGGCCTCCACGTGAACTTCGGCCGTCTCCGGCGCCGGCTCGAGGGTGAAGAGCAGCTCGAAGCTCTCCTCGACCCGTTCCGGCACCGGCTCCAGGCTCACCACGCAGGCCTGAACCAGGTCCGCGGTCAAGCGACCAGCGAGCTTGATCAGGGGGCTGCCGCGCTCCCGCCTGAGCGACAGCCGCGCTTCCAGCGACCCCAGCTCCAGCAGGCCGAAGCGTTTGGCCAAGGCCGCCCGCTCCGCCTCGTTGGCCGCGATCTCACACTCGGACCCGCTCTCGTCGAGCTGATCCAGCGGAACAATGCGTGAGAATTCGGCTGGAGGTTGACCGTGCTCGGCCATGGTTCTCACCCCGCAGCACACCTCGCGGAGGCGCGCAACTTAGGCAAAGGCCCGGAGGCGGTCAACGGCTTTCGGCAGGCTCCCGGCGGCGCTCAAGCGGCCCCGGTCGAGACCGTTTCGGCCGCCGGAGGAGCGCCGAATGCGACCCGACCCGACGCGAGGTCCGAGGACGCCTGAGCGGCCAGCGCCCGGCTCTCGTCCTGCAGATAGCGCGCCAGGGCCGCCAGGTGGCGGGGCTCGGGCGCCACCGTGCCGTAGAGGTTGCGCCTCAGGGCCTCCTGCAGCGCGGCCTCGCCCTGGGCCAGCCCGGCCTCGTAGGCCTCGACCCTGCCGTAGAAGGCCTGGACCATGCGCTTGACCCTCTTGCCGACCCCGAGATCGCCCGCGCCCATTTCGCGAAGGCTCTGATCCATATCGAGAAACAGCGTGTCGAAGAGGCCCTGCGCAAGCTCCTCGGCGGCCTCGCCGTCTCGCTTCAGGCGCTGCAAAACCAGGAACATGTGCAGCACGATCAGCTCGAAACGGCCGTCCAGGCTGTCCGGCACGGCCCAGCGCCGGTAGAACTCGGGGCGGCGCGCCTGGGCGACGATCTCAGCGTAGAGCGCGCGGGCGCGGCTCTCGAGGTCTTCCCGGCGCTGCCGCTTGGCTCGGCTGAACACGCTCGCTCTCCTCCTTTTCGGCCCGGCCGGGCCCACTCTGAGGCTTGAAATGGACCGGGCACAAGGGGTAATCAAGTTGCGGGGGGCGTCGTGCGAGGATCAACGACTGGGCTTATCGGGGGAGAAGCCATGAACGCGCCTGTCAGAGCGGCCGTCGACGCGATGGGCCGCAGCCTCCTGGTCGGCTCCCTGGTTCTGGGGCTCGCCGCCTGCGCCGGTGACGTATCGGTGCGCGGCAACATGCCCGACGCCGAGGTCATCGCGGAGATCGAGCCCGGCTTCGATACCCGCGAGGACGTCATCGACAAGCTGGGCTCGCCCTCGACGGTCTCCACCTTCCAGGACCGCAAGTGGTACTACGTGGGCCAGAAGTCGAAGCAGCTCGCTTTCTTCAAGCCGGAGATCATCGAGCGCAGCGTCCTGGTCGTCTCCTTCGACGGAACCGGCCTGGTCGACGACACGGTGCTCTACACCCTGGAGGACGGCAGGGTGGTCGAACCGGTCGGCTACACGACGCCGACCGAGGGCAAGGAGCTCACCATCCTGCAGCAGTTCTTCGGCAACTTCGGCCGCTTCCCGACCGACAATTTGGGCGACCAATAGGACACGGCCGCACGTCGGGCCCGCGCGCAGGCCCAGCGAAGAAAAAGCCCCGGGACACAGGCCCCGGGGCTTTGCTCTTGCCGAGTTCGGCGCGCGCTCAGTGTGCCAGGACGGCCAGCAGCAGCAGCGCCACGATATTGGTGATCTTGATCATCGGATTGACGGCCGGCCCCGCGGTGTCCTTGTAAGGATCGCCCACGGTATCGCCGGTGACCGCGGCCTTGTGGGCCTCCGAGCCCTTGCCGCCGTACTGGCCGTCCTCGATGTACTTCTTGGCGTTGTCCCAGGCCCCGCCGCCGGCGGTCATGGAGATCGCCACGAAGAGTCCGGTGACGATGACGCCGAGCAACATGGCGCCGACCGCCGAGAAGGCGGCCGACTTGTCGGCGATCAGCAGCACGACAACGTAGACCACGATCGGCGCCAGCACCGGCAGCATCGAGGGCACGATCATCTCCTTGATCGCGGCCTTGGTCAGCAGGTCGACCGAGCGGCCGTAGTCGGGCTTGCCGGTGCCCTCCATGATGCCCGGGATCTCCTTGAACTGCCGCCGCACCTCGATCACCACCGAGCCGGCGGCGCGGCCGACCGCGGTCATCGAAAGCGCGCCGAACAGGTAGGGCAGCAGACCGCCGATCAAGAGGCCCACAACGACGAAGGGATTGGCCAGGGAGAAGTCGAGCTCGACCCCCTGGAAGTAGGGAAAGCTCTGCGGATCGGCCATGAAGAACTGCAGGTCCGAGGTGTAGGCCGCGAACAGCACCAGCGCACCCAGGCCGGCCGAGCCGATGGCATAGCCCTTGGTCACGGCCTTGGTGGTGTTGCCGACCGCATCCAGGGCGTCGGTGGTATTGCGCACCTCCGGCTCCAGATCGGCCATCTCGGCGATGCCGCCGGCGTTGTCCGTCACCGGCCCATAGGCGTCGAGCGCCACCACCATGCCGGCCAGCGCCAGCATCGCGGTGACCGCGATGGCGATGCCCAACAGGCCGGCTAAGAGGTAGGTGATGATGATCGCGGCGCAAATGATGACCGCCGGGATCGCCGTCGCCTCCATGGAGATCGCCAGGCCCTGGATCACGTTGGTGCCGTGGCCGGTGGTGGAGGCCTGGGCGACCGAGCGGACCGGGCGGTAGTCGGTGCCGGTGTAGTACTCGGTGACCCAGATCAGCAGCCCCGTCACGATCAATCCGACGATGGCGCAGAAGAACAGCGAGGTGCCGGTGAAGCTGGCGCCGCCGACGCTGTAGCTGGTGCCGAAGCCGAGCACCCATTGGGTCGCGATGGCGATGCCGACCAGCGACAACAGCGCGGCGGCGATGAAGCCCTTGTAGAGCGCGCCCATGATGCTCTTGCTGGCGCCCAGCTTGACGAAGAAGGTGCCGATCACCGAGGCGATGATGCAGACGCCGCCGATGGCCAGCGGATAGGTCATCATCGAAGCCATCTGTTCGCTGCCGAAGAAGAAGATCGAGGCCAGCACCATGGTCGCCACGACGGTAACCGCGTAGGTCTCGAAGAGGTCGGCGGCCATGCCCGCGCAGTCGCCGACGTTGTCGCCGACGTTGTCGGCGATCACGGCCGGGTTGCGCGGATCGTCCTCGGGGATGCCCGCTTCCACCTTGCCGACCAGGTCGGCGCCGACGTCG